>Ga0193740_1000438_pt1 | contig 11269 bp, 9 predicted proteins | sample L2s1metaG_FD_145072 | JGI IMG/M metagenome (GOLD analysis project Ga0193740, IMG submission 145072) | Soil microbial communities from a riparian zone of the East river system, Colorado, United States - L2s1 | ecosystem: Environmental > Terrestrial > Soil > Riparian zone | place: USA: East River... | reverse complement strand
GGTGCAGTCGTGATCGTTGCACCCGGTGGAGGTTTTCGATGGCTCTCTATGGGAAATGAAGGATGGGAAGTTGCTGAGGCACTCGCTGCAAAAGGAGTTACTGCTTTTGTACTTAAATACCGGCTACATCCCACTGCAGAGCCGCTCGATAGTTTTAAAGCTTGGATGAATCGTCCACGTTTTACTCCTTCCACCGATTCTTCAAAAGGTACAACACCGCCACGTCCACCGCAGCTTGATCTGTCTAACCAGTTACAAGATGCTGAAGCCGCATACAATTTGATCGTGAAAAATGCTGCGAAGTGGAGCATCGATACCAACAGAATAGGTATGATCGGTTTTTCAGCTGGTGCGGGTCTCACTATGCATTGCACATTGAACTCTACAATCATGAAATTAGCTTTCATTGGACCTATCTATGGTGGTATGGGCCCCGTAACAGTGCCAAAAAATGCTCCGCCTATGTTCAATGTTATTGCAACTGATGATTTTCTTTTCAGGGGTCAGTTTGGTGTTGTTGATTCCTGGTTCAAAGCAGGCATCCCGGTTGAGTTTCATCTTTATCAAACTGGCGGACATGGTTTCGGCCTGGGTAATCCCAATCGAACCAGTAATCGTTGGTTCGATGCATTTATGCACTGGTTGGATGTTAATGGCTTTCTTGCGAAGTCCAAATTGAAATAATTTTATCTCCAATCGGGGCTCGCATCAAATTCCATTTTTGCATATCGCAGGCATGAGGTTTTATTGAAGATGATACTTGTGTTTAAAATATTCAATAAGGCTGGCTGACCTGGCTTTTATTTCTTCAAGGAGCCCGATTAATCGATTAACGCCATCTGCATAATCACTTAACATAACAAAATATTTGTTTATCATCTCCATGTCCTTCTTATACAAAGCAGGTGTTGAATAAGAAGAGCTGTTGCTTAAGGCCTTATAATTGGTCAGCGAATAAATAATATCCCTGATCCTGTTCTGCCGGTCCTGGAACCCACCAGTTTCACCCTTGATATACAACCGCAGCAAATTATCATAGGATAAAATACTATCTACGTCATTTTTTGGCAGCAACCTGAAGCCTCCAGCATTTTTCAATTGTTGCAGGGTGCCATCAGTATAAATGAGATCGTCGAAATTTTTTGAATGAAAGAATAAGTCTGAAAGACAGGTATCAGGTTGATCACCGTTAATCAATTTATTAAAGCATTCGGGTATATTTTTAAAAGCGGCAGATCTTCCTTCGAATGATTTTATAAGCATTGTAAACCGGGCCGTATCCGTTTTCAGATCTTGATAAAAAGATTGGATATACTGTCTTCCTCTTTGTCCTTCCACCCTGTGCTCTCGAAAATTTTCTGCCATGAAACCGCAGAATACAGCAAGGAATAACATTAAGAATTCCCAGAAATAATGTGTCCATTTTTTTCTGGGTGTATGTGCATGATGATGAACTTCCATAATTTGGTGATGCCTGTTGTGTACAGAAAGTTAATTCATTTTCTGTTTTTATTTATTTTTTGAAATTAATTTCAATAACAAGTTTTGCCGGTTCCTTCGGTACCGATGCTTAGTTACAAACAAAGCATAACGACTCAAGATTTTTTTTATATTCTTTATTGGTTTGAAAAGAAAGGAGGAAGACTAACGACAACGAGGGGCAAGACCCCGCGCGGACGGGAAAAACTCATTAATCCGGCTGTTGGTGCGGAGAACTAAAGCGGAAAGAGTTTGTTATTCGAACACCAACAACGGCGTAAAGATTTTTTTATATTCTTTATCGATTTTGAAGAAAGGAATACTACCCAAAAAAGAGAACTACTTAACACTATTTAGTCTATACCTAATTCTCTATCCATTGCTCGCCATTGCTTTCCAAATTCAACTGCTTCTAATGCAGCTTTTCGCTTTACTTCAGGCAAACATTGAATACAAGTCGGATACTGAATGCCTTTGTAATATTCTTTACATTTAGGACATATTTCCATTTTGTTGATATCAAAGTTAAATGCACATTTTTTACAAGCAGTTATTGTATCATCAAAGGAAAGATATTGAATACTGTCATTCAGATAAAGCAAAAACGCCTCTTTCCCGATCGTTTCAGCATCTTTATTTTTTGCCTGTTCTCTTTGCAGCCAATATCTAATATTTGATAGGTTATGGTTGTTTCTCCATTTATCCTTTGATACAAAACACTTATCTCGAACTTCAATTGCGTCCTCATCCTCATAAAAGATTGAAATAAGTTCATCAAAAGATTTATAGACTGGGGTATCAAATTCGTGCCGACATGCTGTGCAACGATATTGCGGGATTTTTCTCACTCTTTTGTTAGGATTGCTACTCTTACAATTTGGACACAAAGGAACAGGTACATAATCATATTTATTTAGTATGTAATTACTAAACTCATATTTATCAATGTCGGGATTAGTGTTGATGTACGCTTCAGCATATGCTCTTGTTACGTCCCTTAAATACTCGGAGTATTTTTGGGGGTGAGAACGATGCTGTAGCGTTAATGTATCTTTACTACTACATATTTCACATTTGTCTTTAATAATTTTAGACCTTCGTTCTTTCCAGTCTTTAGTATCCCAGGACTTTTGTCCTTCTTTAAAATCTTTCCAATATTGTGCTTGTGCGGATTCTAAGCCAATTTCGCCATTCACCAGCTTGTCCCTTAACGCTATGACTTCATTATATGTCAACATATCAATTCCTGAATTATTTGGTTTTAAACGTACTGTCTTTGCGAAAGTTTTGTACAGAAAGTTAATTCATTTTCTGTTTTATTTATTTTTTGAAACGGATTTCAATAACAAATTTTGCCGGTTCCTTCGGAACGGGTGCTTAGTTACAAACTAAGCATAACGACTCAAGATTTTTTATATTCTCTATTGATTGAAGAAAGGAGATCTACTGGCAATAACTGCCAACACATGAAAGGGGCGTCAATATTATGGACATTATCACCCATTGATCATTATATTTTTTCCACATTCGCCAGTACTTACCTTTTATTTCTGATTTTTTAGTATCGTTTTTCTCTGTCCAGCTTTCAACCCATTCTCCACTATCATATGCAATCATCCACTGTTTGTTCACCTCAAGACTTGAAGATCTTAAATTCATCAAAATGTCTGGGCGATCTTTAAATAAACCAGCTGTAATTTCCTTTATTAAGGCAATTCCCATCGCTGTTCCACCACCTGCAGTTATTGCAATTTCTTTATCAAGCAGTCGGTAATAATTCGAAGTGTCCCGATTATTAAATGAATTGTTCCAGTCAGCAATATTTTTTATTATAGAATCCTTTGAATTCTGGGCAAAGGTTAAAGTTGATAACAATAAGAAGAAAGACAGATAAAAAAGTTTTGAAAAAGATATTCTCATAAATAAGTAAACTATTGAATTAAAATTGTGGAGAGATTCGACTTTTCGAAAGTTATAACTTTTTTGTTTGCTACTGCGAAGAACAATGGAAGAAAGATATGATAACTAACTCCCGGGGTCTGCCCTCTTCATTCAATTATGTTGTACTGGCTGTGGGGCAAGACCCGGGCGGAAGGAAAACAGCCCTTCTAAATTTTTGCATTCGACCTCTATTAATGTTTATCTATAAAGCCAAGCACTATTTTATTAAATTCAGCCGGATTTTCATATCCCAATCCATGCGACGCGTTGGGAAGTGTTACACGTTCTTTATTGCTTAAACAGCGTTCCAGTTCATCTATAATCTTACTGAAAAAGAGAGGTGATCTATCCCCGTGCAACAATAATACAGGTGTTTTTATTTTCTTGATATCATCACAGCTAATATCAGGGGAACCGGTTTTGGGATAAAGTATAGATCCTTTCAGTTGCACCGTATTTGCCATGATAATTTCTCTGATCCTCTGGGAATGCTTGGCGAAATACTGGCTGTCATCCATCACAGTATTAACAAATATTTCAGCTGCTTTTTCGTCTTCATTGTTTTTAAATTTTTCAATACCGGGAAAGATCATTTTCCCGAAATTCGCCTCCAATGTGTCACCACCAGGAATATTTTTCAGCAATGACATTACGGGTGGTTCCGCAAGTATAAGGCTTCTAACCAATTCCGGATGCTCTATCGTAGTTAGTAAGGTTGCAGAAGCTCCAGATGAATGTCCCACCAGGTGAACAGGCCCCAGTTTAAGTGCTTTAAGCAATTCAACAAGATCATTGGTATTTTGGCTAAGCGAATAATCGGCAGCACTATCCAATATTTGGTTATTTGGATAACCATAGCGGAGGCTGTAAGCAATTACCCGATTGTTTCTGGAAAAATCATCCATTTGTGCTTCCCAGGTACGGTAATCGCCCATAATACCATGTACGAGAAGAATCGGAACGCCATTACCTATATCTACGTAATGGATGCTGTCGCCGTTAATAAAAACACTTTTCACTTCAGGAACCGCTTGGGTTTCATTTTGTGCAGTAGTGCCAGTATTACTGTTATTACAAGAGCTTAAATAAACCAGCAATAATAAAAAGCTCAATGGAAAAAATTTCTTTCTCATATTGAACTGTTTAAGAATTAATAATTAACAGCTTTCTGCCCGGGTTGCTTACAACTCGCGGCCTTGCGAAACTTTCTGTACAGAAAGTTAATTCATTTTTGTTTGGTGCTATGAAGAACCATGGAAGCAGATGCTGATAATGGAACAACAATTATTGTAATTAAACTCCCGGGGTCTGCCCTCTTCATTCATTTATGTTGTACTGGCTGTGGGGCAAGACCCCGGGCGGACGGAAGTTCCAAAAATCAAAGCTTGCAATTCAAAGCATTTCAAAATATGTGAGGTTCCTTACAGTTTTATTTCACAGTAAAATAGCTTTATTATTCTGAAGAACTAAATTACTGTGAGTAGTTATTATTTCCAGCATTGAATTCTTTAAACCTGCTGGCATTGCCTTAATTTCTTTTTGCTTTGCCTGGTATTCTTTTTCGTCTTTGTAACCTGTGATTGTAACCAAAAGGTTTTTGTCCTGAAAAACCGGAAGTCGTGGGAAATCATTTTCTGACATTTCACTAATCCAAAGTGAAATGTTTTCAATGTTCAGAGTTTTAAGAAAAGGCAGATATGATGTATTAAACAAATCAATTGCTTTATGAATTGTACTGTTGCAAATGTAGAAATCAATTACAGTAATTCCATTATCTGTTTGTAAAACATTGCTACTAATGGCTTCGATCTGTTCTGTTACATTCTTACCATTGTTTAAGGGACGAAGAAGATATACATTGTCTGAATTTATCATCATAGCATTTGCACCTGGTCCAAACTCGTTCCATGCAGGGCTTTTAATGTAAAAATCATTTAGAAACTTTACTCTCGTACTCATATCAGTAAAGCCACGAAGCCATACAAATCTGTCATTTATACCGGCAATTTTAAATTGACCTAAAGTGTAACCACCCAATTCATTCATAGGATTTACAAAATGTTTGTTGAAATAACTGCTAAACTCATCAGCCATATTTGGTTTTAGTAAATAATTCCGTAGTTCCAATACTTTGATTTTTTGATTGCTTTCCTGAAGTGAATTTGTCATTCTATTTTCTTGATGGTTCCGCGTTACAATGACCGCTAACTCGCGGCTTTGCGAAATTTTTTGTAGAAAGTTAATTCATTTTCTGTTTTTATTTATTTTTTGGAACTGATTTCAATAACAAGTTTTGCCGGTTCTTTCGGAACCGATGCTTAGTTACAAACTAAGCATAACGACTTAAGATTTTTTTTATATTCCTTATTGGTTTGAAATAAGGAAGACTACCGACAACGAGGGATATTAGCGGCTTTGTATTATTTTTAATTCATGATTAAAATAATTTTATTTGGAAGCTTCTCTTTTTTCGCATTAATGTCATGTGACCATTTTACTGATAAGCAAAAAATCAAAGTTCACAAGATTAATAAAGAACGTTGTTCGTTTGAACTGCCGGTTAGTTTGTATTTGGGAAAAATCGATACCTCTACTTATGATGAGCAGGGTTATTTCAGAATACTTTCTAATAAATCTGAAAACCGAATGCAGTTGTTCGTTCGCAATTCCAATATTGATGTAAATGAAGAATTAAAAAACCAAATTGAAGCACTAAACTCCCCCGATGTTTTTACAGCAAGACGAATTGACTCTCTAAATCAATTCGGCAATTATCGGGGAAAGGGTGTGCTTATGTCAGGTATTTATGAGGGAGGAATAGTTAAAGGAAAAATAAAAATCTTTTGCTATACTGGTCACAATAATGGTCTTATTATCGTATGGCAAACAATTAATAACGGCGATACCTTAGCCTTTAAAGAAGTAGAAAGTAGTTTTTTATTAAAGTGATTATGCAATATTCGCCAATCAGATTATGTTGTTTTTAGGTTTTTGAATTTGACTTCAATAACAAGTTTTACCGGTTCCTTCGGAACCGATGCTTAGTTACAAACTAAGCATAACGACTCAAGATTTTTTTTATATCCTTTATTAGTTTGAAAGGAAAGAAGGAAGACTACCGACAACGAGGGCTTTAATGAACTATATAATTTTATTTGATTGTACCCTGCCTGGTGATAATTGTCAATTGCCTCTATTGCTTTTTGTAATGTGGGCACAATCTTTCCAACAGGAGCTTGAAGTGAATCTACTCTATCAATCAGGCCAGATGTATAGCTGATATCGGGCCCTATTAATTCATTTGCCCTGATTTGTCGCTGGTAAAGTTGTGTGAAGCTTGATGATGCCATATCCCTAACATGGGTTACGCCACCTGCTAAGTACCAACTACCACCATCCCGCGAATAATGTACATGCATATCCCATAATCCAGGCATTAAGAATTTTCCTTTTGCATCAATGACGGTGTCAACGCTAACAAATTTATTTGCTGAAGGGAATATGGAAACTATCTTTCCTTCCACCACTTCAACAGACATATTTTGCCTGACCTTAGCTTTTGAAGAAATAAACAAACTAACATTTTTGATAAGAATATGTTTGCTTAATGGCCTGGAGAGTTCATTTAAGTCGGCGACATAATCTGTTTTATTCATCGACTCCTGAATTGTATTCAGGGTATCGATGAGGGATTCATAACCTTTTAGGATGGTGGCGCTATAGAGATTGACAGTAGCAAAAAAATGTAAATCATCTGTCATCCACGTATAGCCATTAGGACGGGAAAAAAATTTAAGGATGATGGGCTTATCTAAGTAGGTTAATTTATATTCAATTGGTTGAGTTACCCGAATCGTATCGTTTGGTAGTTCAGGTGCCTTTAGATCAGGCTGTTTCAAAAGCCAATGTATCCAAAGTTCTTTCACACCCGGAGACGTAGTCTCTGTATAAATTTCGTTATGATATTTCTGTGATTTTCGAATTCCATTAAGTGTCCATATCGCAGAATCTTCAACGATTGAAAAGCTTGCAGAATAAGGAGATTTAAAATAGTCAACTCCTGTTGTGGTAACGGCAATGATCTTCCCCTCATCATTTGTGATTACAGTTTCTTTCACGTTCACACCTCTTCCCCTATCATTAGCATAATAGATAAAATGATACTCATTTTTGTTTTCCTTCCAGCTTTTCTGCATACCTGAAATAAATCCATTAGTAACCACTGAATGATAAATTGTGTCAAACTTTTGCGCCGATACAACTAATGATAATATTAAGAAACATATTGTCGCAAAAATCAATCTCATTGAAGTTCTGGTTTAGGAAAATGGAAGGTAGTTAAAAGCTTACCGCCAACTCGCGGCTTTGCGAAAGTTTTGTACAGAAAGTTAATTCATTTTCTGTTTTTATTTATTTTTTGAAATTAATTTCAATAACAAGTTTTGCCGGTTACTTCGGAACCGATGCTTAGTTACAAACTAAGCATAACGACTCAAGATTTTTTTATATTCTTTATTGGTTTGAAAAGAGAGAAGGAAGACTACAGACAACGAGGGGCTGTTAACTTCGATTCGCTTTTTTATTATCTTCTGGCTGTCTGAATATTGTTTTAAACTCAGTCTTAAATTCCCTATCGTTTTCCAAATTATTTATGTTGATGGCGAAATTTGCAGCATTAATAAGCCTTTCATTAGCAAAACTTTTATGTTCACCGTCTGTAAATTCAAAAAAGGCAATTCCTACACGAACACCATTCTTCATTAAAGCTCTAACTAATGGCACAAAATCTCCGTCACCTGTTACGAGAATTGCAATATCAATTTTGTCATCAAGGCCAATTTGAAGCGTTTCTACTGCCATATAAACATCAATACCTTTTTCGCCTTGAGACTCGGACATAGGAAGATTTTTGGGTTCGATACCCGCATGTAGAAGATCATGATGTCTTTTCCTATCTAACCTTAGCTTATCCTCAGGTGCTAAACTTTCTTTATATAAGCCTTGAAACCATGCTGAGTAAACAACTTTATAGTCTGAATGACCTTGCATTTTCGTTTCAATGTAAAACTCAAGAAGTTTATGGAACTGTTGAAATGAAAGCCATCCATATTTCCGTCCCCAAAAATAATTCTGAGCACGAACAAAAAAGGTCCCATCATAAAAGACGCCTATTCGAAGAAAATTTTTTTGTGTCATGATTGAATTTTAAGATTTTAGCTAATTGCCGCTAACATTCTGCTTTACGCAAGTTCTTGTACAGAAAGTTAATGATTTTCAAGTTTAAGTTGTCCGCTTCATTTATTTATGTTGTACAGGCTGTGGGGCGAGATTTTGAGCAGACGGAAGTCTTTATTAAAAAAACAAAAACTTTGAAATATATTGTGGGTACTAATATTTTCTAAATGGATGTTTTAATAAAAGCCGCTGCGCTTAAAAAGGAGTTGGATAGTTTAAGACCGTTAGATAGAGAACGAGAACAGATTGTTTTACAAAAATTTAGGCTAGATTGGAGTTATCATTCAAATCATTTAGAAGGAAATTCTTTAACGTTTGGAGAAACTAAGGCTTTAATATTATTTGGTATAACTGCACAGGGCAAACCATTAAAGGATCACGTTGAAATTACAGGCCATGATGAAGTTATTAAGCTGATTGAGGAAATTATAAGAAATGAAAGGCCATTAACCGAAGCTTTCATAAGGGAAATTCATACAATACTTTTAAAAGAACCATATCAAGTTGATGCCATTACTTCTGAGGGTAATCCTACAAAAAAATGGATAACTGTTGGTCAATATAAAACAACTCCTAATCATGTTAAAACAAAGACAGGCGAAATTTTCAGATTTGCGACACCAGAAGAAACACCTGCTTTAATGCATGATTTGTTGGATTGGTACCGACATCTAAAAGACAAAACCGATACTAATCCAATTTTGTTAGCTGCAGAGTTTCATTATAGATTTATTCGAATACACCCTTTCGATGATGGGAATGGTCGAATTGCTAGAATTTTAATGAATTTTATTTTGATGCAATTTGGTTATCCTCCAGTAATAATAAAAACTAATGACAAAGAAAATTATTTTTCAGTATTACAACAGGCAGATTCTGGAATTAAAGAACCGTTTGCTGAATATATTGTCAATAATTTATTAAGGTCACTCGAAATAATGATTAGAGGAGCGAAAGGTGAATCTATTGAGGAACCCGATGATTTGGACAAGGAGATAAGCCTTTTGGATATTAAGTTGAGATCTTTGGGACCGAGAATTGAAAAATTTAAATCTGCCGCAGTACTAAAAGAATTTTTTGATGAGACGATAAGATCGACGATTGAGGTTTTTCTGAATACGGTAAGTATGTTTGATAAATTTTATACTAAGAAGATAATAGACATCGAGGTCGATAATGACAAATTAGCTAAGGTTGATTACCCCCAATTTATAAATTCTATTCCAAGTAAACTTTCAAACTTCTCTTATAAAATTATCATAAATGTAACTCATCATGAATTAAACTATATTGGTTTTGAAAAGTACAATACGACTTCAGTTCTAGATATTCGCTTTGAAAGAAGTATAGCAACAATAAAATGTATGGGCTACTCAAAGACTCTTATGTATTCTGAAACTTTGTTTGAGGAAGATTATAATTTGCTCAAGAAACACCTCAAACTATACGGGAAAATTATGATTGAATCCTTTATCAAAGAAAATTCTCCTGAGGATGACGAATAGGTTTTAATGATTGACGGAAGCTAGCAAGTCGAATAGAATTCCCGAACGTACAAGAGTGCGACGCAACGGAAGCTTAATAGTAGCAATACAGCTTAGTACATAATCATCTCTATCATCACTCAACAATGCTTCGACAAGCTCAGCATGACAGCCCTATCAATGATCATTCAGCGGCAATCCTCTTTTCTGAAATTCTATCCAATTGAGGTATTCAGGAGCAACACGATGCTCTTCCATAGTAATACAATTATCAACCGGGCAAAGGAGTTTGCAGAGATTGCAGCCAACACATTCTTCTTCTCTTACGGTGTACGTGTTGTAAGGTTTGCCATATTCAAGATGGATAGATTGATGTGCGGCGTCTTCACAGGCAATATAACAAAGCCCGCAATGAATACATTTATCCTGGTTGATCTTTGCAATATGATGATAGTTGATATCAAGATCTTCCCAATGCGTAAGTGTAGGAACACTTTTTCCAATAAAGTCATCCAGCGTTTTAAATCCTTTTTCATCCATCCAGTTGTTAAGCCCTTCACAGAGATCATCAATGATCCTGAATCCATGTTTCATGACAGCCGTACACACCTGCACATTGCTTGCACCGAGCAACATAAACTCAACCGCATCTTTCCATGTACTAACGCCGCCAATACCGGAGATGGGAACTTTATTCGTCACCTCATCCTGCGCAATAGTAGTAAGAAACTTTAATGCAATTGGCTTGACCGCCGGTCCGCAATAACCTCCAAACACAGACTTACCTGCCACATAAGGATTGGGCACCAGCGTATCAAGATCAACACCCGTGACCGATTGAATGGTATTGATAAGCGACAAACCATTTGAACCGGCTTTCACCACCGAACGTCCTGTTGGCACCACTGAATGTACATTGGGAGTAAGTTTAGTAATAACAGGAATGGTTGCTGCTTCCATCACCCATTCCACCACCATGCAGGCAATTTCAGGATCTTGTCCAACGGTGGCACCCATGCCACGTTCCGTCATTCCATGCGGGCAACCAAAATTCAATTCTATTCCATGTGCTCCGGTGTCTTCCGTTTTTTTAATTAATTCCGCCCAACTGTTTTTATCATTATCGGCCA
>Ga0193740_1000437_pt1 | contig 11276 bp, 9 predicted proteins | sample L2s1metaG_FD_145072 | JGI IMG/M metagenome (GOLD analysis project Ga0193740, IMG submission 145072) | Soil microbial communities from a riparian zone of the East river system, Colorado, United States - L2s1 | ecosystem: Environmental > Terrestrial > Soil > Riparian zone | place: USA: East River... | reverse complement strand
GCTACCAGTATTGATGATCTCCCACAAATATGTCGCAGCACTCGGATTTGTTACCGCGGCAGTATATGTTGCAGTTCCATTTGAGCATACTGCGGATGGTCCCTGGACATCACAACTTGGGAACAATAAAATTTCAGATCCCTGTAATTGGTTATCCAGGTTTCCAAGATTTGGTTCACACTTGGGCGTATTGTTAAGTGTATTTTGAAAATCTTCGACTATAACATGGTAAGGACCACCACTGATACTAGAGGCACCACGATTTAATAAATACCCTACACCAAGACTAGGAGGCACGGCTAAGCCGTCGACGCCAACTGAAATATGAGCGCCAAATTCAATGACAACATTTGGAGAGGTAGATACCCACTTGATATCATAATAAATATAAGAGTCGCCGCCATCGTTTGGATTTGCATCACCATATCCCACAAATTCAACTCGATTATCAGCAGGGGTTCCACCAAATCCTGCAGGACCTACATATACCCTCACTGTTCTGTCGCCGTACCTGGATTCATATTCAGGTATAATTTGCGATAATGTATTTTGATCCGCAGGAGGACCTTCAATAAGAAGATTTGTTTCGTTATCGATTATTGGCAGATCTGCAAAGGTCCCTGATCCTCCGGTAACCAAATTACAAGCACTTGCTGCACAAGCGCCGATCGCATCGCCACATTCATTTAGGTCATTAACCGCGTCGGTTCTATTTGCGGGGAAAATGTCAAAGCCAGGAGCAATTGCCGCAGCGGCCTGGAATGCGTTATCCCAGGAAGTTAAAAAGTCATATGCGTGGATATCCCCTTTTCGTGATTGCATTTTGATCCGCAATGAGTGATAACCCAGCCCACAGTCAGGTAGTCTGTTCATTACAATTCTTTGTAATGTTGACATACCTTCAATGTACCTGGAGTTACTGTTTTGGAGGATTGATCCAATCCAGTGGATCTGTCCCGGCTCAAAACCTCCATCTCTGTTTGCGCCCTGCTTGAAATCAATGCCGAAAGAATTACACTGGGCGTCCGATTTTTGAGAGGTGAACATTAATCCACTTAATAAAAAAAGCATTGTCATATAAATTTTGACATTGCTTTTAACTAGCGGAATCATTCTTCGCATTGCCCAGGGAATCTGAGTAGTACAGATCAGAACGAAAAGCCATTGTAAATTCCATTTACAGGAAGGCTGTTCCTTTGTTGTTTTCATAAACAGTTTTGTTTTTTTAAGTATAAATAGGTGCATTAGCCAAAGCATTAAAGCCTTTCAGCGGACATTAATTAAATGTGCTTTCGAGAGGGTAAAGGACAAAAAGCCTTCAAAAAAGGGGGACTAATAGGTGGTGATTAAGAGGAATTGGAAAGAAATAATATCGAAAGAGAGGGCTAAGGTAGTTTATTGTTATAACTTTCCAAATGTTTTACTAATTTTTTTTTGAAGTAAGTGCATGAAAACCAGCATCGTAAATATACGAGCAACTGTTTATTATTATTTTTTAGCATGGCTGTTTGAATATTTTTTTCAACTATTTTTTGAAATGTGTTGCCGTCGCAAATCCTTTACTGGTCGGGTTTTTGGGGGATAAATAAATGAAAAAAAATGATTTGAATCAACTGAAAGTCCTTGTAAAAAATTTTCTGTTAATACATTTTTTTCGCCATGATCGTTATAACATTGGGTTCGAAATTTGTTTATAAATTTTATATGGCTAAATTTTTTTTACTGACCTTTTTGCTTTTTGCATCTTCTTTTTTGTTTGCACAGGAAAAACCGGAAGGTCTTTTTATTAATTCAAAAGCTCCCGACTTTAAAGCAACTGATCAATACGGAAAAGAGATCAGGTTAAAAGATGTGTGGAAAGACAGCGCTGTCGTCTTAATTTTTTATCGTGGTCAATGGTGTCCTTATTGTAATAAGCAATTAAAGAAATTAGAAGATTCTTTACTGTTGATTAAAGAGAAAGGTGCAAGACTCATTGCAATTACTCCTGAAAAACCTGAATTCATTTCTAAAACAGTTGAAAAAACAAAAGCAAGTTACCCCCTGATCTATGATAAGGATATGAAAATTATGAAAGCGTATGCCGTTGCTTTCGAAGTGGATGACAGGACTGTTTCAAGATACAAGAATGCTGATATTGATCTTGCAGCAGCCAATGGTCAAAAAGAAAAAGTTTATTTACCCGTCCCTGCAGTATATATAATAAGTAAGAAGGAAGGAACTATCACTTATCGCTATTTTGAATTTGATTATAAAAAGCGGGTGTCTGTGCAGGAAATACTGGATAATTTAAAATGATCTTAATCCGGCCAAATTAATTTCCCGATTTTCCCATTACCACCAGCCAGGTAAACAGTATTACCGAGTCTTGCATACCTGCATACATGAAAACCTTCTTTGCTGATCGAATAAAAATTTTTGCCACCATCAAATGAATAATCCACTCCATTCAATCCGCATGTAACGATCGTTTCTTTATTTAAAAACTCAACACAGCTCCTGTAACCATGCGGAGGGGTTTTAGGACGTTCCCATGTCTTACCTCCATTATTAGAAAAAAAACAATTTTTATCGATCAACGAATCTGCAGTGTAATCTCCGCCAACTATAATTATTTTATTTGCCGAACTTTTTTTGTAATTGTCATACACTGCTACTGAGTTTGTGCCTGCTGTTTCTTTCCCTTTTGTCATTCGTACATGCAAGATCGTTTTATTATAAAACAATCTTGAATTTTTACCACCGCTTGCGATCACTACAGATCCATTATACAGCATGCGAATATTGGTGCCGCTGGATGCAAAAAAAGCTTCACCACTGTCTGCAACAAACCTTTGTTCAGCCGGTAACTCATCCCAGGTATTCCCGGCATCATTTGTTTTTGCTATAAAAAATCTTCCATCAACAGGATCACCGACGACCATACCATTTTTAGGATCACGAAATTCCATTGCATCTAAAAACATTCCTTTGGTCTTGTTTTCATAAACCACTTTCCATGTATCTCCGCCATCTGTTGTTTTCAAAATATATGCTGGCGCATCTGCAGGTTCTGCAATGGCCATTATGATCGCGATGTTAGCATCAAAGGCTTCAATATCTCTAAAGTCACTTTTTTCAAATCCTTTTACTACCATCCATTTCCAGTTCTTTCCTGCGTTAGAACTTTTTCCTACCATTCCATTGCTTCCACTTACCCAGACTACATTATTGTTTACAACTGATAATCCGCGAATACTTGTTTTTACACCTGTATTAAGTATTTCAACTTTTGGTAGGGCTTTTCTTTGTGAGAAAAGGGTTGTGGCAAAAGCAAGTGAAAAGCATAAAATAAGAAATGACTTTCGACGGTTATTCTTCATAGAAACGATTTGATAACAAGATAATTAATCCGGGGCGGAACTAATAATTCTGCATATACCTCTTTGATGTGCCATCCGCATAAAATTCAAGCATTGCATAGGCTGGAGCAAATTCCTGGAAACTTCCTTTCCACCAATTCCCGCTTACCGCACCATTACAGTAGTATTTTATTCCCAAATAGTTCAATTCATCCTGCAAATGAATATGACCACTGATGCAAACTTTTATATTTGGATAATTGATGAATATTTTTTTCAATGCTAAAAAATCTGAATGCATCAGGTTTCGCTGAATTTTCAGGTCACCATTGGCTTCTGTTTTATCAAAAAAAAGCCCTGCACAAATTGAAAGAATAGGTATATGTGATACGATACATATGAATTTTTCTTTTGGCATGGACGAGAGTTCAGTTTGAAACCATGCTAATTGTTCTTCATCCATCTTGCCAATATAGCCTCCGGCAGGATTTAGTTGTGTACTATCAAGAACAATAAAATGCCATTTGGCTTTTGAAAAACTATAATACCTCTTTTTCATTTGCAAAGTTTCTACTACCCATACCTTTCCATATTGTCTTTCATTTTCAGGTTTATTTTCTTTAACGAACCAACCCCATACATCATGATTGCCGATGCAATGATAGACAGGCAGGCTGATCTCTTTTTTAAGTATCGAAGTAAAAAGATCCCATTGTATTTGGGTTTTTTCTTTATCCGCTTCTAATGAATCCCAGATCGCATCACCGCCATTGATAATAAAATCTATTTCCGGTACCAATATTTGCGCATGATGCATTGCTTTTGCAACACTTGCTTCAATGTCTGTACGAGGCTTAACATGCATATCAGTTAAATGAGCAACCCTTATAGGTGGTTTTTTTTCTTCTGTTGTAAGAATAGTTGATGGATTAACTAATGCGGCTGTACCGAGACCAGCGGAATTAAGAATAAAATCTTTTCGTTTCATAGTTTGATTTTAGGAAACGAAAAATTACGGAAAATAAATGCTCTTTTTAGAAAGCTTTTTTCTCGGCAGATTTTAATTTAGGGACTGTAAAATTATCCAATGCGCTTTTTTCAGCGATCATCTTTTCAATTTCCTCTACTTTGCGTGGTGCAAAAATAGAAAGCAATTCGAAACCTTTCTCCGTGATCAGTGCATCGTCTTCAATTCTTACAGCAATTCCCCACCATTTTTTATCACAATCACTATTTGGTGGAATATATATACCCGGTTCAATTGTGATGACCATGTCTTTCTTCAATGTTTGTGAAAAACCACGGTCATGAACATCAAGACCGATATGATGCGAAAGACCATGCGGATAATAAGTTCCTACTTCGGTTTTATTTTTTGTTATTCCTAACTTAACAAGACCTTCAGCAATTACATCTCTTGCTGCTTTCGATGCATCTGCCCATTTAGCCCCATCTTTTAAAATTTTAAATGCTGCTTCCTGAGCTTCATAGACAAGATTGTATATAAGTTTTTGATCTTGAGAAAATTTTCCATTTGCAGGTACTGTTCTTGTCACATCAGCGGTATATCCATGATATTCGGCACCCACGTCCATCAATAGCAATTCAGTGCCGATCTTTGTTTTTGTGTTTTCCATATAATGCAACACACACCCGTTCGCCCCTGCACCGACAATAGAACCATAACCAACTTCCTCAGCTCCGTATTTTTTATGTACATATTCATGCAATCCCTGTATCTCTAATTCACTCATACCAGGATGCACCGCTTTCATTACTTCATTTTGGCCACGACATGAGATCTCGACTGCCTTACGAATAAGATCCATTTCCTCCGGTGTTTTTATCTCCCGAAGCTTGCCAGTAAGTTCACGGAATAACCTTGTATCATATCTTTTATCCTTTGCATAATCTGCTATGATGTTTGCTTTCGATTTGAATTGTTCGATCATGTCTGCAAGATCGGCATTGTCTCTGCTGCTATTTGGGACATCATCAGGGAACCTGTCAAAAACTATTTTATCAAACTTTGAAAAATCTATTTTCGTATTCTTAAAATCTTCACCGTTGTACGCATAGGCAAAGCCAAGTTTCTCTTTGGTACCTTCTGTACCTAATCTTCGTCCTGTCCATTGTTCAGCAAGCGCATTTTTTTTCTGTATAAAAATTATTTCATTATAATCAGGTCCATCAAGTCCTTTCTGATTTTCTTTAAAAATCAACAACAGCGAATGGGGTTCTTTGTAACCGCTGAAATAATACATGTCAGGATTTTGATGATAGAAATAATCCACATCATTACTGAAAGTACGGGTAGGGTAGGCCATTATAACAAAGACGGAATTATCTGGCATTATCTTACGTAATGCATCGCGGCGACCAGCATGAAATTCTTTACTTAAATAATCTGTTGGCAGATCATCTTGTGCATATAGTGTAATAGTGAAACTAAAAACAAGAAGGAGAGGTAATATGCGGGTTAAATCCTTTTTCATAAAAAAAGTGGTAATTGTTATGAACTAAAATAGCTCTTTTCAATTACCACTCAATAGAAATTTTATGAATGGAGGTCGGATAGCGATCGATCAATCTTCATCATCTTCTTCCGTGTAAGCATCTTCGCTGCTTTTATAATGAATTTCCCAATCCTTTACAGCGGTATCGGTCAGGCATTCAATAATGTCAAACAACGGATCTTTTTTTAATTTCCATTCTGTGTCGGTTGGGTCTTCAAATTTCATAATAAATAAACAATGATCTGTTTCCAGTGCTACCTTGATCAATGTGATCATTGAGTCTTCTTTTTCTTTTACCAGGTAATAACAACCTGCTTCCAGCAAATCATAAGTATACATAGCTCCTCCGCTTTTTGAATAAAATAAAATTTCTCCTTTTCCAATAAACAAGCTGGAATGGGTAGTAGTTAGTTAGAATTTAACGGGTAAAACTGCAATGAATGGGTTAGTTATTCATTAGGGTCAGTAGGTCAAATTTAGTGGTTTTGTTTTGACACAACCAAGGCTGTAAGAGTAAAATTTTTTTTTGACAAAAAATTAATTCCTCTGAGGAAAGGACGCAAAGGGAGCTAGAAAATAAAGGGTTGAAAAACAAGGATTTTCCCAATTGACCCAACCCACCATTCTAAAAACATTAACCCGGATTAAGGAAAAAAACGGGTAAACCAACATTTCAAGCTTTCAGAAAATTCTGAAAACAGTATAAAGCTGTATGGCAAAAAGCAAAAACTATTATATTAAAAAAAGCCTCCTGCGAAACAGAAGGCTTTTTGCCGGTGATCAGATACTGTACATGCAAGTACGTTTGCATTCTTTTTTCTTTTTTGTTTCGGCTTTTTTTTCTGTTTTCATCTTTTTAGTTGATACAGAAGATTTGTCTAAAGCCGCGAATGCAATTGCGGTAACACCGGAGGCCAGAATGAGGGCAACGATTGTTTTTTTCATACCCTTTTTATTTAGTTGAGAAAAGTTACTACAGTTTTTGTGCCGGGTAAGTTATTTTTTTATGAATGGTAAGGAAATATTTGTTCACAATTTAAAACCTTTCAGTCCTGGCTTTTTATTGGCGGCTGCCATCAAAAGTGTTTGTTTTACTCGTGCCGCTTTTGTTTCAGGAGTTTTGGCGCTGTCGATCCAAAAAAGAAATCGTTTTCGATAGGAGGGCGGAAATGCAAGAAAATTTGCTATTGCCTTTTTGTTTTTTGATAAAACTTTTTTCAGGTCATCTGGCATCGAGTTATTATCTGTATGAAGATCTGAAGAATTCAGACTGTCCCAGCTTCCATTTGCTTTGGCTTGTTCGATCTTAGCAAGACCAGCCGGGGTCATTAATTTTTGGTCAATTAGTTTTTCAATACGTTGCTTATTTATTTTGCTCCAAACGCTTTTTGGTTTTCGCGGAGTAAATTTTTGCATTGTTCTTTCATCATCTAATTTTTTGGCAACACTATCGATCCAGCCAAAGCATAATGCCTCTTCAACTGCTTCAGCCATGTCGAATTTTCTTTTACCTGTTTCTTTTTTATAATAGATCATCCAAATGCCGGGTGACGTAGCATGATTTTTCTCCAGCCATTTTCGCCATTGGCTGCGGGTTTTGGGATGAGTTGTTTTGTAGTCAGCTACTGCCATATATTTTATAGCACTTAGATACATAAAATTATAGTTTGGTGCAATATATAAGAGAAGTAATTTTTCTGAGTAATAAAACTCAATGCGCTGTCTATGGAATGTCTTTAATTAACATTTAAAAATATTGACATTCATCCTGAGGCAATTATATATGAACTACAGCAAAACAGTTATCGTTGGCATATTTTTAGTTCTACTGAGCATCGACCACATCATAACTAAAATCTGTACTATGAGAAAACTATTCTTCGCGGCGGTGATCATCTTTGGATTCCTGGTTTGCTCCTGCAACAAGTATGAAGTGAGACATACTATTCAATATTTTATTTCAGGTAAAAGTATAATGAATGTCAGCTATACTGATGCTAACGGCGAATTAATATTCGAAAACAATGTTTCTTCGACATGGAAATATGCTTTTAATGCACCGGGAGACAAACGTTTTGTTAGTTTGATGGTCAATTGTATTGAAGGTGGTGCAGTTGCAGGTTATATTTTAATAGATGGACAAGAAGCAGCAATCAATAATTCAAATACAGGATCAGTGACTATGACGACGCGATTACCATAGCCGAACTTTGAAAAGGAATTGCACCAGCTGAAATTTTTTTGCTTCTCTTTCCCGGTCACATTTGGATAAAAGGGAAATAGTATGATTTTTCTCCAGTCATTTTCTCCAATCACTTCGTGTTTTGGGATGGTGGTTTATCATCCCGTTTGGGGTTTTTCAAGACCCAAAAAATTTATTTTATCAACAGAGGTTAATAAATCTAAAATTAAGGAGCAAATGCGGTTTTGTTATATTTGCCCGAATGTAAAAGCTGATTGGCGAACAGAACCTTGAACGAAGCGTCGCAATTGTGGCTTAACAGTCCCGATAGCTATCGGGATACGAAAGCTGATAACCAAAAGAAAAACTAAATCGTACCGTGTAAATGGCAAAGGAAAAAGTAAAAGACACCACCAATCTTTTCGATTACAACGAAGAGAGCATCAAATCCCTCGACTGGAAAGAACATATCCGCCTGCGACCGGGTATGTATATTGGTAAACTCGGTGATGGCTCATCGCCGGATGATGGTATTTATGTGCTGGCAAAAGAAGTGCTTGATAACTGCATTGATGAATACACGATGGGCTATGGAAAAACGGTGGAGATAACTGTTGAAGGAAAGCAGGTGACGATTCGTGATTATGGCCGCGGTATTCCGCTTGGTAAAGTGGTGGATGTGGTAAGTAAAATAAATACCGGCGCAAAATATGATAGCAAGGTTTTCCAGAAATCAGTTGGTTTGAATGGTGTTGGTACAAAAGCAGTGAATGCTTTGAGTGGTTATTTTAAAGTAACTGCATTTCGTGATGGAAAAGAAAAGACCGCCGAATTTGAAAAAGGATTTTTAATAAAGGAATATAAGGAAGCAAAGAGTGGTGAGGATAATGGTACGATGGTGACTTTTATTCCTGATGATACTGTATTTAAGAATTTTAAATTTCATCCTGAGTTTTTGGAAAACCAGATATGGAATTATTGTTTTTTGAATGCTGGGCTTAAGATCGTTTTCAACGGTAAAAGTTTTGTGAGCAAAAATGGTTTGCTTGACCTGCTGCAACGCAAAACCAATGAAGATGAGATCCGTTATCCCATCATTCATTTACAGGGTGATGATATTGAAGTTGCAATATCACATACTAATGAGTATGGTGAAGATATTTACAGTTTTGTAAATGGTCAGCATACAACACAAGGCGGTACTCACCAGCAGGCATTCCGCGAAGCATATGTAAAAACGATCCGTGATTTTTATAAAAAAGATTATGATGCTGCTGATATAAGAACAGGAATTGTTGCTGCGGTTTCAGTTCGTGTGGTTGAACCTGTTTTTGAAAGCCAGACAAAAACGAAACTCGGCTCAGCAAATGTCGCTGAAGGCGGGCCAACCATGAGAAATTTTATTGGTGATTTCTTCTCTAAAGAACTGGAGATCTTTTTGCATAAGAATCCAACAACTGCCGAAGAACTTAAAAAACGTATTGAGCAAAGTGAAAGGGAAAGAAAAGAACTTTCGGGGATTAAAAAGTTGGCGAATGAAAGAGCTAAAAAAGCGAATCTTCATAATCGCAAGCTGCGTGATTGTCGTTATCATTTAAATGATGACCCACCAACAAAAGGTAAAGAAGAGTTTGTTGCCAAGTTGAAAGAAACAACAGTTTTTATAACTGAAGGTGATAGTGCCAGCGGTTCCATTACAAAATCAAGAAGTGTAGAGACACAAGCAGTATTTAGTTTACGTGGTAAACCGCTGAACTGTTTTGGACTTACAAAAAAAGTGGTATATGAAAATGAAGAGTTCAATCTTTTGCAACATGCATTGAATATTGAAGAAGGTTTGGATGGATTGCGTTATAATAATGTAGTGATCGCTACCGATGCAGATGTTGACGGTATGCATATTCGTTTATTGCTAATGACTTTCTTCCTGCAATTTTTCCCTGACCTGGTGAAGCATGAGAAAGTGTATGTATTGGAGACTCCCTTGTTCCGTGTAAGAAATAAGCAACAAACTATTTATTGCTATAGCGAAGAAGAGAAACAAGCGGCGGTGAAAAAACTGGGCAGTAAACCAGAGATCACACGATTCAAAGGGTTGGGTGAAATAAGCCCAGATGAGTTCGCACTTTTTATTGGGGCTGATATGAAAAAAACATTGATGCGTTTGGAACATGGCGATCATATCCAGCAATTGCTGGAATATTATATGGGAAAAAATACAATGGAAAGACAGGAGTTTATTATTGAGAATTTGAAAATTGAGATGGATAAAGTAGAAGAACCAGTTTGAGGTTTGAAGTTTTTAGTTTGATGTTACGAGCTTTAGTAACTATTAAACATCTGTTGCGTCGCACTCTTCAACATTCGGTAATTCTATTGAGCTAGTATGATTTTGAAAGTGTCTTATAAAAAATTTCTGACAGCAATCTTAGTTGGTTCGACATTTTTTGGAAATTCCCAAATTAGGACCGACGGATATTATTCGGGTATTAGTGTTTCGAAAGCAGGAGATACGTCTTTTCATATTTTTTGTTTTAGAAGTAGTGGTCAATGGACTGATACAACTGGATCTGGGGTAGCCCCAGTCTTGATTAGTATTCCTATTGAAAAAAAATACGAGAGATGTACTTATAATAAAAACGGAAGCGAACTAACACTTACTCGTGAACCCATCAATTTGCTTCAATATGAAGTATCTAATTGCCCATGCAAGTATAGAGCCCGAATTGAGCATGATGGAATATTTTTAATCGATGGGAGAGATAATAATAAAAACAAGTCGAATATAAAGACCAAATATTTATTTGTGCCTTTTCGAAATAATTGAATTAATTGACGAAGCTCGATATCATACGAAAATCCAAATCACTTTTCATGAAGTGGAAACTTCATGGTCTCTTTGAGCCATTTACCGGATTTTTTTTGAATGCTTATCACATGAGCAAGCTGAGCAAATGGAGGAGCAAGACGAAAGTGAATGGGTACAATGATTGGTACCAGGGGAAATGGGATTATAACAGGCGGCTTAAATTATATGAGGAAATTGGCAAGGCAGAAAAATTGGATAGTTCGCCGATAGATTATTTTGAATTCGGTGTTTGTGGTGGCCATTCTTTCAAATGGTGGCTTGAGCATAACAAAAATGCGGGTTCAAAATTTTATGGCTTTGATACTTTCGAAGGATTGCCAGAAGCCTTTGGCCCGTTTGGAAAAGGTTCCATGGCGGTTCATTGGAGT
>Ga0193740_1000436_pt1 | contig 11290 bp, 11 predicted proteins | sample L2s1metaG_FD_145072 | JGI IMG/M metagenome (GOLD analysis project Ga0193740, IMG submission 145072) | Soil microbial communities from a riparian zone of the East river system, Colorado, United States - L2s1 | ecosystem: Environmental > Terrestrial > Soil > Riparian zone | place: USA: East River... | reverse complement strand
GGACTGTTTACTTTTTCCATCCTTACCATTAAATTTCATTCAGAATTTTGCTCTAAAGATACTGTTCGTTTTCATAACAATAAAAATTTAGTGTGGTTTAAGCCTTAAGGATCGAATCTGAAGCCTACAAGAAGACCAAACGCACGTATCACTAGTGGGACGCTATTTGGTTGTTGACAAGGCAATAATTAAAAACGACGGCATAATATGAGAAATTAGGTTGTATATGAAAATTTTGAGTGATAATCGAGCCAGAAAAAGTCATTACTTTCCTCTAAGATGCACAGGAAGAAAAAAAGTCATTTTGGATTCAATTCAGATAAATATTGCTTTGATAGCCGTAGTGGTCTTCGGCTTTTCGATTATCATGGAAAGTTCGGCTACCAGCAATAACATGTTGATGCATAATCACGTTAGTCTAAATGTAGCCATTGGTGGAAAACCAGTAATCGTTCCCTCTGATATTGGAATAATACAGACAGGGATATTTGCGGACCCATCATTGTTTGCAGACCATAGTTTGGATAAATATGGGATGGAGGGAATGTCACCATTGCACACACATGATTCAAGCGGGTTAATTCATGTAGAATCCAATACAGTTAGAAACTATAGTTTAGGTGAATTTCTGAACATATGGAAGGGTCTCAATACCGACGGTAAAAATGTTATAGCTTCAGTGGATGGCAAGCCTGTATCGGAGTTTCGGAATATCCCACTAAATGATAAATCAAAAATAGTTTTGGATATAACGTCATAAAGTATAATGGCTTGTGAATTCAAACAATACAACATTTGCAAGGTTCAGCTGACATAATCAACGATGTCAAGCCAAATCGGGTTTCCTCTACTAATTCTAGTAATTATTTTTGCTTTGTCATTCGTAATTCATGAAAGTTCTTCCCAGCCATCAAGTATTACCAACCCCGTAATTACAGACCAACAAACAGTAACCTATCAAAAGCAGAGTAACTATATTCATGAATTTGACGTCCCGAATCTTAGGGAGAAAGGCCTTAAAGGAATTGTGACGGACTCTGATGGAAACCCTTGGTTCTATCATCAAACAAATAAAACAAGCATGCTAATAAGATTTAACCCTCTTAATGATACATTTAGTTCCTATCCAATCGAAGGCACAACCATAACAGATAATTCAATTATAAATCTTGCAGGTGGGCAACTGATATATGATGAAAAAAGGAAAGGTATTTGGTTTACAGATGCAAGACTAAACGTATTAGGTAGTATCGATACCCAAAATGGTAAAATAGAAGTGCACAAAATTCCAACCAAGAACTCAGGCGTAATGGGTCTTGTTCTTTCTCCTGATGGCAATAGCATTTGGTTTACCGAGATAATTGGAAATAATATCGGCAGTTTTGACATCAACTCAAAAACGATAAAAGAGTATCCGACTGGTGAATTCACTGGTCCAACTCTTCTTGCATATGACTCAAATGGTCAATTATGGGTAACGATGTCTTATTCCAATAGCATATTAAAGGTAGAGCCTTGGTCTCTTATTCCCGGCAGTAAGATTAGCGGGATATTTGAAATTAAGCTGGAGAAGCCTGATTCATTATCTCCATTTGGTATTGCTATTGCAGATAAAAATAAGAGCAAATTATACATCTCAGACCACGGCTCAAGTAGACTCGTTGCCTCAAATCTAACTTCCGAGTTAAAAAATTACACTTCATATTGGACCTCTCCTTCCCAGGCTCTTCCAATGTCACTTCCAAGTCAAGTTGTGTCTGACAAATCTGGCAACATTTTTTTCGCTGAACATGGTGGTAACAAGATAGGAAAGGTTTCATCTAATACCGGAATCATGACTGAATTTGAAATTCCTACAGGACCCCTTGCGACCTCATTGTTCCTAACAGTATCTAACGACGAGAAGCGAATTTGGTTTACTGAATGGGCGTCAAATAAAATAGGATACCTTGATAATACCTTACAGGTCCCAATCAATATCGCCATCACAAAGAACGAATCGGCTTCTTCCCATACTGACATCTCACCTATAATATTGAAAGGAGGTGAATCTTTTGCAATGAATGTAAAATTGACTTTAGACAAGAAGAAGTCTTCCCTCGTAATGGCAAATGATACTGAGATCTCTGTCGTTGGCATGACTGATTCTGGTCTTCAAGGACTCCAATATAGATCCGACGTGCAGAGCGCTAATTTGATGAAAGTTCCAAAGCAAGGTGTAGGGATAGACCTTAAAGTAGAAACAGAGAGGGCTATAGCTGGAAACTACTGGCTTATGATAAAGGCATCATTGCTAGAGAAAGACCATCTTATTATATCATTACTATACCCACAACTGGTAAAGTTAGATGTTCCTACTAAGCCATCTGACAATGATAAGATACAAAATTTTCAGCAGGTTACATCAAAAAATGCAGAAACTGCCAATTCATCTGTGGCGCATATTACAGACCTCCTCAGATATAGTGCTATTGCTGTCGCAATGGCCCTGGTGGCATACTTAATTTATCACAAATTTAGGCGAAGGTAGCGCCAATTCTGTATTTTGTTAAATGGAAGATTAAGAAAAAGAAAGATACAAACTGTGAGACTTTGATTTGAAATTTTTCATCTATTGGTGAGTAAGGTCTGTATTACTTTTTCTGCTATGACAGTTGAAGCAAGTTCCTGTGCTTCTTTAGTTTGAGCAGCAATATGAGGGCTGCAAATGATATTTGGTAGGTTTACTAGCTCCGTATTGGTGGGAGGTTCCACTTCGAAAACATCAAGTGCTGCTCCAGCGATTCTTTTTTCAGTTAACGCCACAAATAAGGACTGTTCGTCTACTATTTCTCCCCTTGATGTATTAATCAGGAAAGAAGTTGGTTTCATATACGATAATGTCTCAGAATTAATAAGATGTCTCGTTTTTTCCGTCAGCGGTACATGACATGTTACAAAGTCCGAATTCTCCAGTAGTGTCTTTAAATCTGTTTTTATCATGCCTACTTCCCTGACATAATCTTGATTTATTGGAAAGATATCATATCCTATCAAGTTCATTCGAAGGCATTTTGCAATTCGCCCTACATTTCTACCTATATTTCCTACTCCTATTATTCCCAAATATTTTCCTCTTAGTTCGCCACCAACAAGTTCTTTTTTTAACCATTTACCATTCTTGATTCCATCACTTGCCTTGGGAATATTTCTGGACAACGCTAACATATGGCCAATTACCAGTTCTGATACTGCGTTCATTGCAGCTTCAGCAGCATTCAAAACCTTAATTCCTTTAGATTCAGCATAATCTGTATCTATATTATCCAATCCGACTCCCACCCTTGCAATAATTTTGACATTGGGAGCTGCATCAATTACCGCTTTTATTATTTTTGTTCTGCTTCTTACTACAATCACATCGCACTCTCTTACAGCGGATAATAATTCATTTGATTCAATATCGGGTTTGTAATTGACTATTAAACCAGCTTTTTTTAGAATGGTTACGCCTACGTCATCTATAGTATCGCAGATAATTACTCTTCCTTCAACCTGCATGAGATATGCAAATTACAGGTCTTATAATTTGGTTGCTAAAGGAATTTACTTGTAACTAGAATTGGAAATTATTTCGGCGATAACTGAATCTACGTAATACTTTTGCTTGCTTTGAAAATCATTAATTTCCCACGCAAAATGACTACCGCTAGTCTTAGTTGGCTCTGTAATTCCAATATTTTTACCTACATCATTGAGTTGGGGATTTGATTCATATACATTCCCGTCAGACTTTACATAAACATACTGAGGAGACTTTTCAATCTGGTTTTCTGATAAGTTGAAACTATTTACCACTCTTAAAATCGCCATATCTGGCGAAATTGGCAATCTAGACAATGAAGGACGATTTTGAGAATCCTGAAGACCGAAGAAAACAATCATAGTGACTAATATTCCAAAAGAAAGTGTGATTAAGATTCTTTTATTTATCAACTTGGTTCTACTACTATGCTCTGATTAATGATTGACATTACGGATGATAACAATCAAAATCACATTTATTCCAGTGTTTCAAAATTATTTTGAACCAAGAATATTTTTCTTTGAAAGGGCATTGTCAAGTTCTTCTTTTGTCATGAGTCCTTTTTCAAGTATCAGTTCTTTAATACTCTTATTGGTTGCCATAGACTCCTTGTATATCTCCGATGCTTTGAGGTACCCAATATGGGGATTGAGCAGAGTTACCAAGATTGGACTTTTTTCCACAAATGATGCAAGTTTCTGCTCATTTGCTTTTAATCCATCTATCATATTGCTTGCATAAACTGACAGAAAATTTTTTAACATATCGGTTGACTCTAACATGTCTTTTATCATTCCAGGTAACATCACATTTAATTCAAATTGACCTGCCTGAGCAGCAAGAGCAACAGAAACATCGTTTCCTACTATAATAAAACAAATCATGTTAAGACATTCTGATAGTGAAGGATTCACTTTACCAGGCATTATAGACGATCCAGCATGTACCGCTGGAATTGTAATTTCTGATAATCCCGCTATAGGACCCGATGCCATCAATCTAATATCATTTGACATTTTTATTAACTCAATTGCGATGTTTCTCAGAATAGAAGAACACATTGTTATCTCAAATTTACTTTGTAAAGAAAAGAAATAATTCTGAGAAGGTTTTAACCTTAATCCAGATATCTCGGATAGATTCTTGATAACTAGTTTATCATATCCTGGAGGTGTATTGGCTCCCGTACCAACAGCAGTTCCACCTAATCCCACATATTCTAGGTCAGCACATACATCGATGATTTTATTTAAACCTCTTTTAAGAGAAAAAGCATAAACATCAAATTCCACGCCTAACGTGACTGGTATTGCGTCCATTAGGTGCGTTCGGCCAATTTTCATAACCTCTCTAAATTCCTGACCTTTTTTTTCAAGAGCCATTATAAGTGACCCTAGTGAATCTGTGACTCCTTTCATATTCATTAATAATGCGATATGCATAGCTGTTGGAAAAGTATCGTTACTAGATTGTGACATATTTACATCATCGTTGGGATTTATGAAGGAATAATCGCCAATACTATGACCGCTAATTTCAAGAGCTCTATTTGCAATAACTTCATTCATATTCATGTTAAATGCTGTTCCTGCGCCCGAATTGATTGTATCAACTATGAATTGGTCCAGTAAATTTCCCGAGAGTATTTCATCACAAGCTTTTACCATTGCATCAGCTTTTTCTACTGGGAGAATGTTCAAATCTCTGTTTGCAAGTGCTGCTGAACGTTTTATCATTGCAAATGCCTTTATCATGTTTAGATGAGGCTTCTGACCTGTTACTTTGTATTGGTTAGAAGCTCTAACCGTGAATGGTCCATAATAAGCGTTAGATGGGACTTTGACCTCTCCTAGAGAATCTTTATCAAGACGATACGACTCCATAAATACGAAAACCAGCGTTTATCTAATAAATCAATCGACTCTATGGATAAAGGACAAAATTAGTAATGGTGAATGAGACTTTAATCTTTCTAGTCTGTTCTTGAAAGTTTGAATTTACTCTCCTATGACTTTGACTAGGACTCGCTTGATGCGACATCCATCAAATTCTCCATAAAAAATTTGTTCCCAAGGCCCAAAATCAAGCTTGCCATTTGTAATGGCAATTACTGTTTCTCGGCCCATTATCTGACGTTTTAAATGAGCATCAGCGTTATCTTCTCCAGTATCATTGTGCAAGTACTGTTCTGTGGGAGCATGGGGAGCTAGATTCTCAAGCCATTTCTCAAAATCCTGATGCAAACCTATCTCATCGTCATTTATAAAAATACTAGATGTTATATGCATCGAATTAACCAGACAAATACCTTCATTAACGGCGGATTCATGTACTATTTTTTCTATCTCTGGCGTTATGTTTATCAATTTAAATCTCTTTTCTGTATGAAAAGTCAAATATTTTGTAACTGATTTCATGTTACTGAAAAATTACTTTCATTATTTAAATTATCCATGGATAAGTGAATAAAAAAACTCTTATTAGATCTATTAATATTTCAAATCGCTAAAGTATGTTCAGGACTCAAACTAATGCTAAAGCAGAGTTACTCTGTTTGATAATCGCCATTACAATAGCGATTATTGTGGCAGGTTTTAACTTGAGTGAAAACTATAATTTATTCGCCCAAACAGATCAATTTTCTCAGTTTGAGAATACTTCAAAAAATCAGGCGATTTTACAGTTTCAAACACAATTTTGTGGAGTGAATTCTACTCCGCATAGCAATTCTTTCATCTCTGAATATCCACTTCCTCAGAAGTGCGAGATGCCCCTCGGCATTCTGGCCGATAATGACTCAATATGGTATATATCCACAAAATTAGGTCATCTTGGCAAGTTAAATATTAAGGATAACACTAGTCAGGAATTTACGATTCCTGTCTGGGATAGTCGTTCAAAGCCGACCGATATTTCACAAACATGGGATGTTAAATCGGACCCAAAAGGCGGTATCTGGTTTACTGATGAAAAGCAAAATGGAATATGGCGCTATGAACAAGATAGTAATAGTTTTAGCTTCTTTCCGGTCCCGGAACGTCCTTCAGGATCTGGCACTATTTATCCTGTTTCAATAGTATTGAACGATGATGAAATTTATTTTGCTGGTATTAGATCAAAATCGCTTTGGTTTGCAAATGTATCAGACTTGAAAAATAATTCATCCGAAGGTATTTCAAATATTTCTCTACCGCTATCTTCATTCAAAGGAATAGATCCAGATCTTGTCAGTACTGGCTCGATTGAGATAGACCGGGATCGTAATGTCCTGTGGATTTCGATGCTTGCGTTTGGAGTTAAAGGTCAATTATTCAAGTTTGATTTATCTTCAAGAACATTTACGCCGTTTGATCTTCCCCAACATCTTGATTCACCCGTAGGAATTTCTATAGATGAAAAGGGAAATCCTTGGATTACTGATCACGGCACCAGCATATTCTTTATGGTTAATTCAACAGATGGTAAAATTACAGAATTTAGTACTTCACCACTTTCTAGAATCGCTGCTAATATTCCAAAAGAATTCAGCTACACACTGCCTTACTGGATAAAGATGGATTCAAGGGGAAATCTCTGGTTCAATGAGCATGTTGGTAACAAGATTGCAAGATTCAACACTACAGATGGAACACTTGTTGAGTATTGGATACCCACACAAAATAGCTTATGGGCTCCCTGTGGTCCAAATGAAAGCGCTTGTGGGATTTCAAATGCTCTTCAGTTTTCGATAGGAAAAAATAACCAAATATGGTTTTCAGAATGGACAGAAAATAAACTAGGCATGTTAAATGGTTCAAAACCTCTATCATTTGTTGTGGACACTAGCTCTACAGAGTACAATGTAAAGAGAGGTGATACTATTGAAATACCTATGATCATATCAGCAAAAGGTCAAGTCAACCTCAAAATGATTGCGTCATCCACTTTCACAAGTACAGGTAACTTTGGCAACTCATCGATTTCATTTAGCCAGGATTCATTTTCAATGAATTCAGGCGAAACAAAGAATGTTACATTTTTAGTTACTCCTTCAGATGAACTTGCCAACGGAGATTATACAATTATGATTGGAGCAGAAAATGAAGAAATATCATACCTCAATTCAATAAAAGTCCATATTTCATAATCTAGTTAGCCCGTTCAAGAGCTTCAATCCCCGGCATTTTATCTCCCGCCAAAAATCTCAAAGATGCTCCACCACCAGTTGATAGGTGGGTCACTTCGCTTTCCGATACAGCAGATTTTTTCAGGGCTGCAATTGTGTCACCACCGCCGACAAGTGTCATCGCTCCTCTCCAAAAAGCAAGAGCCATACTCTTTGCTACATTTATCGTTCCACCTGCAAATTGTGCCACTTCAAACATTCCCATCGGTCCATTCCAAAAAATAGTACCAAATCCGTTTCCGCCTATTTCTGAAGAATAAATCTTTGAAGTTTCGTTACCGATATCAAACCCACACATTCCATCTGGTATATCACCAGTAACTGTTGAAAATGAGTTCTCTTCAGAGGAGACTACGTGATCCACTGGAAGTAAAATCTTCTCGCCATAGGAAGAAAGTGCCTTCTTCACCCAATCAAAATGTTCCTCATCAAATAACGAATTGCCAATCTTGAATCCCTTTGCCTTGAGAAATGTATAAGCCGCTCCACCCCCAATTAGTAATTTGTCTGCCTTTGGCAGTAAATTTTCCAAAGCCCCAATTTTGTCCTTAATCTTGGAACCTCCTACTACCAAAGTAAATGGCTTTTTTGGATTGTATCTTATCATGGAAAGATATTCAATTTCCTTTTTCAAACTAAACCCTGCTAAGCGAATATCAAAATTTTTTACAGCACCGTATGTGGAAGCATGCTTTCTGTGAGATGTACTAAAAGCATCATTTACATATATATCAGCCAAGGATGATATGGACTCTGAAAATTCAGGGTCATTATTTTGCTCTTCAGAATAGTATCTTAAATTCTCTAATAGCAATATATTCCCATACCTAAGATTCTCTATCTTGCTTTTTACTTGGGTACCTATGCAATCTTCGACAAAGGCAACATTTCTATTGAGTATTTCCTTCAATCTTGTCGCTACCGGGGCAAGTGAATTATTATGATCACGGGATTTAGGTCTCCCCAAATGGGAAGCCAAAATCACTTTAGCTCCTCTTTTTACGAGATATTCAATAGTAGGAATTGCACTTCTAATTCGATAATCCTCAGTTACTGCACCATTGTTAGTAGCTACGTTAAAGTCTACCCTGACTAAAACTTTCTTTCCATAATATTGAATGTCATCAAGGTCCGATACAGATCTGAGCAATTATTTTTACAAATAAGGATTTTATGTGCTAGTAGGATAAACTTTTCTCCCACTTTCACAATATGGTTGAGTTACACTAACCTTTTCTATATTAAACTACGTGTAGAGATTGGTATCCGATTTTCTAATTTCTATTGTAACTTTATCCCCTACTCTAATTCCAATATCTTCATACTCCCTTACACTAATCTTGAATGTTGGAGAATCACTAGCGCCTCCACCTGTCATCATTCTTGAAATATTTCCCATCGCCTTTGGAAGATTTTTCATCATGTCTTCTGGAGACGAAAATGCCATAACGTTTGAGCCAAATGGATTCGTTGGTTTATCGCTCTTGTAATCATTAGGATCACTAAAACCGACATATACGTAAGGACCTCCATCCTGTGCAGCTTCTATGCGTGCAACAATAAAGTCTTTTTTCATACTTGCCATATTATTTCTTGTCTTAAAGGATATAATTTCCTTTCCCTTATGTAAATACTCTGAAAAAAAGATTGTTCTTTGAGATTTAGAGGGGTTAGTATCTTCCAGGATAATAAGATAGGAAAGAGAATTGTATCCAGCGCCCAAAAAATGAATATGCCCAACTTATCAACTGTATACACATCATTACATAAGCAGACACTTTTTGGGTAACAACTTTTTTTTACATTTCATTCTGTTCCTTAAATTTCCTATTATTTTTTACATAGCCTGAAACCATCTCATATTGAACAATTTACTAGAGTTGGTAACTATTGATATTCACATGTGACAAAATTTACAATCCGTACAAACTTTGGATTAATGCACACATTGCACGCAAGTTACAAAATCAATATTATATTGACATTGACATTGACATTAACAGTACATCCAGGTAATAAAACAAAACTTAAACTACAAAGAGAATGTCTAGATTTAGACTTGATACTAGTTGTCCTCTGTGCGCGTATTCTTTAAATCAGTTATTTTAACACTTGTTGGACAGCCTAATTTGCTTGATGCAACTTTAAAACCACTCTTGGCAAGTTCTAAATTTTCCTTTGAAACATATGCTTCAAATATTGATTGTTCTGGTTTTACTCTCGCTGCAAGCCCAGTGGCCTTACCAAAGGCTCTCCTCATTCCTTCTTGCAATCTATCGGCTCCGGCAGTTGCAATCATCTTATTTTCACGTAGAACCACATGAGGATAAACTGTAAGTCGGGAAAAAAAACTCATGTCACCGGCTTGGGCCATTGTCTTGTTTGCCGCCAGCCTTGCAGCTTCTAACGCATTGTGTCTAATCTGCATTTTTTCACTGACAATTAGTTGAAGCTTATAATCATAATCTTCTTTGGATTGGCCTGACGAAAACCTTGCAATTTTTAGCTGAGGTTTTCCGGAGATATATTCTCTCCTCACGTACGGCATTCCCTTAGTTTCTCTATAATTAACGCCTTTCATAATTCATCATTTGTTTTAATACTTAAATGCCTCTTTCAGAGTGATTTAATCGTTATGTCTTCAGAAGAAGATCAAAACAGTGAATTTCAGAACGTCATTGAGGGGGTTTTGACTAAAAAAAGCTTGATAAAGATTGTTGATACAAGATCTCAAGATCAGCTTCGCAACAAAGGATTTGGTGATAAAGAAGACGACGATTACTTGCTTGAAACTTACGAGGCTCTTTATCTGCTTTACCTCAACAAATTGGTCATAACTAATGGGAGTATAGATAACTTTGGCAGTTTACTGAAACATGTATTAAAGTACGATAAGGAGATAGTTACTAGATTTCTTGTCTATAGAGACTTAAGAAGTAGAGGATATGTTGTAAAGGAAGGATTTGGATTTGGTGCAGATTTTCGAGTATACGAGAGAGGCGGATATGAAAAGAAACGTGCAAAATACGTTGTGTTTTGCATTAACGAGGGAATTAATGTAAAGGTCGGAGAGCTTTCAAAAAATGTACGTGAAATAGAAACAATGGGAAAAAATGCGATAGCTGCAGTAGTAGAGAGACGGGGTGAGGTAATTTATTACAAGCTCACCAATATGAAATTCAATGAGAACAAAAAACAAGACAACTTTAACCCTTAAAGAAAGAAAATAGTTAAATAAACAAGGTCGGAAAATGTTAAATGCAGGGAGTGCCATTCAAAGAGATCTACTGTCAAGATTGCAAGATAATTTTGGCTAGATACAACGAAGATTACTTCTCCGATTCCAGCATTGATGAATTATCTAAACTTCATTACTATTATCATATTAGAGAAGGCCATTCAATTGTAGTCAGGGAAAAAAAAAGGTAATGCAAAGTCCTTGTTAGTTATTTTGAAAACGTACTGATGACGTACAAGCAAGAATAATATTTTTCCTCACTCAATATTTTTTTGCTACAAGATAATGATGACAATGGTAGTCCCCCTATAACTCTTGAATA
>Ga0193740_1000435_pt1 | contig 11298 bp, 16 predicted proteins | sample L2s1metaG_FD_145072 | JGI IMG/M metagenome (GOLD analysis project Ga0193740, IMG submission 145072) | Soil microbial communities from a riparian zone of the East river system, Colorado, United States - L2s1 | ecosystem: Environmental > Terrestrial > Soil > Riparian zone | place: USA: East River... | reverse complement strand
AGTCAAAAGAAAAGGTTGATGTTACTACCCTACCCGACTCCGTGTTAGACTTACTTGTTGAACAATGCAAAAAGAAACCAAAGTAGTTTAGTCAAACAGAAGGCAGCCAAAATATTACCCATTGTAGAGGATGATGTTCTAGCAGAAAAATGCAGGCGCAGTTTTTATTTTTTCGTTAGATATTTTTGGGACACTATCATTGCCGAAGAACCAATTTGGAACTGGCACATAAAATATCTATGCGACGAGCTGCAGCATATTGGCATGCGGGTAGCACAACTGGACCGCGGAAGGAAAGACGATAAAGGGAAACCAATACTTGAAAGGCTGCACAAAGAATATGATTACTACATAATCAACGTTCCCCCTGGTTCCAGCAAGTCAACAATAGTTTCAGAAATGTACCCGATATGGTGCTGGACTATTGACCAAACACAACGGTTTATTTGTGGATCTTATGCATCCACGCCGGCTGAGGACATTGCAGAAAAATGCTACAACATTTATCAATCAGATAAGTTCAAAGAATTATTCCCACACCTTGTTGAAAACTCGTCAGGCGGTAAGACTCACTTCAAGAACGGATTACTTGGCGAACGTTATACGACTTCAACCGGTTCGGGTATTACCGGTATTCACGCGCACCAAAAGTTAATCGATGATCCAATTGCTCCGTTAATGGCAGGCTCAAAGACCGAAAGAGATAAAGCCAACAAGTGGGTAAGCGAAACGATCAGCTCCCGTAACGTTGATGATGATGTTACCACGACATTGATCATCATGCAAAGATTGCATGACAACGATACAACCGGATATCTTCTAAAGAAAGAAGGTTTGAAGATCAAACATATTTGCATACCAGCAGAATTGACGAATGAGGCAAAGAAAGTAGTTAAGCCATTTGAGTTATCTGAATTCTATGTAAACGGATTGTTCGACCCGATAAGAAAAACAAAAGAAAGGCTGATTGTAAAAAAAGCTGAACTAGGTTCATACGGTTATGCAGGACAAATGCAACAGCGACCAGCTCCGGAAGGTGGCGGTATCATCAAAAAAGAATGGTTCAATATCACACAAAGGCCGCTTCCAATGCCAGTTGAGGCAACGATCGATTTTCAATTAGATACTGCATACACTGAAAAGACTGAGAACGATCCAACCGGTATGATTTCTTATTACAAACTGAAAAATGATTTATACATAACACATGCGTCAAGTGTTTATAAAGAATTTCCTGCATTGATCAGGTGGATGCCGAAGCATACAAGAAACCTTGGCTACACTAACAGATCTATTATTCATGTTGAGCCAAAAGCCAGCGGAATATCAGTTGTGCAAACGGTTAAGGACGGAACAGAATTAAACATAGTTGAAAGCAAAGCGCCGGATTACGATAAGATGGCCGGATTGCATATTGTTTCACCTAAGATCGAAGCCGGCCGTGTTTTTTTACATGAAGGATCTTGGAACGAAGAATTTATTGAGCAGGTATGTACTTTCCCAAATGCTGAACATGATGAATATGTTGATTGCCTGTCTGCAACGATAATGAGGGAGCTAATGGGAGATTCAGATTTCAATTACGAACAGTTAAATTCAATACTATGACAAAGGAACGTTTACTAGAACTTATAAAAGATAACAACTTTCAAAAAGTTATCGAAGCCGTATCAGTAAAGCCAGAGGCAAAGACTGCTGATCCTATGAAGGAGTATAATCTTGAAGGGCATGAAGTGTTCAACCGTAGCAAAAGACCAGACATTGACATAATCGATAAAGATGGTAACAAGACCGGAGAGAAAAGGTATGTAAACAGAATTGCCCTGGCATTTGAAAGAATGATCGTTGGCCGTGCTGCAGCCTTTCTTTGTGCTAATCCAATTGTTTTTAATGCAACACCCGATGGCGCGGAAGAAGAAAAGTTTTGGGCAGCGTTCAAAAGAGTAAATGAGAACACTAAGCTTGATTATAAGAATCAATCCATACTTGAAATGCGAATGAGTGAAACTGAGGTTGCAGAAATATGGTATTTGTCAGATCTTGACGAGGATGATGATTATTGGCTGGGAACAAAAGTTAATGCAAAAAAGAAAGCAAGACTATTCATTGCAGCGCCTTCATTGGGTGATAAACTTTGGCCGATATGGGATGGACAAGATAACCTGATGGCCTTTGCAAGAGAGTGGAAGGAAAAAACAGATAAAGGCGAAGATATTCAGCACTTCGATATTTATACACCTGAAAAAATCTATGAAGGCACAAAAGAAGGCAACACCTGGAAAATGGAGGACAAGCCGAATGAAGTCAAAGGAAAAATAGTTGTGATCTATCACAGCCAGCCAGACGTTGAATGGGCATTAGTAAAAACAATTATTAGCAGGCTGGAAAACATTCAATCAAACTTTGGCGATTCAAACGATAAGACAGCCTATCCTATACTTGCATTGTTTGGACAGGTAAAAGGATTACCCGAAGGCGTGGCAGGCCGTGCAATTCAGATGTCAGACGGCGCCAGTGCAAATTATATTGCTCCACCAAACTCAGCCGAATCTATTAAACTTGAAATAGAAAAACTTTGGATGGAACTACATGTGTTTACCGACACAGTGGACATTTCACCTGATGGCCTTGCAGAAATTGGGCAAGTTTCAGGCGTGGCAATGGAATATAAGTTCATGCCTGCACACTTGAAGGCCTCAAAACATGCGGGAACATTTGGTGAATGCATTCAGCGCAGAATAAACCTGATCAAAAAAATGATTGTTGCAATGGACCCGAGCATGAAAGCCGGATTGACACTGCAGATCACACCAAAGTTTGATTTCTTCTTACCGAAAGATCTTGCCGGTATCATTGATTATTTAACAGCCGCAGCAATGGGAGAAAAACCAATACTTAGCCAGGAAACAGCAGTTAATATTTTGCAGGGCTTAATGAGTGGTGATGCAAAAGCGGAGTTTGAAAAGATAAAAGCAGAAATGAAGGAAATGGCAGATAGTAAGGCTGCATTGGATAAACAGTTTAATGAATAAATTATGCATTGTCGGAAAAACTAAATAATTTAGTATTACTAAAATTTCAAGATCGATGAGAAAATCAATTTTTGCAATCTTCATTAGCCTACTGATCATATCAGCGGGTAATGCAGCTCCAATTGGAGTAAAAGAAAATTCACCTCCCAAGTATGAACTGACTGCACCAACGGTTTTACCCGTTGTTGATTTAGTTATGATCAACCTGGAAGAAGTACAGTTACCCCTTATTAACCTTTCTGCCGAGGATATGGCAGTTGTTGAGATCACTCAGGAGTATGCAAGTCATGCTACTGATGTTGATATCAACCCTCTTTACCGAAGGTGTAATATATCTGTAACAGATAAAACAAATCATTACTTAAAAAATGAAGGACGGCTACAAGGCTATATCAAACTATATGAGAAACCTGATCCTGTCCCGAATAAATGAGTTGTCATATTTGAATACTCCTTGCAGAAAAAGCCGGACCCCGTAAGGTCTGGTTTTTTATTTCCGGAATAAACTAAATATCTTAGCAATATGCATGTAGCACACAAAAACGAAATACTGATTCAAAAGGGTGAGGCTATCAAAAAACTTACGATGCCCATTTTTGAAAAGATAGACAAGTATGTAGTTCCACCAGAAAAGCACAAAGCTGTTTTTGATTATACCACTGAATATTTTTCCAAGAATAAGCACATGAGCCATGATCGTATTGCCAGAAAGGTTGTGGAGCATTTTAAGTTAAAACTAAAAGGTGCCTGATGTATTCCACAAATACGAGCAACAGCATGTAAGAAACATTGCACGGTCCAGCCGGCGCATTCAGGATATATACAACAAAGCAATTAACGTTGTTTCAATTACTGCAGGCCGGATGAAGTTTAAAGGAAAACCTTTTAACCTAAATGATTACCCGCAACTAAAAAACCAGATCGATAAGGTTATTAAATCAATGCGGGGCGACATTTATACGGTTGTTGTAAATGGCATTGAAACAAGTTGGGACCTATCCAATGAAAAGAATAATGTTCTTGTTGATAAACGATTGCTGAAAACCAGGTTGCCCAAAAGAATAACCGGATTATTCTATGACCCAAACGCTGATGCCCTCACAAAATTCATTCAGCGAAAAGACAAGGGCATGAATCTTTCGCAACGTGTCTGGAACCTTGTAAAGCCATTCAAAAAAGAACTTGAACAATCATTGGGACTTGGTATTGCTGATGGTACAGGCGCCCGTGAAATGGCAAAGACCGTCCAGAAATATTTGAATGAACCGGAACGACTGTATAGAAGGGTCCGCGGTAAAGATGGTGAATTGCATTTATCAAAAGCGGCAAGAGAATATCACCCTGGTCAGGGAGTTTACAGATCTTCTTTTAAAAATGCATTGAGACTTACACGAACAGAAAATAATATTGCATACCGGACCAGTGATCATGAACGTTGGGCAACAATGCCATTTGTAACAGGTATTGAAATACGTTTATCAAACAATCATCCACGTTATGATATCTGTGATACGCTAAAAGGCAAGTATCCAAAAGAATTTAAGTTCACCGGTTGGCATCCTCAATGTATCTGCTATCAGGTACCAGAAATGATGAACGATAAAGAATTTGAAAAGCTGGAAGATTACATGTTGGGCATTGGTAAAAAGCCTTCTGCAGTGAGTGGCATTACAAAGCCTCCTGCCCTCTTTAAACAATACCTTCAAGATAACAAGGACCGCATCAAAGGTTGGAAAAACAAGCCCTATTGGTTAAAGGATAACCCTCAGTTTGTAAAATAATGATCATTGCTTAATTCATTTCAATCTGGGAAATTCTGCAAACGATTTCCCATATTAAAAATATTGAAAATAAAATCCCTTATAGTTTTACTCCAACAAAAAAGCTCTTTACACTATGTTGGACACATTCAAGGCACGACTGAAAGCCTATTTAAAGGCTGCAGGAGTGAACCTCTCTACAAAAAGGATAGACGCGTATGCGGATAGACTTCACAAAAAAAACCCTGATGTTAAGGACGAAGCGGAACATGACACTTTGATTAAGGACTTGGACGAATTAGTTGGCTTTGCAGAAATTGCAAAAGACGACGATACAATTCGGACAAAAGATGCCCAAATCAAAAAGTTGTCAGAAAAAAAACCTGATCCCAAAGATGAGGATGAAGAGGATGAGGATAATGATGATGAACACGCAGAAACTAACAAGGGTAAGAAAAAGCAGGACAAAGATCAACCAGGCCGAATGCCGAAGTGGTTCAAGACTTATGCAGATAAGATTGATTCCATGGTTGGCGAAAAATCTCAGGCAACTATCAAATCACTGATCGCTGCAAAGTTGAAAGGTGAAGATGGTAAAACAAAAATTCCGGAAGATTTCTATGACGAATGGAAGTTGCCGGAAAAAGAGGACCAGATAGAAGATTTTGTTGCTAAGATTGAAGCCAAATGGTCAGTAATTCATCCTGCAAGTGAAACGACAGAGACAAAACCAGTGAATGGTCACAAGCCGAATAGAAGTTCCAAACCTTCTGCAACAGCTACTGAAAAAGAAGTGGATGATATCGCAGATAGAATATTGGGACCGGCACCAACAAAGAGTTAAAGAAGTAACAAACTAAAAATTTTAAACTTTCTATATGGCTTACGTTAACCTTGGCAACACAGACAGCTCCTCAATTGATACGTCAAATGACGGTATTGTAATTGTAAACAATGACCGTTCTATCAGAGGCGGCAGAAGCCTTGATGTTTACGATTATACTCCCGCAATTATCCCTGCAGGGCATCCGATAATCAAGGAAACGGCAACAGGTGATTACAAACCGATGCCGGCTACTGATCTAAGAGAAGATGGAGCCGCAACAGTGGACACTTTAGTTGCTGGTACTGGTTATACCAACGGCGTTTATGAAAACGTGCCGCTTAAAACACTTACCGGAACAGGATCTGGTGCCCGTGCAACAGTAACAGTTGCCGGTACAGTTGTTACCGTTGTAGCAATTACGCATACTGGTTCTGGATATGCAGTTAATGATCAACTTGGAATTCCTGGTGAATGGGCTGGTGGAACTGAAACTACACAAGCAACAGTTGACGTAGCAACGATCGCTGACGTTGCCGCTGCACTTGGTGCACTTCCTTCTGGTCACACTTATGAAGGGATCAACATTTCAACAATTCCAAAAACATTGCCTTTTGCTGGCATCATGACACACGGATCAGTTAATCCGACTGCCATGAAGTATTCTATGACTTCGATTCTTGCAGCGTTTAAGACGGCGACAGAAAATCGTATTGAATTCAGAGCAGACTAATAATAAAAAATAAGCTGACCCATTTATAAAAATTAATTATGGAACAAACACTCTTTTTAGAAGAAGTAAAAAAGTTCTTCCCTGGTATTGCTCAGAGAACGGTTTCCCGTTTGAACGATACCACCAATCCCAACGCTATTACATACCGTCACCGGAGAATGTTGGCTAAAAGGTTTTCTACAAACCTTAAATGGGAAAGTGTAAACGTGTCAGCTAACATAGTTGCGGCTGATGTTATCGCAATGGACTCTCAAATTCCTTTGAAGAAAAGGGATTCGATAGGCCGTGCAAGTGGTGACATTCCAAAAACAGGTATGGAACTGGCTTTGAGAGAAAGAGAGTTGACCGATCTTGATATTTTGGCCACCATCCCTTCACAGTCTGCAGAATTGATAAGCAGAATATTTCAGGACACTGCAAGAGTTATTCAAGGTCAATATGAGTTGCTTGAATATATGTTCCTTTTGGGACTTTCAACCGGTGTGACCCTGATTGCAGATGCTAACAACGTTGGTACTGCAGTTCGTGTTGATTACGGATACGTTACAGCAAACAAATTTATCACAGGACCATTCATTTGGTCGAACACTTCGGCAACTCCAATTACCGATCTTAAGCAATTGACAGAAAAAGCCCGTGTTGATGGTAATCGTATCATTCGTTTCATGATGGATGAAGCAACGTTTACCTATATGGCTGCAACAGATCAGGTAAAAAATCTTTGGGCTGCACAAAACAATTTCTTCGGTACAACGGTGCCAACTCCGACACTGGCACAAGTAAACGTTGCTTCGCAAGCTGCATATGGTTGGACAATTGAGATCGTTGAACGTACAGTAACGTTTGAAAAAGATGGTGTGAAAACAAAACTTACTCCATGGTCAACAGGCCAGGTAGTTGGTATTTGTTCTGAGCAAGTGGGAACACTTACTTGGGGTCGTCTTGCTGAAATGAATCACCCTGTAGAGAATGTTACTTATCAAAACGTGGATGATTTCATTCTTGTTTCAAAATATCGTATGAACAGGCCTTCGCTTGCTGAGATCACAAACTCACAAGCCCTGGTACTTCCGGTAATAAATAACGTTGATGCTATTTATACACTGGACACATTGACCACTTAATATTCGACTAACCATTTTTTAATATAAAAACTGATTCACGATGCATCAAGGAAAATTAAAAGCAGCCGTTAAAAAATTCCAGCCGATGGTTGGAGAAGGAAAGTCAGAGGCCGAAATCAGAGAGGCAATTGCCGCTGATGATAAAGGCTACAGCGATGATGAAGTAAATGAGATCTACTCATCCGTTGCAACTCCTGACACCGGCGATGATGGCAGCGATGAAGAAGAAACAGATAAACCGGTTAAGGCAAAACACACGGTTGTTATGATGTTCAGGGATAAGAATAGCGATAAAGTCTACAGACCAGGTGACGCCTTTAATGCCGGCAGTAAAGAAAGATTGAATTTCCTTATCGACAAGGGAATTATTAAAAAAGGTTAAGCTCTTTACATGACCAATAAAGAAGCCTTGCAAGAAGTAGCTCAGGAACAATTATCTGATCTGACGATTGAGAAGGCTTTTTTAGATAAAGGGGGAGTCAGTGCAGGAGCAGAATATGTAAAGGCAAACGAGCAAACGGTTGATGAAATAGCAATAAAAGTTCTTTCAAATATCATTGAGAAAAATATTTCAGAAGGCGGTTACTCAGTATCATACAATGGAGCAATTTCAGCAAAGGTTGCAAGACTAAAACTGAAATGGGACATTGATCAGGCAGCCGGACCGGTGATAACTGATGTTTCTAAAATGTGGTAATGAGAAATGGTAAAACAATATCCGCATACGATAATCTTTACCACTGAAAGCGGTGGTTCAGAAGATCCAAATACTGGAGATTGGATATCAGGTACCACAGCAACAGAAACAAAAGTTTGTCGGGCAGAAATTAATAGTAGTAACGGGTTTGTAGTTGGACCGAATGGAACGCAGATAAGATATGATTGGACAGTGTATATGCCGTTGCCTCAGTCCACAATAACACCTGGAACACGGGTTGAAGTTAAAAACGGATCGGAAGTTCTTTATAGCTCAACAGTGAAACAATTCAGTACAGGGCAATTAAATGCAAGATTATGGCTGTAGTAATTGTTCCAAAGTTTACCCGAGCACAGATTAAAGAGCGAATGGTTCAGGAGAAGCAAAGGTTATATGAAGTTGTTCTTTTAAATCTGAAACGTGTTGGTGAACTTTTTGTAAAAAGTGCAAGAGAACAGGACACATATAAAGACCGAACAGGTAATTTAAGATCATCGATTGGATATGTGATTCTTTATAATGGTCAGCAGATGTTTGAAAGTTTTAAATCGGCTGGTGGACCACTTGGAGTTGGAAAAGCAAAAGAGGTCATTGAAGAAGTTAAAACGAAATATCCAAGGGGATTTGTTCTTATAGGAGTTGCAGGAATGGATTATGCAGCTGCAGTTGAAGCGAAAGGTTATGATGTGATAAGTGCAAGCAGCATTGAAGCGGCAACAGGATTGAGGGTTGCAATAAACAGGATCTCAAAGAAATTAGCAGCATGATAGATTCGATGGAAATAGAGGATATAGTTTGGAAAAAGTTAGATGGCAGTTCTTTAAAATCGACAATCACAGGAAAGATTAGAAAGAAGGAAAGACCAGCAAACAGTCAACTTGAAGATATTGTTGTTAATTGTTTGGCGGTCCCCAACAGGCAGATTCAGGAAACTATTGTGAACGTGAACATATTTGTTCCGGATATAATGAGGCCTGAAAATAGTGTTCAGGAGAAAGTTGCAAATGATGCCAGGTTGAAAGCCCTTTATGCGATCGCGGAGCCACTGCTTAAAGATGTGACGGTGAATGGTGATACTTATTTTGAGATTCAACAGCAGCAAGTGATTTCAGACAGGCCGGATAGTGAGAGTCATTACATAAACATTCGATTATTTTTTTATTCAGCAAACATAAATTAACATGGCAAAGAAAAGTATTGGTCTTAAAAGCATATTCATGGGAAGCGTTGCCGCTGATGGTGGCATGGGCACAGCTCTTTCCGATGTACCGGCGACAGTTTCCGATACTGCTAGTATCACAACAGAAGAAGGCAGTAAAACGGATTTTAAAATTGAGCAAAGTGATGCTCCGTTTTATTCCATTGAGAGTGACCCAGGCAAACAGGTTGTTGCGTGGTCGTTTTATGATGTGTCTTTAGATACCATTGCACGTTTCTTTGGTGGTACAGTTGGTGCAGTAGCAAATGCGATCTTAACTTTTGGAACGCTTGCAGGCGGTTCATTATATACTAATGGAACTTATTACAACGTGCCGTTGACAGGTGGTACGGGTACCGGTGCAAGAGCAACAGTTGTTGTTTCCGGTGCAGCAGTAACAAGTGTGACAAAAACCTTCGGTGGTACTGGTTATACAATTGCAGATTCTTTAAGTGCAACAGCCGCTGATCTTGGTGGAACAGGTTCAGGATTCACAATAGCGGTTCTGACAGTGGGCACAGGTGTTAAGGCATGGGATATGCCTGCAACTTTGCCAGCAGTTGAAAGATCAGTGCAGATCATTACAAAAGATCTTTGGACAATCAACATTCCGAGGTTGTCAATAACTGCAAAACTTCAGTGGAACTTACAAAAAACAAAACTTGCTCAGGTGGATATTTCCGGTGCAATTCTGGACCCTGAAAAGGCAGGAGTTGCAAAGGCACAATTCATTGAGCCAGCATAAATAATTTAATTCAACCTAAGTAAAGCCTGGAGCCAGCCATTAAAGGCTGGCTTTTTTAAATTATGGATAAATCAACAGCTTACGAAACACTTGCCAACGTTGCAGACACGGTTATTGATAAAGCTTACACATTTGAAATCATCATTGTTCCGCAAAACAAACTTCATGCATGGTTGCAGAAAAGAGGTTTGATGCCGAAAAAGAAAGTGTTTTCAATCAGACCGATCGTTGCCGGTAATCTTTTCCGGATATCAAAACTTTTACTGAGTATAAATTATGATGAGCTCAAAAAAACAGGGACCAATGCCATTGATTTATTTCACCGGATGGTAACTGATCACTCGGAAACACTTTGGACCATTTGCGCTATTGCTATTCAGAATAATAGGCAAGAGCCATCAAAAAAACTTATCCGGCTGATAAGAGATAACCTTTCATCACAGGAAATGTTTCAGTTGCTGGCTTATGTGCTGGATAAAATGGATTCACAAAATTTTCTAAGTTCTATCATCTTGATAAGAGGTCTGAACGTGCAAGAAAGCGCAGAGAAAAAGACCGAATTAAACGAGGTGAGCCCATTGAGTCAGGGGAGTTAAATAGCCCCTGGGAAATGATCGGAGCAGTGATAAAATATTTTCGGTTCACTTATGATTATGTGTTGTGGGAAATAAGTTTTGCGAATTTGAATATGTTACTGGCAGCAATACCAGATCATGAGCCACCATCGGAAGAAGAAAAAGAAGCAGAACCGGTTGATAACATGGCTGAATTAGCACAATGGATGAATAAATAAAAGATATGCCGCTTAACGTACTTGGAGGACCCTTAACATTTGAAGCCGAAATAAAATCCGGTCAGTTTGATGCTGTCCTGAACAGAATAGAGCAAAGACTTCAAGGAATAACTACCAGTGCAAATAAAGAAGCTGGCGCAATCGATAACCTGGTAAGAAGAACCGCAGCCGGTGTAGGATCATTCGTTGCACTTGCTGGCATAGGCAATCTTATTGGTGACATGGTAAGAATCAGGGGTGAGTTTCAGCAATTGGAAGTTGCTTTTAACACCATGCTTGGTAGCAAGGAAAAAGCTGATAAATTATTAAGAGAAGTAACAGAATTTGCCGCCACCACTCCATTTGAATTAAAAGAAGTTGCCGGCGCCGCTAAACAATTACTTGCATTCGGTA
>Ga0193740_1000434_pt1 | contig 11327 bp, 10 predicted proteins | sample L2s1metaG_FD_145072 | JGI IMG/M metagenome (GOLD analysis project Ga0193740, IMG submission 145072) | Soil microbial communities from a riparian zone of the East river system, Colorado, United States - L2s1 | ecosystem: Environmental > Terrestrial > Soil > Riparian zone | place: USA: East River... | reverse complement strand
GGATAAAGTTCATTAAGCATTCTAAATCTCACTTCTAAACTTCTAGAACCGATTTGCCTAGGCTCGTTGGGTTGTCCAATCCTATGTACTATTCCCTCTTTTACCCAAGGCTTTAGTTTTTCATAATCGTCCATAATAGATTTTGCTAAGACATCCGCAAAAGGAATATCATGTTCTTGTTCGGTCAAAGTTCCCATTATATGAATGGCAACTTCATTATTTTCCAATTCGGTATCCGCTATGTCGACGCCTATCTCTATAATTGGTAAAACGTCATCTGTCTTGGTAAAGTACAAGTAAACACTACAGGACGTTAATCCAATATCATTCACTGAAATTCTACCATCTATGTGATCTATCTCGTTTTTTACTCTTACAAATGTCTCTAAGCAAATATCTAAAGCAATATTAAGGATATGATTATGCAATACTTTTCTTCCTATTTTCCATTTTCATTTCAAAACTTTTTTCTCTTTCAATACTTCCTGCCTGAGTTTGTTGAGACTAATCCTTGAATCTATCGAAATGTTGCGTAGTTCAAAAAGACTGGTGAATCGTACATCCAAATTTTTAGCCTCTGCTATTTTATTGACTGCCTTTATAGTTTCATCCCAGAATTGTACCGTGTTGTGATTGATTTTCTCGACTGCTGTAAATACTCTAAAATCAACATCTGCTATTAGACGTTCGATTGCTATTATTGTTCCAAACGCTTTGAAAATCAAGGTGATTACGATAATCATGTATCTATCAAACATCGAGGAAAAACAGCTATCCCGGAAAAGCAGAATTTGAAAAATATGGATTAAGACGGCAAGACAAGCTTTGGGAGGAACAGTTAAAGCTGGCTATGATTTCCTCTAGCATTGGTCTATTTTCTTGACTTGGCATCATCAAGTAAATAATGCCCAAAGTCGTCATCTAACTCGTCAATTTAGTCTATTTGACTTTTACGAGACTTGCATTATCATTACCAACCTACGTAGCTTGAGATTCATTAAGATCGAAACTGACGGCGCAGGGTCACGAATAAAATTTAATCAAAATATTCACAAATCATTTATTGATTAGAACGCGGAGGCATATCAGATGAAAAGCCGTCTTATCCTTTGGCAATCTGAGAGGTCAAACAAGATGTAACGGCTTTATTTGGAAGGCAGTTTTTAGTAACAGTATCTTGTTGTAAAATTATAACGGTTTTTAATGTAACATACTTTTACTCATTTTAGACAATCACAATCAAAAAACGATTTACCCTTGAAGGCGATTTAAAAATGCTGCACTACCAACCTAGTAGTCGTTTTCTTTGGATTATAGAAAGTAAAAGCTGAACTTTGTAGTATTCCAGTGTTTTGCTTTGCTCCGTTATTAGATTTCTCAAATACATCCACTGAGAACTGACGCCCAGACACTAAATTTTGTCTTTTTCTATCTGACATTATTCTAGGATTAATTAATTAACGTATCTCATGTTATAACGGCTTTTAGTTACCAGTATTGTAAAGGGTATTCAAAAGCCGTCATATTACTGCAAACGCAATTAGGGTCCAGACAAGCCTACAACAATAGAGACACAGGTACAATTTGATAGCCAAGTCAGTATGGCTAACTAACCACTGGAGAAGTCTACTGATAATATTACTGACAATGGATGGCATAGATATTCATTCAAGAAAGGCTGGGCTGAAATCAAAACGTTCGATATGAATTAGAGCTTGCAATGGACGTTGACGAGAACATGAAGCCCGAAGTATTAGAAGCTGGCCTCTCAGAAGCAGACAGACAGAGAATACTTGAGAGTAAGGCAAGATTTATGCAGTACATAGAGTATTAGTACGATGATATAACATGCCGTGGAGATGGTATCCCAAATTTAATAAAGTTACGAGAGCTGATGGCACAGTTGCCAGATACAAATCACGGTGTAAAAAATGGCTTAAATTCCATAAGCCGTATAAACCACGAAAAAGAGGAATTGAAAAAAAATCAATATGGTCTAGCAGATTTGGTCTTTTAGAACTGTATAATCGAAAGGAACAACAGCAATTAATCTGTCCTTCTGGTTACAGCATAAGTCAATGTTTTAATGTATTATCTAAACGATGGTATGCATATCATAGAGCAAAAAACCAAGACAAAGACGTTGAAAAAATGGAAAAATATGCAAGAGCAATTCAGGAAGTACAAAAAGACATGGGAATAAAGACCACATCATTTCCACATCTTGGAATATACGGTGATGTCTTCATACTCAATGATAGAGATGGTAAAAGAATGGTGTTTGAGGACCATTCTGCATTAAAGAAAAAGCAAGAAGAATATGAAAAATGGCAGACTAAAAACTCTAAAGAGATTCAGCAACATGTGCAAAACCCCAATAAAGAAGCAGGTGAAGAAATAGAAACATTTGCAGACGATGTATATCCAAGTAAAATGATGGAGCCAGAAGAAGATGAAATAGTACCAGATGTGTTACAACCTGCTGAGGAAGAAGGTGAAGAAGAGATAATTATGACAGACGATATTCCTTTTAAATCTAAGAATAAAAACTAAAATTTAATTGCAGAAATTGAGTTATAGTCTCCTATCATGCTTTGCTGACCTTGGCCGTATGCGGTGCCGATATATGCATTAGAGACTCTCGGAGTATTATATGATGCATTACTGCTGCTGTCACCTATTGCTCATTTAATAACTCGAATCTTATATTGCAATGACATAATTACTTCTGTTTCTTCTATATTTTTCAGATTTCGTCAGTTCGCAAAAAAATAGAAATTGCCACCATTAGGACATGTATTTTAGGGACACAAAAAAAAATGTCAAGCTAAATTGAAAATAATAATTCACGCATTAATTGTGCTATGTTTGGCTTCCATCCTGCTTTAGGAGGATTAAAATCACTCAAAATAACCAACATACTGTGACAGCATTCCTGTTAGCTTGAGATTGACCGGTCGTTCATCTAAAACTGTTATAACGTGTTAGCTATTCACCAGCTTAATTAATTAATAAAAATAGAATTTTGCAGCTGTTTTACTGAGAAAAACCTAATACGCAAGCTTTCTTACTATAGTTTGAAAAGAAGCGAGTTTTTGTCTTTCCAAAAATATACAATAATTTCGCTAGCTTGAATAGCTTTTGTGTTATCAATAGGTCTTATCCTGCTATCAAATGAAGAAAATAGAACAAGCATGATCTCAACTAAATGATAAATATCTTTAGATTGTATAAGGGTCGATCCTAATCTTGTGAACACAAATCGATCATTAACAAGTAATTTTTTTATTTCTATGTGAATGAAAATGAGGTTTTAACTTATATTATTTCTTTATCTGACACTCTAATTAATATAATCCCTTCTTGAGTAACTTGTTTTTTACTTCTTCAGTTATCTTCTCCTTCTCTAATATTATTATCATTTTGTAATTTTCCTATTTTTATACTACTAATCCCTAATAGACAATAAGGGTTATAGCCGTTAAAGTTTCTGATTTACGATAGCGATATCGGACTTGTGAATTCAAATTCATCATGATATTCTGTAGTAATGATAATGAATTGGTTATACCATCAGTTTATTTGCCATGATCTTCCATATTGACAAAGAATCTATGCTCACAATTGTTGCACGTAATGAAGGCACTAGCGAATAGAGCGTTTGGCACATCAGTTAAACTAATTCCTGTCTTGGCGTCATTCTTTGTTACATTGGAAGAACCACATTTTATGCAATAATAATTTATTTGATTAAAATTTTCTAACACTATTTTCAATTCCTTGTCCTGACACTCCTTACAATAAAGCATCTCGACATCTTCTAACACCTTGGCTGTTATTTCCGTATATTTACCACAAGAGCTACAGGTATCTTTTCCATATGCCATTAACTAGGACCTGTCTTTGGTGGAGTACCGCCTTGTTGTCCTGGGATTGCGGGAGATAAAGATTGATTTCCAGTTTGGTTACCTGTTTGGTTACCTGTTTGGTTCAATACCTGAGATAAGTTATCTTGAGCGTATACCCACATATTCTGCACCGTTACTATTCCACACATTACTGCACAGATTGTGACAGTTAAAACTAAAGACGACTTCAGTCTTTGTTGGCTTTTCATATACAATATAGAATTTTATAATTTATAAAGTTAAACTTAGCATCATTTAATTCTAACATTACATGAAAAACAATGGACCTTTCTGAAACTAGGGAAGTACATGTAAGTTTTTTATTCTTTATTGAGTATGAATATAAACCGGTTAAACTTTTTATTTTTTAGCTGATTTTTTGAGATTTATCTGTTCGATCTTTCAATCTCCGCTCAATTTCATTAACCATCCAATCCTGTGAGAGTGTTATTCCAGTTAGTATATCTAGTTCTGCTGTCTTGACCCCATCAAATGACTCGACTTTCCTTAGAATTGAGTCTACAGTAAAAATATCCTGACTAAACATTATCAATACGATTAGATTATCAGGACTTGTGATAGGAGCCTGGAGAAGAAGGTTTCCTGATAGTTCACGGTAGATGCATTCAAGAACATACTGATACAATGTTTCCTTAACGTTTATCACAATAACAAATTGGATGTAACCTCTTGTAGAAGCAGGATTGACTAGTACAGAAAATTGCACTACATTATTATCTTTCATCATATCTAATCTTCTACTTACAGTTTTTGTAGAAATCGATAGCTTGCTGGCAATTTCAGAAATATGCATACGAGGATTTGGTAACAAGCATTTGATTATCTTAAAATCTAATTCCTTGGGTCCCTTCTGTACATATGGACGACTTACAAACATGCTCTGCATGACAGCAGGTTTCAGTGAATCAATAAGAAGAGGAATCTTATCCTCAGATCCAGTTTTTACAACTAAAGAAAATACAGAAGTTCCTCCTATTTGTCTAACATGTAAGAATAGATCTCCCAAAAGGTTAAGACGATCAATAATATTTTCTGTTATCTCATTATATCTCATTTTCAATATACATTCTGTTCCGTACCCAAGGATTGCAGGATTTATGTAGACAAAAAACTTCTCAATTACGCCACTAGAAACCATTTTGACAACTCTTGCTCTAACACTCTTTGTAGTCAGACCAACAACTGAACCTATATTCCTATAAGATACTCTGCAATCTTTGGCCAAGACTTGGATGATCCTTAGATCAATCTTGTCTAGTATGGGTTGTTGCATGAAAATGTGTATATCAAATACAGGCATTTATAAAAGGTTGCTGTCTGATTTCTTGAGTCAACACTGATCCTGAGATATATATCTCGGACAAAATCAGCCCAAAAAAATGTCGTGAACATATCAAATACTGTCCGTAGCATATGAGATAGTTTTAATATCTAATTAGAGTAATTCTGTAGAAATTATTCAGTTCACTTTTCATCCATTCTATATATCTTTACGAATAAGATTAGACAGTTTTAATATAATAATGTCTACTATGTTGTGCATTATTGCCTATTTGCTTAAATAATTCCGTTTTATCTCCACAATATTGAATGATCTCATCAAATGACAATGATAAATTGTCTCCCTCTAATCATGATAATGATTTTGTTGCACTAGAAGTTAGGAATCTCTCAAAATTCTGGGATTCTAAAGCAGGTAGAGTAATAGGACTTACAAACATTACATTTAATGTAAAAAAAGGCGAATTCGTGTCGATTGTTGGTCCATCAGGTAGTGGAAAAAGTACTTTGCTTAATATGTTGGGCGCATTAGAAAGGCCCAGCAGCGGCGAGGTATTTATCAATGGCGTCGATATTTTTTCCATGAACGATTCCCAATCGGCGACAATGAGAAACAAGTCTATCGGGTTTATTTTTCAATCTTATAATCTAATCAACAGGACAAATGTGCTAAGAAATGTAGAATTTCCAGCCATAATAAGCGGAATGAATAGATCGGAAAGAAAGATGAGGGCAATTAAATTACTAAGTTTTTTAGGATTAAAATCCAAAGTACAATCAAAACCGTTTAACTTGAGCGGCGGGGAGCAACAAAGGGTGGCAATAGCCAGATCTTTAATGAATAATCCTGCCATCATTCTTGCAGACGAACCAACAGGAAATTTGGATACTAAAACAGGTGCGGATGTATTTGGCTTATTAAAGCTACTATCAAACAAGTTTAAAAGAACAATCATTATGGTAACTCACAATCCTGATCTAGCAGCAAACACCGATAGATCTATACATATCAAAGATGGAAGAATCGAAAAAGAAGTAAAAAATTTTGGGATTTGAATATGTTCTTCAATAAGGGATATAATTACAACTATGCTGATTGCCTAAATATTTTTCTCTCACTATCCTGTATCTGTTTGTTGCTGACCGGGAGTATTCTAAGCCCATATTATTCTACAATAATTTCCTTTGTGGTAGCTGATTCGGGTGACGGACAAGATAAAATGGAGAAGGAAGTTACCTCCCAGAGTAATCAAGATGAAAAATCAGACGATGATAATAGATCAGGTAACGATGGCAAGGAATCATCAGAAAAATCAGATGAACAAGACTCACCAAAGCAAGATGACCCACCAAAGCAAGATGACCCACCAAATGAAGAAGAACAAGATCCACCAAAGGAGGAAGAGCCACCAAAGGAGGAAGAGCCACCAGAACAAGAACCACAGCCTCCAATCATTATAACAAACACCGTCACTGCTCCTGCAGTTAGCTCCCCAAGTAACGATGAGGTTGATGATGATGAAGACGAAAATGAAGGTCCCACAAAATTCGCCTTTATAGATTCTTTCTTCACTGATCAAACTGCTCAGGGATCAGTGGTTGCCGAAACCTCTTCAGATTCTTCAGCAGCACAAGATATACCCCCAGTAAGAAAACAAGAAGTAGGGCCAGGAGAAGGTGATTCCATACTTGCCATAGTGCTTATTAACCGCGGTTTTTCGGATGTGACGAGCATAAGAGCATCCCTTGATTTCCCATCTGGGTTTACGGCGAACGTAACTCCAAAGAATATCGATAATGACACTGCGTTGGCTAGCTACAATGGTCTTGTTGAAGCAGGTCAAACATTTGCCTTATACTTTCCAATTAATATTTCAAAGGATACTCAAGTAGGTAAGGAATACAGCGCTGCCCTGAATATCGATTACTTTAATGTTGCGGAACAGGATGAAGAGAATATGAGAGACAGAACGATAAGGGCCCCCTTTAAACTCAGCGGCAAGGTTATTCTGGACGCAGTATCTTTTTCATCCTCAACAGCCTCAAAGTCTGGCAATCAAACATTCCAAGATAAGAACTCGATGTTTCCAAACGTAGTAAGTTTACTTCCCGGGGAACCCAATATAGTAGAAACATTCGTTAAGAATGAAGGCTCGGCTGCTGCTACTGGCGTTATTGTCGAAGTGTCATCTAGGAATCAACAGGATAGATTCGGTAATAACAATGTGATTCCTAGAACTAGTAATAACGGTAATGATTCCACAACTACAGTACAACAATCTACACTAATTCCATTAATAAGTGCAGGAACCACAACATTTAATGTGGGAACAATCCCAGCGGGTGAAGGCGTACAAATAAATCCTGTGATATTCGCTAGCAATTCCGTAGGCAGCATACTCGAAAATATAGATCTTCGGATATCATATAACGATGCATATGGTTACAAAAAGACATTAGACAAATCAATGGGGGTTCATATCTTACCCTCCTCTCCACAGTCGGGTTTAACTCTTTCATCTACCGTTACTTCTAATACAATAAACAATGCGCCCGCTCTGTCTGAGAAGTTTAATCAAAATAATGACAAGTATGAGTTGGTTGGTAATGGTAACTACGGGGCTAAAAGTAAGAACCTCACATATCCAATAACTCAAATTAGTGGGTATACTTCTAATGATAATACGTTTATGCCTGGTCTTGAAAATAATAATACAGATAGGATCGGCATGCCTCCAAATAATAATGCTGTGTCACTCGTAGCAGGCAGAGTAGATGAACTGAAGTTTAATATTACTAATTCTAATAACAATTCAATCATAGATGCTGTAGTTTCCCTTGTTTCAGAGTCGAGCTCAATAAAGATCCTTGGCGATTCAAAGTGGAACCTGAATCAGATAGATCCATATACCACACAACAATTCCTGACAAGAGTTTTTGCCTCAAAATCTTTGATTAATAGTCCAGTATCCTTTAAGGTATCGATACAGTATATATATAATAATCAAGCCAAATCCGATTCTTTTAATCTAGGTGCAAATGTAGAAGGTGATATCACAGTAAATATTAATGATCTTGCTGTTAACTATATAGGTGGAAATCCAAATCTTGTTGGAAATATTTTGAATAGAGGCAATACATTGGCATTATTTACAACTATTGAGATATCAAGTGCATCGTCATCGTCATCAAGCTTAGCCGAGCAAAGTGAAGGACAAGTTCAATCATCTAAACAAGGATCTAAAAATAAGGCCATTCTTGTTCCTGCATCTTCTTTCCCTCAATATCTTGGAGATTTGGAAGAAAATTCGCCACTCCCATTTGGTATTCCTTTGGCGATAAATAATAATACTGCTTCTGGAATTTATCCTGTTTCGTTAAAAGTCACATATAGTGATGACCTGAGAAATAGTTACACTGTTATTAATAATGGAACTGTTGAATTTGTTTCTCCTGTTACAACAAGTGATAAAGGACAAGGTTTTTTTGGCAATTATGACATATTGCTAATCGTAGTCATATTAGCCATAATAGGGATAATTGCCTTCAAAATTGTTAGAAGATTCAAATCAAAGAAAAAGACTGGGATCCAAAATATAGAGCCTGAACACAACGAGGAAAATGGTGATCAAGATAATAACAAAGGGGACGATGAAGACATTGAATCACTTCTGGGCGGTAAGGATACCACTTACAAGGAGAATTTTCAGAAAAAATAAGGAAGCGATAGCTGAATCATGAATATTAAAGAAATTTTTGCACTGTCATTTGATGCGTTGAAAGAAAGAAAAACTAAATCCATATTGACCATAATTATGGTAATGGTCGGAAGTAGTTTAATGGTGGCTGTTGGAGGTATTAGCGCAGGATTTGGTGGTTTTTTTAGCAAACAGCTAAGTAATCTTGCAGCCAATATCATTTTCATAAATCCCGCCCAGGTGCAGCAAGGTGGAGGAGGACCAGTTGTTGGACCACCACCAACTCCAAAGATAACATTAAATGCGGCAGTTGAAAATAGGTTAAAATCTTTACCATTTGTTGATGATGTGATTCCATCGTATCAATCTCAAGTAATTCTGGAAGCTCAAGGAGACTCAAAAGAGTATCAAGTCTTCTCTATGGATCCTCAGAAACTAACGGTACTTTCTCCTACGCTGGAATTTGTTGAAGGCTCTACTGTACGACAAAACGATCCCTCAGCCATAATTATTTCAAATGATTTGGCAAATCCTCCTGGTGAGCCTGCTCCATTTTTAAGGTTGTTTCAGACCGTTAAGGCTACATACACTTTTGTTGATCCTACATCAGGAAAGAGAGAACAAGAATCAAAAAGTTTCGTTGTGAGAGGAATAATAAAACAAACAGGAAATCCAAACATTGATAATTCAGCGATAATCGATACCGAAGTTGGGAACGCATTATTTCATAAATCTGGAAAATTTGATTCGTTAATTGTAGTTGCTAAGTCGGGAATTTATGTAGATTCAATCGAGCAAGAAATTAGAAAACTTTATGGTAACGATATTGGAATTACAACTGTTAAGGCTATCATCAAGACTGTACAAGAGTTTACGGGAGGAATCAGTGCATTTCTTTTAAGCATAGCAATAGTGTCTTTGGTTGTTGGAGCAGTGGGAATTATTACAACTCTATATACATCAGTAATAGAAAGGACACGCGAAATTGGAACAATGAAAGCAATCGGTGCAAAAGGTAGACACATACTTGCCTTGTTTTTGACCGAGGCATTAATGATTGGAATTTTTGGGGCCACATGTGGTATATTGGGAGGAATTGTTGGTGCTTATATTTTGAGTGCGGGTTTTGCTGGTAACGATGGGGGGTCAAATCAATCACAAATAGCTCCTATTTTTCTGGCCGCCGACATGACGAGGGTATGGTTGATTTCAAGTGCACTTAGTGTACTAGCAGGTTTGTTTCCTGCCTTAAAAGCATCCAGGTTACTGCCAATTGTAGCATTAAAAAGAGAATAGAATAGAATAGAATTCTTTTCGGTTCTTTCTTTTCTTTAGAAAACGAACTAATTATCTATACTCTTCACCGCAATCTCCAATAATCTCATATAGATTATTTGCATTCTCACATACTTCATCAATAGATTCACGATCAGAGTCATCCAAATTGAAGTTGAAAACATTACTGTTATCATCTATATGATCAATTATCCCGAGCCTTGCGCCAATAATAACACCTGCAACCGAATCTTTGGAAAGGATGTAGTTAGTAGCTACATTTGCAATACTTGCACTATGTTTCTTTGCGATGTTATCCAAAACCAATAAAAACCTTTGAAACAAATTCCAATTGCCCCATGTATCTATCATCTTTTTGTATTTTTGCAAGCTTAATGTATTTAGATCAATAATAGATGGCTCTGGTTTACCTATGTATCTTTCAGACAATAGTCCTCCACAAATGCTTCCATAAGTAAGTAAGCTGATATTATGTTTTCTGCAAAATCGTATCATTTTTACTTCTGGTCTTCTATCAATTATTGAGTATTGAACCTGGTTCGATGCAATTGACACGCCCGAGTCGGTAATCATCTGCAGATGATCAGTATCAAAATTTGTTAGACCCAGATGCTTGATACTTCCTTTATCCCTGAGGTCTGATAGATATTTTAGCGCGTCCGTGTAATATGGATTGTTATAATCCCACCAGTGAAATTGAAGTAAATCCAAAGAGCTTACATTCATTCTGCGAATCGATGTCTCTATGCTGCTATTGACCATAGAACGTGTTATCCTGCTTGGCTGTGGTACCCATTTTGTAAACGACTGAATCTTGTCTAGTTCTTCCTTACCCTTTACTTTTGACAATCTACTCCTAAATTCTCCGATAAAATCTTCTGCTGGACCATAAATATCAGCCAAATCCCACGTGGTAAATCCCGCATCATGATATCTTAGCATATCTGCCATTGCCAATTCATGATCAATATGTCCGTGCCCACCTGCAACTTGCCACATTCCATTAACTATTCTACAGATAGTCAAATCGGGAGATAGTTGGTAGTACTTCTTATTCATGATACTTATTGCTAATTGCTATATTTTTATCTTACATTATCAATCTCAAAATTGCGCTGTCAAA
>Ga0193740_1000433_pt1 | contig 11374 bp, 7 predicted proteins | sample L2s1metaG_FD_145072 | JGI IMG/M metagenome (GOLD analysis project Ga0193740, IMG submission 145072) | Soil microbial communities from a riparian zone of the East river system, Colorado, United States - L2s1 | ecosystem: Environmental > Terrestrial > Soil > Riparian zone | place: USA: East River... | reverse complement strand
TGCCAATGGTCAGCCTGATTCATTGAAGAATGGACTGGATCGTTTATGCCGCTATGCAGAAGATGCAGTGCATGATGGTTTTGAAGTGCTGATCCTTTGCGACCGTGCTTTGGACAGTGAACATGCTACCATTCCTTCGTTGCTGGCAACTGCAGCCGTGCATCATCACTTAATTAAAAAAGGTTTGCGTGGACAGGTTGGTATTGTAGTAGAAGCCGGTGATATATGGGAAGTGCATCACTTTGCCTGTTTGCTTGCATTCGGTGCAACGGCGATCAATCCTTATCTCGCCCTGGCATCTATCCGCAACATGAAAGCGAATGGAACCTTGCAAACAGAATTAACATGGGAACAACTGCGTTACAATTATGTAAAAGCAGTGAATGATGGTTTGCTGAAAGTTTTTTCTAAGATGGGCATCTCTACTTTGCAATCATACCAGGGTGCACAGATCATGGAGATACTTGGATTGAACCAGGAAGTAGTTGATAAATATTTTACCGGTGCAGTGAGCCGCATACAGGGGATCGGTTTGGAAGAACTGGCGAGAGAAGCATTGGTAAAACATTTCTTTGCTTTCAGTAAAAAAGATATTCCTGTTGATCGCCTGCCTTTTGGTGGTGTATATCAATGGAATCGTAAAGGCGAGTATCATTTATTCAATCCTACTACTATTCACCTGTTGCAGTATTCAACAAGGATGAATGATTATAATACATTCAAAAAATATTCAAAGGCTGTTAATGACCAGAGTGAGAAAGCAGCCACGCTGAGAAGTTTGTTTGAATTCAAACGCAACCGTAATTCTATTCCTATTGATGAAGTGGAGCCTGCAGAGAATATTTATAAACGTTTTGCTACAGGAGCGATGAGCTTTGGTTCTATTTCATGGGAAGCACATACAACTTTGGCAATTGCGATGAACCGTCTCGGTGGTAAAAGCAATACCGGTGAAGGTGGTGAAGATGAAAGAAGATATACGCCATTGGAGAATGGTGATTCGATGCGCAGTGCTATCAAACAAGTAGCCAGTGCAAGATTTGGGGTAACGAGTTTATACCTGACCGAAGCAGATGAGCTGCAAATTAAAATGGCACAGGGTGCAAAGCCCGGTGAAGGCGGACAGTTGCCCGGACATAAAGTAGATGACTGGATCGGTAAAACAAGACATAGCACACCGGGTGTTGGTTTGATATCACCACCGCCGCATCATGATATTTATTCGATTGAAGATTTAGCGCAATTGATATTTGATCTTAAGAATGCTAATCGTGCTGCAAGAATAAATGTGAAGTTGGTAAGTAAAGCTGGTGTGGGAACAATTGCTGCCGGTGTTACCAAAGCAAAAGCAGATGTTGTTTTAATAAGCGGTCATGATGGTGGGACAGGTGCATCACCTGTTTCATCAATTCGTCATGCTGGTTTGCCATGGGAACTTGGTTTGGCAGAAACACACCAGACACTCGTCAAAAATAAATTGAGAAGTCGTGTAGTGGTGCAGACCGATGGACAATTAAAAACAGGAAGAGATATTGCAGTTGCAGCATTGCTTGGTGCCGAAGAATGGGGAGTTGCTACTGCGGCATTAATTGTAGAAGGTTGTATCCTGATGCGTGTATGTCATTTGAATACTTGTCCTGTTGGTGTGGCTACTCAAGATCCTGAACTAAGAAAAAGGTTTGATGGTAATGCTGATCATGTAGTGAACTTTTTTAAGTTCCTGGTGCAGGAGTTAAGAGAGATAATGGCAGACTTGGGATTCAGATCCGTAAATGAAATGATAGGACAGGTTGATTGCTTAGGAGTAAGGGAGAATATCAATCACTGGAAGTTTAGCAAGCTTGACCTCTCTCCTATTTTATATAAAGAGCCTGCATCTCCATACACACCTTTGTATTGTGTCGAAGAACAGGATCATCTGCTCACGGAAGTGCTGGATTGGAAATTGTTGGAAGCTGCGTTGCCTGCGATTCAGCAATTCCCGATAGATATCGGAAAAAAAGTGAAAAAAGAATTCCTGATAAAGAATACAGATAGAACTACCGGAACTATTTTATCAAATGAAATAACAAAAGTTCATCGTGGCGAAGGATTACCTGATGATACGATACATTTTAAATTCACCGGGACTGCTGGTCAAAGCTTTGCTGCATTCACTACAAAAGGATTGACACTCGAACTGGAAGGTGATGCAAATGATTATTGTGGTAAAGGATTGAGTGGTGCAAGACTGATCATCTATCCATCAAAGGAAGCGACATACACACCTGAAGATAATATCATCATTGGCAACGTTGCTTTCTATGGCGCTACCAGCGGTGAAGCTTTTATCCGCGGTAAAGCCGGTGAACGTTTCTGTGTTCGTAATTCAGGTGCACAGGTTGTTGTTGAATCTGTCGGTGATCATGGTTGTGAGTACATGACCGGTGGTCGTGTTGTTGTACTTGGTGAAACCGGAAGAAATTTTGCCGCAGGTATGAGTGGTGGTATTGCATATGTATATGATGTGAAAGGAAAGTTTGCTACCAACTGTAATAAAGAAATGGTTGATCTTGATCCTTGTGATGTGCATGATAAGAATGAATTATTCACCATGCTTCAGAAGCATTATGAATATACAGGAAGTACAAGAGCGAAATTTATACTGGAAGACCTGAATAGTCAGATGCAGTATTTCGTAAAGGTGTTTCCGAAGGATTATAAGAAGGCGTTGCTGGCGAAGGCAAGTGCGATAAAGGCACAAGTAAAAAAGTAACAATCTTCGGATTGTCATTCTGAGCGAAGCGAAGAATCTCAGGAGCGACGAACCTGAGATGCCTCCTTCGTCGGCATGACAAGTCGAAAACCAAAAACGATAAACGAAAAACAATAAACGGGGACAATGGGCAAACCAACAGGATTTTTAGAATTTACGAGAGAGCTTCCAACCAAAAGAAAAGTGGAAGAAAGAGTGAATGATCACAAAGAATTCATCAACCGCTATACTGATGAGAAATTGAATCAGCAGTCAGGCCGCTGTATGAACTGTGGCGTTCCTTTTTGTCATAATGGTTGTCCTTTAGGAAATGTGATCCCTGAATTCAATGATGCTGTTTATAGAAAAGAATGGAAGGAAGCTTATGAGATCCTTGCATCAACCAATAATTTTCCTGAGTTCACAGGAAGAATTTGTCCAGCGCCATGTGAGACAGCATGTGTTCTTGGTATCAATCAACCTGCCATTACCATTGAAGAAATAGAAAAACATATTATCGAGATCGCATTTGACAAAGGATTTGTTCAACCAAAGAAAATAAATAAACGCAGCGGAAAAAAAGTGGCAGTTGTAGGAAGTGGCCCTGCAGGTTTAGCAGCAGCAGCACAATTAAATTATGCCGGTCATACGGTTACAGTATTCGAAAGAGATGACAGACCGGGTGGTTTATTACGTTATGGCATTCCAGATTTCAAATTAGAGAAATGGGTGGTTGACAGAAGGATCAAACTGATGGAAGAAGAAGGAGTAATATTTAAATGCAATGCAAATGTTGGAGTGAATATAAATGTGAATGACCTGCTGAGAGAATACCATGCAGTAGTTCTCGCTGGTGGTTCAACTGTTCCAAGAGACCTGAATATCCCCGGAAGAGAATTAAAAGGCGTTCATTATGCAATGGAATTTTTAAAACAGCAGAACAAACGCAATGCGAACCTTGATCCATTTGCAAACCCAACTATCGAAAGCAATATTTATCCAACAGATATTTTAGCAAACAATAAAAATGTTGTTGTCATCGGTGGTGGTGATACAGGCAGTGATTGCGTGGGGACAAGCAATCGTCATAAAGCAAGATCAGTATCACAGTTTGAGTTGTTACCAATGCCGCCAAAAGAAAGAACCTCATTCATGCCCTGGCCTTCTTACCCGATGACATTAAAAACTTCTTCCTCACAGGAAGAAGGTGCAGATAGAAAATGGGCCATCGCCACCAAAGAATTTATCGGTGATGGAAATGGAAACTTAAAAGCATTAAAGATCGTTGACCTTGAATGGAAGATCACAGAAGATGGAAAGCCTGCATCATTTGTTGAAGTGCCAGTAAGTGAAAGAGAAATTCCATGTGAACTTGCATTGCTTGCAATGGGATTTATAAATCCGCAGTATGATGGTTTGCTTCAGCAGTTAGATGTAGAACTCGATGAAAGAAGAAATGTAAGAGCATCTGAAAAAACTTATAAAACCAATATCAATAAGATCTTCGCAGCCGGTGATATACGCCGCGGGCAATCTTTAGTTGTATGGGCCATTAGTGAAGGCCGTGAGTGTGCAAGAAAGATCGATGAGTTTTTAACCACTGGTCATTCGCTTTTAGAAAGAAGAGAGATGTCTATACTGTCAGTATAAACATCAAATTACATTTTATTATAATGAGTTGCCATAGCTGGCAACTTTTTCGTTTTTGGTCAATTAAGACCGTAAAACTGCGATTATCACCATCATTTTCACATTATAAATATTTTTATGTATTGTTTGAACAGATGTTAGTCGACCTGATTAGTATATTTGATTGCCTGCCGGATTAATAACAACTAAAAACACACAACGATTATGAGTAAGAAAACAGCAAAGCAAATTATTCCATTTGTCCTGCTCGTTGCAATTGCCCTCATTGCAATGTTTGTAAAACCAGTTGCCGATTTCGTGCCTGGAGAAAAAGATCCTCAATACAGCAATGCTGATATTGCCTGGGTTCTTGTATCAACAGCCCTTGTTTTTTTAATGACTCCCGGTCTTGCATTCTTTTACGGTGGTATGGTAAACCGTAAGAATGTTATTTCAACAATGATCAAAAGTGTAGTTGCTGCAGGAGTTGTAGGTCTGCTTTGGGTTATTTGTGGATTCAGCCTTGCATTTGGTGAGTCTATCAATGGTTTTATTGGTAACCCAACCACCTATGCATTTTATCAAGGTGTGAAAGGCGGTGCCGCATGGCCCCTGGCAAACACGATCCCACTTACACTATTTTCTTTATTCCAGTTAATGTTTGCAATTATTACTCCCGGTCTTGTTGTGGGAGCCGTTGCGGAAAGAATCAGATTTACTTCCTACATCCTCTTCATAGTTTTATTTTCTTTATTAGTATATGCTCCTGTTGCACACTGGAGCTGGCACCCGGAAGGATTTCTTGCTAAAATGGGTGCATGGGATTTTGCCGGAGGTACAGTTGTTCATATTACCGCCGGTTGTGCTGCGTTAGCTGGCGCCATGGTTTTGAAAAGAAGAAAATCTCATGTTGAGAATAAAGAGATACCGCCTGCGAATGTTCCATATGTATTGATCGGAACAGGTTTGCTTTGGTTTGGTTGGTTTGGTTTTAATGCAGGTTCCGCAGTTGGTGCAACACCTTTAGCTGTTAATGCATTTGGTACAACAACTACGGCTGCTGCTTCTGCAGGTCTTGCCTGGATGTTCTTTGATGTTATCAAAGGGAAAAAACCTTCAGTACTTGGATTCTGTATTGGAGCTGTTGTTGGTCTAGTTGCTATTACACCAGCTGCTGGCTATGTAGGTATTCCACAAAGTATCATTGTAGGTTTGGTAGGCGCAGTAGTTTCAAACATTGCGGTATCAATTAAACAAAGATCTAAAGTTGATGATATGCTGGATGTATTCCCTTGTCATGGCCTTGGTGGTATGGTTGGTATGCTAATGACCGGTGTATTTGCAAACACTGCAGTACATGGTATTGCCGGCGGACCCAATGGTTTGTTCTATGGAAATCCTGAATTCTTCTTTACCCAGCTAAAAGCAATGGGTATTGTGGTAGTATACAGTTTCGCAGTCTCTTATGGTATATTCAAAGCGATCAACTTCATAGTACCGATCCGTGTTTCTGAACTGGAAGAAGAACAAGGTCTTGATGAGTCACAACATAATGAAAAATACATGCAGGGCCATTTACTCGTTCATCACAATGGTGAAATAAAAGAAACACCCACAGAAAAACACGTATAAAGAAAAGGTACAGCCTGGTTTGAACTTCTGACAAAGTTCAGGGCTGTACCAATTTTAAATAACAATTAAAATCATTACAATGTTACGAAAAATTTTCGTGGCGCTAACCGCCCTTACCGCAGGTCTTTTTGCTAATTCACAAGTAGCTTCGGTAACTTCAGATACTACCGCGACACCGGCTACTGAAACAGAAGATGCGAAACCAGCTCTTGTAATTACTGGTTCGGCTGATGTTTATTATAAATATGATTTTGCAAAAACAAAAGCAAATACTTATACAAGTTTCACCGGCACACATAACAATTTTTCAGTTGGCATGGCCAGCGTAAAGTTAGAACACAAAGGAAATAAAGTTGGCGCCGTGTTAGATCTTGGATTTGGACCCCGCGCAAAAGAGTTTGCTTACACTGATGAAGGAATAACACAAGCAATAAAACAAATGTATGTCACCTACTCTCCTTCTGATTGGCTCAAATTTTCAGCAGGTACATGGGCAACACATATAGGTTATGAGTTAGTTGATCCCCAACTAAACCGCAACTATAGTATGAGCTACATGTTCACCAACGGACCTTTCACTCATACTGGTTTGAAAGCAGATATCACAAAAGGGAAACATGGTTTTATGCTCGGCATATCAAACGCAACTGATTACAGGATCTCTCCCGATGGCTATATCAATAAAAAATTTGTGATCGCCCAATATAGCCTTGCTGCAAGTGATAATTTTAAAATTTATCTGAATTATGTAGGAGGTAAAGCACCTGATACTTCAAAAGTGAGCCAGTTTGATGCTGTAGTAACTGCTAAAATCAGTGACCAATATTGTGTGCTGTTTAATGGAACAGTAAACAGCACACAATATTGGGATGGCGCTAAAAACATGGATGGACAAAGCTGGTGGGGATCTGCTTTATATCTTAATGTTGATCCCAAGCCATGGTTTGGTCTGACTTTGCGTGGCGAATATTTCAATGATGACAACCAACTTAAAATGTTTTCAATGGCGCCGGAAGGTGGGAATATTTTTGCTACAACCATTTCTGCCAATTTCAAAGCTGGTGGTTTTACTTTCATACCTGAATTCAGAATGGATAATGCAAGCCAGGAGATCTTTATTGATAAAGATGGTGCTGCAAAAAAATCTGCAAGCAGCTTTTTGCTGGCAGCAGTTTATTCATTCTAAATAATAAAAAATTAATACAAAGTGTTTGTAACATTATTAAAGGAATTTGAACTTAGCCGCAAGGTATATTCATCAACTTTCTTTTCATATGGCAAGCAATCGTTGAGGCCGTCCGTTTCTACGGAGGGCCTTTCTTTCTTTTTACTTTCATTTGCTTGTCTACCGAAACATTTATTTTATCCCGGGGTTACTTTTATTGATCCCCGGTATTAATACATATAATCACCGAATGCAACACTAAGCATTCATTTATCTCCGGTTGTTGTTTTGCCCATTTCACGTCGCTTGTTTCATACATGATAATTTTCATAATTGCTGCTGTATACCACAGTTGCTGTCGTATCATTTTGAAAATTACTATTTAACCTAAAAACCTAGATGTTATGAAAACAAACACAGAGATGGCAAAAAATGCATTCCGCTATACCGGAAGTATCGCAGCTCTTTTTATTCTTTTAACTGGTAAACTGGAGGCTCAAACAAGGATCGAAGAGAAACCGGTTATGCAGGTAATCTATGTACAGGATGAGTCAAACTATCTTGTATTTAAAGTAAGCGTCATAAACACAAGTAGCAAGCGGGCTATTTTCCGGGTTTGCGACAACAACTATGAACCGTTATACTCCGAAACCTTTACTACAGATTCTTACACGAAAACTGTTAAAGTGCCAAAGTATGACATGGACGTAATTGAATTCCGGCTCACGTCCGGCAAAGACATTATTAAAAAAGTTTTTGAAGTTAAAGTGCACTCAAAGGAAACGGTAGCTGTTAACGAATCAAACCTGTAAGCTTTCAAATTTTTTTCGCAGACATAAGCATTACCGGCCCCTGTTTCTACAGGGGCTTTTTACCCCCTGTCCCCCTAAAGGGGTGACTTAGATTGACCTTACTCTTTTTTTCTGAACTTTGGAATAAATGAAAAAAGGAATGTTCTATAAAGCAGATCCTTTGATTTTTTCCAAAGCAAGAGAACTGAGGAATAAACTAACTCCAGCAGAGCAGGTTTTTTGGCTACGGTTAAAAGAACATCTTCCTAAGTATAAATTCAGAAGGCAACACCCCATGTCAATTTATATAGTTGATTTTTATTGTCACAAACTTAAGTTGGTAATTGAGATTGATGGATCGGTTCATGATTCTGAAGAAGCAAAATTGAATGACGAAAAAAGACAGAATGATTTAGAAACCCTGAACCTGATAGTAATAAGGTTTACAAATAATCAAGTTAAGAACGAGATTGAACTTGTAATCGAAAAGATTTCTTCGACTATAGAAAAAATAACAGCCAATAAGGAATTAAGTACCTAAGTCTCCCCTTTAGGGGGACAGGGGGTTTGTTACGCCGAATTCCTCCCCGCATTAATGATCCCAAATGAACAGCGCATCACCAATTTTTCATAAGTACCCTTTACCGGTGCGTTAATGATCGCTTCTTCCATCTCTCTTACACGTATCATTGAATATTGTTGAATTGTAAGAAGCGGCAATACGATCCGCTCACGCATTTGAATAGAGAGTTGCTCAATTGGATAATCATCCATTAATTCCGTTTTACCAGATAACCGAAGTACATATTGTTTGGTTAGCTCATATTCTTTGAAAATTATTTGCCATATCTCGCCAAACTTTGGGTGGTCTGCAAGATGTGCCGTCAAAGGGAAGAAAGATTTGATCATCGCCATCTCGCAATTATCCAGAAGCGTTTTGAAATATAAAGATTCATTGTATAGCTTTTTAATCGCAGGAAACTTTCCTTGCTGCTCCAATTTTTGCAATGCGGTGCCCACACCAAAATATCCGGTTACATTTTGTTTCAACTGGCTCCATGCACCAACAAAAGGAATGGCACGCAAACTTTTTAATGAAAACTTCGATGATACTCCACGCTTTGCAGGGCGGCTTCCAATATTTGTGTCACTATAAAATCTTAATGGACTTGCATGAACTAAATAATCTGTAAAATCAGGATGATTTTTTAATTGATTATAAGAATCAAAACTTATATCCGCTAATTGCTGAACAATACTTTGTCTGCTTTCTCTATTCTCCTCACGATCTGTTTCTTTATTTGCAAGGATCTCGTTCGATATACCTGCATGGATCAGTTGTTCCATATTATATTGCGCAGAATCGATCGTTCCGAAATTTGAACTAACCGTTTGTCCCTGCACCGTAAGCTGGATCTCTTTACTCGAAATATTTTTCCCCAGCGATGCATAGAACTTATGTGTTTTACCGCCACCTCTTGCCGGAGGACCACCACGACCATCAAAAAACACAACATCAATTCCACACTCTTTTGAAATAGCTGTTAATTCCTCTTTCGCCTTATAGATACTCCAATTCGCCATTAAATAACCACCATCTTTCGTTCCATCACTAAAGCCGACCATGATCACCTGGTTATTATTTCTTCTTTTCAGGTGTTGCTGGTATTCTGAATTATTATACAACTTCTTCATGATCGATGCTGCACCTTTCAGATCATCGATCGTTTCAAATAACGGAACAATATCAACATTCAACTCTTCTTTTTTCCATCCACCTAATAAAAACAACCCATACACCTCCATTGCATTCAATGCACTGTTACACTGGCTAATGATATAACGATTGCATCCTTGCTCCCCATTATATTTTTGAATTTGTTTTACCACCTGGACGGATTCAATAGTATCTTTTTGAATTTCGTCGCCGGTCAATAATGACGGATCAATTGGCTGCAGGTTAGAAAGTACATTTATCTTTTCATCTTCATTTAATGATGAATAGTTTTCCGGGATCTCTTTTACTTTTCCCGCAAATGACTCGATAACGGTTCCATGAACTGAACTTTCCTGTCGCACATCCAATGATGCGAAGTGCAAACCGAAAATTTCAACTTTATTCTTAAGGTTGTTTACAAGATGAAGGAAAAGACTATTGTGTTTATAAATTAAAATATCCCTGATCTCACTCAGCGTTTTTAAAATTTCATCCTTTGTGATGTCAGTTTTTTGTCCCGGTACAAAAAGATTATTATAAAGTTTTCTTTCAAGATCAGCGAGCAAAACATCGACACCCTGGAAGGTGAGTCTTCGTTTCAATCTTCTTATTTCAAGATAATAGCATTTAATAATGGCGCCTCGCAGAGCTTCGGCAACTTGTAGTGTTGTTGCAGCATTTACAAATGGATTTCCATCCCTGTCACCGCCGGGCCAGAAGCCCATGCTGATCACGGAATGACCGTTCGGTAACGAATCAGAGAAATGATTTTTAAAGAATGAAGCAATTCGTCCTGCAGCATTATAAAATACATTTTCCAAATACCAGATCAAACTTACTGCTTCATCATAAGGTGTTGGTTTTTGATGTTGAAAAAAAGGCGTTTTACCTAATTGCTGTAATAAAACATTTACCTGGCTTGCATTATTCTCCGCCAATGCTTTTGAAAGATCATTGATAATACCAAGAACAGGACCAGGATAAAATTGTGTCGGATGTGCCGTCAATACAAGCAATACATTAAAGTCTTTTAATTTTTGTGCAAGTTTTTCCTGCAACTTTTCCTGCACTACCTCTGATTCAAGGTGCTTTAATGTACCAACCCCATTCATATCATTCACTTCACGAAATGCAGCATCCTCTAGTGCATCAAATAATACAACTTGTCTTTCGGCATATTGCACAAACCTAAACAGAAGATCAAGCCTGTCTTCTTCTTTTAATGAGGATGTATGTTTATTAAAAAAATCTTCTATGATCTGTTTGGGGCTTTGTTTCTTTTTGAAACCATCTTCACAAACAGAAAGAAATAATGAAAGCAAGATCCCCGTCTTTTCGATCCGGTGAAACGGTAATGAAGTGAATAAACTATTGTACAGTTGAAATTTAACGCCAACAAAATTCCTGAATCTTTCCAATGCTGCCGAAGATGTATTACTCATTTGATCAGTTCCTTTAAATTTTATTTAATGCCGGCAAGCAAGTATTTCAAATTTAATCCATTTTAACCTCACCCCATCATTACTCTGATTATTGGTGCCCAAGCCACCCCTCTCCTTCAGGAGAGGGGATGAAAGCATCTTCTAATAAAATTAAATTTTCTTGGGGTGAGGTTAAACAAAAAAAGCTCTCCCTTTTGAGGAGAGCCTTCGGTATGAAGAGATGTCTTGTTATTCTTCGCTTTTCCCTTCCGTTGTAGCTTCCTC
>Ga0193740_1000432_pt1 | contig 11378 bp, 5 predicted proteins | sample L2s1metaG_FD_145072 | JGI IMG/M metagenome (GOLD analysis project Ga0193740, IMG submission 145072) | Soil microbial communities from a riparian zone of the East river system, Colorado, United States - L2s1 | ecosystem: Environmental > Terrestrial > Soil > Riparian zone | place: USA: East River... | reverse complement strand
TACCGGCCAATAGCTCATTTGGCTATATTGATATTTCAATATTAAACCCGGGTGCTACCGCCGGGCAGGCTCGATTCATAGGTATTCAACTTGATTCGACAGGTACGCTTTTACCGTCAGCTAACTATAATAAGGTCGGGTTAGTAATTGATCAACGATAATCAGTTCAATATTAAAAAAGTTGATATTAAAAAAGAGGGCTGTTTTAATTGACAGCTCTCTTTGTTTGTTTTCAATATATAATTTGTTGTTTCGTTAGGCTGAGAGAACTCGTTCTATCGATTATTATGCGTCTCATTACAAGATTGAACTAGCGATACCAGACCAAGTACCCAAACGTGTAACTAAGATCACTTATAGCGGAATTGTTTTAAAAGTATGGCTGTCTCATGGAGACAGCTTTTTATTTTTAGCGTTTTCATTGATCATAAATCTTTTTTCCTGATTCTATCTTCACGCTTCGCAGTATAATCTTCACGCTTCATATTTTCACCCGCTTTCCTTTGAAGCAAAAATCAACATCTTGTGGTCTTCGTAGAACAAATTGACACATGAAGGCTGCTGTACATTCTTTTCCCCCCGGGATTGCTTCAACACTATTGTCTAAGCCTTCTCCCAACCTCGACCAATCATTAAGAATTAAAACTTAACAACAATGAGAAAATTGCTATCGCTCATCTTTTGTTCGCTGTTTCTAATGGCGGAACTTATGGCACAAACCCGCACAGTTACCGGTAAAGTAACTGATAACAAAGGAGCTCCTTTGTCAAATATTACCGTTGTAGTAAAAGGTACTAATATCGGAACTACAACCGATCTTGAAGGAGGCTTTAGTTTAAGCGTTCCTGATAATAGCACTACACTCGTTTTTTCTTCTATTAACACTACTGCAAAAGAAGTTGACATTAGAAATCAAAATACTCTTGCAGTGTCTCTGGTTGCCAGTGACAGGAGCATGCAGGAGGTAGTAGTCACAGCATTAGGCATCACAAGGGATAAACGATCGTTGGGCTATGCAACGCAAACAGTAAAGGGTGCTGAAATAGCAAATAAAGGAGAACTCAATATGTTGAATGCTTTGCAGGGAAGACTGGCAGGCGTGAACATAACAGGAGCAAGCGGCGGTGCCGGTGCCTCTACCAATATTAATATTCGTGGAATACATTCTTTCACGGGTAATAACCAGCCTTTATTTGTTGTGGACGGCATTCCTATAAGCAATAATGTAGACCGAACAAATGGTGGTCCGCTCGGTTCTATTGGTGACCATCAACCGCCAAACAGGGCGCTTGATATTGATCCCAACAACATTGAATCCATCAACGTTTTGAAAGGCGGTGCTGCAGCAGCATTGTATGGATCAAGGGCTGCCAACGGTGTGATTGTAATTACTACTAAAAAAGGAAGTGGTTCAAGGGGAAAAACTGATATTTCGCTTACTTCCTCATATAGCATCCAGGAAGCATACGGTTTAATTGAATACCAAAACATGTATGGCCAGGGAACAAATGGTATTTATAGCGGCATTACAGGAAATTCCTGGGGACCAAAAATCGGCGCTACACCTACTGTGGCCAATGGTTTAATAGTTGGAGGGCAACCAGTTCCCTATAATAATTATCCAAACAACATACAGGACTTTTTTGAACAAGGAAGCGTGTTTGATAACAATCTTACCATAAACTCCGGTGACAACACCCAGAACTTTACGTTTTCAATTGGCAATTCAAAACAAATTGGAATTGTACCCAACACTGAGTTCAATCGTACCACTGCACGCCTGGGTGCCAATACCACCATCAGGGAAAAACTGAAAGTGGGCGGTGCTGTAAACTTTTCTAACAACACACAATTGGGTGCAATAGGCGGTAATGGTAGCAGTTCATTAGGGCAATTGGTGAATGTAACCAGAACAACAGATTTGATTGGATATAAAACAAATGGTACTTATAAAAATGCCAATGGAACCAATAACTGGTATGTGGCCGGGAATGACAATCCATATTTCGATGCTTATGAAAATCCTGTCACCAGCACCTTAACAAGAACGATTGGCAACGTAAACCTGGGTTATGATTTTACAAACTGGTTTAATGTCAATTATAAACTGGGCATTGATGCCTATACCGATAGAAGAAAACAAGTCTTCGCGGTTAGCTCTTCCCGTGTTCCAGCAGGTCAAACACTGGAGGATATTTTTTACAGGAGTGAATTGACCGGACAATTAACTGCCAGTTTCAGAAAGAACGATGTACTTGTTGAGGGTTTGAATGCAAACTTATTGGTGGGACACGAAATTAACCAGCGCCGCTTCCAAAACGTAACGCTGCAGGGAGACCAGCTAACCATCCCGGGCTATTACAACATCAATAATGCAACGAATCTTACTAATGGTAGCCAGGAGGTAAATTTTGTGCGCAGGGTAGTAGGTTTGTTTGGCCAGCTGTCTCTTGCTTATAATAACTATTTATTCCTGGAGTTAACCGGCAGAGGAGATAAGTCCTCAACATTACCAAAGGACCAGAACACGTATTTCTATCCTTCAGCATCGTTGAGTTTTGTATTTACCGATGCCTTTAAAATACAGTCGGATATTATTTCCTATGGTAAAATAAGGCTTAGTTATGCTAAGGTTGGAAATGATGCCCCACCTTACCAGTTGGATAATGTTTATATAGCAGGCACCTTTGGTAATAATGTGGCACAATTGAATCTCCCGATTACTGCGGGTGGCGTAACGCTATCCGGGTTCAGTGCCAGTACCAGGATCGCATCAGAAGATCTCTCTCCCGAATTTACTACTTCATGGGAGGGTGGTGCTAATTTCGGACTTTTCAGAAACAGGGTAAGCATTGACGTTTCTTATTTTAAGGAAGTGAGCAAAGCTCAAATATTCAATGTTTCGTTAGCTCCATCAACGGGCTTTGCTACATTGACTACAAATGTGGGCGAAATGAATAACGAAGGCTGGGAAGCCCTGGTAAATATAACTCCTGTTTCTACCAGGGATTTTAAATGGGATATATCCGGAAACTTTACACAAATAAAAAATAAAGTAGTTTCTATTGCGCCAGGCATTACTGTTTCCTCTTTAACCGGTACAGGTAGTGTGTATGCAGGAACAAGTGGTAGCAGCCAGTTTACGGGTTCTGTCGCCTCCATTGTAGAAGGTGAACCATATGGTGTTATTGTGGGAAGCAAATATGCAAGGAGCCCGGACGGCCAGCTACTGATCAATCCGCAAACAGGATTGTTTGCTTCAACTGTTGCGGGGCAGGTATTGGCTGATCCAAATCCTGATTTCAGAATCGGGGTCACCAATACGCTTTCTTATAAAATATTTACATTGTCGGCTTTAGTTGATTACAGGCAGGGCGGTGATATTGTTTCTTTCACTTCAGGTTTTGCAAAATCACGGGGTGCCTGGACCCAGACAGCTGAGGACAGGGAACAACCGAGAATTTATCCTGGTGTCATTCACGATGCAGTCAACAACAAATACATTCCAAATTATATCCAGATACCTGCACAACTCTATTATCAAAACCTGGGACTTCAGAATGATTTTAATGTATATGATGCAACAGTATTCAGGATAAGGGAAGTGTCCTTAGGTGTAAATATTCCTGCAGACCTTTTGAAGAAATTGTATATAACCAACGCAAGATTTTCTGTATTTGGAAGAAATCTATACTTCAATGCTCCTAATTCAATTTTAGATCCGGAAGTAAATACATCAGGTGCCGGAAACATCCAGGGACTTGAATTGCAAGGTGCTCCTAATACAAGATCACTAGGCGTGAGTTTGCAGTTATCATTCTAAAAACCACATAAAACATAACAATGAGAAATAAATATTTATCGATATTGCTTATTGCACCACTGTTTTTTTCGTGCGATAAGTTTGTTGACGTTAATAATAATCCCAATAATCCAACGACTGTTCCTCCGGCAACACTATTGCCTACCACAACACTCGGGATGGCCTTTGCCAATTCCAATGAACTGGGAAGAGCAACCTCCGTACTGGTACAGTATAATGCTGGTGCTGCCAACCAGGTTCTCCAGGAAGACAGGTTCGACCTGGAAAATTTACTCGACAACCAATGGGGAAACGAAATTTATGGAGGCACTCTGAATAACCTGCAGATCTTAATTGATCAAAACCAGGCAACAAATCCTGTTTATGCTGGTATTGCCAAGATTCAAAAGGCTTATGTTATATCCATGGCAACTGATTTGTGGGGTGACGTACCTTACTCTGAGGCAGGACAGGGTTTGAAATTTCCCCAACCTCGTTTTGATGCGCAACAGGATATTTACTTCGGCAATTCCAATTTGGGCATTCAAAGTTTATTTGACCTGGTTAAAGAAGGCATTGCTGATCTTGACAAAACAAGCACTGTAGTTCCTGGCAATGATGACCTGATTTATAAAGGTGACCGGGCCAAATGGAAAAGGGCAGCTAATACAATGTTATTAAAGTTTGCCCTGCAGATATCCAACAAAAATGCTGCTTTGGCAAAATCAACGATACAGGCAGTAATTGATGGAAACAATTATATCAATTCAAATCTTCTTGATTTTGAAGTTCCCTTTGGAACCGGCCAGGGAAATCAAAATACCCATTACAGTTTCAATAATGTAAACCGTACTTCCGACCTGATGCTCAGTTCAAGATTTCTTGCACTGATGAGGAGTTTAAATGACACGGTGCGTCTTGGGAAATTTTATACAAAACCAACGGGTACTTTTGTTGCGTTGGAAAACGGTGCGGCACAAACGCTCCCTGCCTTACCACCTTTGGCCAACCGGTCGAAGTATAATGTGTATGTAACAGGTGCAACCGGGGAAGCTCCTGTAAGATTGCTGACCAATTTCCAGACCCAGTTTATACTTGCTGAATCCGCACTGGTATTGGGAACAACAGGAGATGCGAATGCCTATTACCAGGCAGGAATTAAAGCATCGATGGCAAAGACAGGAATGACAGTTGCGGAAATTGACCAGTATTTTACTGATAATCCTTCAGTGGTTACGCTTGCCGGAACTACGGCTCAAAAAAGAGCGCAGATACTCACTCAAAAATATAGTGCATGGGTAGGCAATGCAATCGAGGCGTATAATGATTGGAGAAGGACAGGTATTCCTGTCCTCACCTTGCCACAAAACACCACTGGTGATAATCCTAACGTTATACCCAACCGCATGCCCTACGTTGCCAGCGAGATAACACGGAATCCAAATGCTCCCAACCCAAGAGCAAAAACAGATGTAAAGGTTTGGTGGCAACTATAATAATTTAAAATGAATGTTATGAAAAAATTGATTCAATATAGTTTTTGGTTTTTATTACTGGTGTTTGCAGTGTCCTGCAAAAAAACTGAAGGGTTCAATTCTTTAAGCGATAACAGGCCCGATATTCCTGTAACGGTAGCAAACGCATATGATTATTTGCCTGCACCAACAATCAGGGCATCAAAAGGAGAAAATAAGATCACTATTACTTTGCAAATTCCAGAAGCAAGCGGAACAAAAATTAAAGAAATAACCAAAATTGCGGCATCAACCACTGCCAACTATACTGCTATATACAGTGGCACTGCGGTTGGTACCGGTACGTCGCAATTGTGGAGTAATACGCCAATCCCGGTGAATGGCTTAAGCTATACATTTAATACAACGTTCGATGAGTATAAGACTAAAACTGCCGGAACAACAACTCCGGGGTCCAATGCTTTTTTAAACAGGGATTTTTACTTCCTGGTTACTCTCGATAATGGACAAACGATAATACCAATGTATACAAGGGTTTGGGTGGTAGATTGAGAATGAAATTCTTAAACAAACAAAAAAGAGGTTACCCCTGGTAACCTCTTTTTTGTTTTAATTTTTTACAAGCTCACAAATTCCTATTTCTAACGGCGGCAGCGAAAAAAGAAGGATGCTTTAGGCAATTTCTTTGGTTCATGTCGTATATTCATAAACTAATTGAACTGCTAAATAAATAGAGCTGCAACAAATCCCTCTGTAAACTGCAACCGAAGCATTTTCTAATTTAAACACATACACATGAGAAGACTTGTACTGCTTATGCTGGGAGTACTATTTATTAGTATACAACTCTCGGCTCAAAACCGAACTATTTCCGGTAAAGTAACAGACGACAAAGGTGCCGGAATTCCAAATGCAACGGTTATTATAAAAGGTACATCGGTTGGTACCAATACCTCACCTGATGGAGCATTTACTTTGTCTGTTCCACAAAATGCAAAATCATTAGTTATTTCATTTGTTGGAATGGCGGAAAAAGAAATAAACCTGAACGCAGCAAGTGCTTACACGGTTACTCTTTCTGCAAAGGCTATGAATGATTTACAAGAGGTAGTTGTGACGGGTTATACTACCACTCAGCGAAAAAAATTCTCTGGTGCTGCTACAACTGTTGCAGTTAACGAAGTGAGGAAGCAGCCATTTGCCTCATTTGACCAGGCCTTGCAAGGACAGGCCTCGGGTGTTTCTGTAGTAGCCAATAGCGGACAACCCGGAGCAAACGCCGTGGTTCGTATTCGTGGAAATGGTTCTATTAACGGGGGAAATGTGCCGCTATACATCATGGATGGGATAGAGGTCACTGCTGCCGATTTTGCGAGTTTGAACCAGGGAGATTTCGAAAGAGTTGAAGTATTGAAAGATGCAGTTGCCACGGCAATGTATGGTTCAAGAGGGGCGAATGGTGTTATAGTAATTACAACAAGGAGAGGTCGTGCGGGCCAACTACAATTTAACTATGATGCACAGGTTGGATTCAGCAAACTTCCTGAAGATCGTTTAACGGTAATGAATAGTGGCCAAAAGATTGATTATGAAGTTCAGAGAGGTAATCCATATGGGTGGACTGTTGCGCAGCAGGATAGTTTGCGTAAGGTAAACTTCAGTTGGAAGGATGCTCTTTTTCAAACAGGCGTTACGCAACAGCACATGATAAGTGCATCCGGAGGAAATCAAACCAGTCGGGTTTTTGCCTCACTATCTTATATGGATCAGGATGGCATTGTAAAAACCACAGGTTTGCAAAGATTTACAGCAAGGATCAATAACGACAACACGATTAAGAACTGGAGATTAGGAATTAATATACAAGGCGGTTATTCTAAAGTTGTAGGGACAAGTGAAGCCAATACCTTCCTTAGTTCTCCATTGAATGCAATTAGATGGGGTAATCCATATGAAAGAGATATCAATCCAAATACAGGCGATTGGCAACAGTTTGGCGGAGCTGGTTTGCTAACTTCCGGTCAGCCGAATGCGGCGATGGAATTATTTTTAAATTATAACTGGGCAATACAGGTTAAAGGCATAGGAACTACTTACCTCGAATTTCATTTTCCTTTTTTGAAGGGATTATATGCAAGAACCAATTGGGGTGTGGACTATAGCCAGAATGAGACAGCGGGATTTACGAGTCCAAAAACTTCTACCGGACAGTCCAGGCAGGGTTCTTTGTCAAGAGCCTTAAGTCGTAACCTTCGATACACAGGGACAACATCTTTAAACTACAAAACGGATTTTGATAAGCATGAAATTGACGCAGGTCTTTTCACGGAGGTCGTGAAAAATAATTCACGCAGCTTTGGATTTACAGGTTATGGTTTCACAAACGGCTTTACAAATGAGGCGGGTATCACTGCAGGCTCTTCAACCAATAATTTTATACCCGCGGTATCGGGTAGTGGCAGCGAGAATGGAATACTATCTTACTTCACTATTATAAATTACGGTTATAACAGTAAGTATTATCTGTCACTTGTTGGCCGCAGAGATGGTTCCTCCAAGTTTGGTATCAATAATCGTTTTGCCAATTTTGGATCAGTTGGATTGTCATGGGTTGTGACCGGGGAAAGCTTTATGCGTAATGTAAATTTGGTTAACGAATTAAAATTGCGTGCAAGCATCGGCACCAATGGAAACAACTTGACACAGCTTGGCGACTTCCCCATTCCACAATTTGGTCGCATTTCATACGCCGGTAATAGCGGATGGTCTACCAGCTCTCTTGGAAATCTTGACTACAAATGGGAAACTAACCGTACTATTAACTTCGGTGTAGACTTTGCAATTTTAAATAGAAGACTATCAGGCACTATTGAGTTATATGAGAGAAAGACCATGGACTTGTTTTACTCCTTACCAATTGACCCGGCAGGGACTGGCTTTACTAATATTTCCAGCAACTTTGGTTCTTTAAGTAATCGCGGTGTTGAGTTAACTCTCAATGGTGATATTGTCAGAACCCAGAACTTCAGATGGAGTTTAGGTGGCAATATAACCTACAACAAGAACAGAGTGTTGTCTCTTCCACAGGACTCTGTAATATCAGGCACCACCATTTTGGCAGAAGGTAGACCAATCAACAGTTTTTACCTTGTAGACTATACAGGAGTAGATCCCGCAAATGGCAATGCCATGTATAAGAAAAGAGATAAATCGTCTACAGCAGTTTACAATGCTAATGACAAGGTCATCTGGGGAACTTCAGATGCTCCGTGGTTTGGTGCAATTAATACTTTCATTGATTTTAAAGGCTTTGATTTTTCTGCACAGCTTAACTTTTTCCTAAATCGGCAGATGTATAATAATGATAGAAATAATGTCACAAACCCCTCTTATTACCTCGATAATATGTCGATTGATGTAATGCGTGAATGGAAAAAAGCGGGAGACATTACAGATGTGCCAAGACCTTCATCCGGAACAAGCGGGGGCACTGCACCTGCAAATCCTTATCAAACATCGACAACCAGATTTTTGGAAGATGCCAGTTTTTGGCGTTTACGAAATGTTACATTAGGGTATACTGTGCCGCCAATCATTTTAACAAAGGCAGGGATCAGAACGGCGAGATTATTTATACAGGCTCAAAACTGGTGGACTAAAACTGAATTCAAAAGTTTTGATCCCGAGGCAACTGGTGCCTCTTTAACCGGAGCACAATACCCAGCACTGGTTCAAACTACTATAGGCCTTTCAATTGGGTTTTAATTCTAAAAAACAAAGTACTTATGTTTAAAATTTTTAAATATACATTCATCATTTTAATAGCAGGGTCCCTTGTGCAGGCATGTAAAAAGGAAGAGGTTATTGAGTTGACACCTGAATTTAGTTTGGACGCTGTTACTAATCCATCCAGTATGGACCAGGTGGAACAGGTTCTTTTAGGTGCATACTCCGGGTTTAGAAACGCAAACTATTATGGCTCGGGTAGTGGTACCGGGGCAGGTTGGGCCCTAATGCCAGATGTTTTAAGTGATAATCTATACGAAACACTTACTTCCCTTGCTAATTCGAGGACTATGTCAGAATGGACATATAATTCAAACACCGGACAAATTGCTTCCTTTTACCAGGCTCCTTATGCTGTTATAGCCAGCGCCAATATTGTGTTGAGAGATATTGATGAATTTACAACGGCTTCAAATCAAAAAACGGCTAACCGAATTAAAGGGCAGGCCTATGCAATCAGAGCATTGGCACATTTTGACCTATTCAGATATTTTGCTGTAAAGTACGATCGTGCCAGCACTACGGATCTGGCATTGTATTATAGCAAAGAATTTACACCAACAGAATCTTTCAAGCCATCACGGATGTCGAACAAAGAGTATTACGATAATCTTTTTGCGGATATCGACAAAGCTATTGCTCTCTTATTGGATGTTGACAAAGTAATTAATCCGGCATCTGGATTAACCCGTCCTTATATTGATCTCACTGCAGTTTACGCTCTGCATGCAAGAGTTTATTTATATGCCGGTATGTGGACAGAGGCAGTGTCAGCGTCTACAAAAGCGATCAATCTTCGTCCATTGGTTAATTTGAACCAGGCTGCTTTTTCTGGTATGTATAATCAGTCACACGCGGGAGAAATTATCTGGAATGTTCAATTCGAATCCGGCCAGAGCGGACCAACCTTCCTTGTTTATTTTGCAACCGGCGCACCTCCGCGTAACTATTTCCGACCTGCATTGGAAATTGCTGATACAACAGGAAATAACGGCCTAATCAGAAGCAATGATATCCGCTACTCCGCTTTTTTTACAAAGGCAAATGATAATACATCAAAAGGATTGGGATTAACTAAGTTTAAAGGCAAGGGCTCGGTATCAGACGGTGTTGCTAATTTCCCTGTTTTTCGCACCGGGGAAATGTATTTGATAAGAGCAGAAGCAAATGCAAGATTGGGCGGCGCCGGTGAAGCACTCGGCCTTGCCGATTTAAATGCCTTGCGTGCAGCAAGAATTACAGGGTATACACCCGTAACATTAAGCGGTAGTGCTTTGCTTAGTGCGATTGCTGATGAAAGAAGAAGAGAATTGGTTGGAGAAGGACATCGCTTTTTTGACTTGAAAAGAACAACAAGAAATATTGTGAGAGGCAGCACCTGCGGAAATACAGCCTTATCACCAGTGGGATTTTGTACTCTATCTCCTACCGCCAGGGAGTGGGCTTTACCAATACCAGAAAGCGTAAGAAATGCAAACACCAATGAAATTCAGAATCCCAATTATTGAAAAGTAGAAATGTTTTAAAAAATAGAAAAGCTGCTCCAACAGGGCAGCTTTTTTATTAGGGCTAATTTTTTGGAAAAGAATAGTTGTTCATTGATATTCATTATTCAGAAGCAAAAATACGTTTGCAATTGTAGTATATGGGTTCTAAAGTTATTATCAGGGCTTACTTCGAATTCAATCTTCACGCTTCAGATAGTAATCTTCACGCTTGACATTTTCAGTGTAATTTCTTTGAAGCAAAAATTAACAACTTGTAGTCTTTGAAGAAGTAAACCATAACACATGAGAAGGCTGCACAGTTTTTTTTCCTCCTCTTTTGCTTTACCATTCTACTCCAATTCTGACTACAATTCAGCAATTGATATTCACTTAAGAAATAAAAACGACAACTATGAGAAAATTTGTATTGCTCTTGCTATGTTCTCTTTTTATAAAGGCAGAACTGATGGCACAAAACCGGACTGTTTCCGGAACAGTTACCGATGAGAAAGGTACAGGCCTTGAAAATGTGAGTGTAACAGTCAAGGGAACTAATATTGGAACCACAACTACGCTGGATGGAAGTTTTACGTTAACCGTTCCTGCAAATGCAACTACTCTTGTTGCCACACGTGTGGGATTTGAACAAAGAGAAATTTCTATTGCAGGACAGTCAACGGCAACCATCCGGCTTGCGGCCGTAAATGCTAACATGGCTGAAGTTGTTGTAGTAGCGTATGGCCAACAGCAAAAAAAGGCGGTAACCGGGTCTATCAGCACAGTAAGGGCTGAAGACATTCAAAAACAGCAAATATCTTCGGCTGTACA
>Ga0193740_1000431_pt1 | contig 11425 bp, 9 predicted proteins | sample L2s1metaG_FD_145072 | JGI IMG/M metagenome (GOLD analysis project Ga0193740, IMG submission 145072) | Soil microbial communities from a riparian zone of the East river system, Colorado, United States - L2s1 | ecosystem: Environmental > Terrestrial > Soil > Riparian zone | place: USA: East River... | reverse complement strand
CCTGCATAGCCGCGGATTTATTGTGAACCTGAGGAGAAGCCGTGGAAAAGATATTGATGCCGCATGCGGACAGCTTGCCAATAAAAACGAGCATGCTGTAGTGAAGCTGAAAAAGGAATTTAGCTGACTCAGTTCATCTGCTTTAACAGCTCATTGAATTCCGGCGAATTCCTGAAGGCTGAAAACGATGGTTCTGATTCCATCTTTTTCTTATCGATGTAACCATACGAAATTGCTTCACGAATGGATTGAAGCGCACCTGTTTTATTTTGAAGCTGACCATAAAGGCAGGCCTGCATAAATGCCCTGTCGGGGTTTTCCAAATCTACTAAAGCATAGACGCCCAGATATTTCTCGGCCTTTTTTAAATCATGTTGCTTCAATGCATTGCTTGAAAAAGAATAACATGCAAGTGAAATATATCCTTTGATCCTGTCATTTATCGGACTGTTTCCGGCTTTCCGAAAGTTCAGCATTTCATCTCGCCACCATAGCATATCTTTGAGTTCGATGCATTGAATATAATTCAGTTTCACCTGCGTCTCCATCTGAAAATCATCCTGCTCTTTTTTCTTTTCAGAAATGTAAGCCTGTTGTTTCTGCAGTGAAGAAAGTTCTTTCGAATACTCATTTATGTCAGTTACTCCATTCAGAAAATTGATAATCTTAAAAAGCCTTTTTTCTTCGTTCAACACTAACTTGTCAGGGCTTTTGTTTGCAGTTAAAAATGATTGCACCATAGCCTGATCGACATTACTGATTTTCTTTTCCATGGCGCGGAAGTGAAGCCAGTAAAATGCGTTCTCAAAAGTTTTAGGATCACTCCACTCATGTTTGCCATTCCATTCAATTATCGCATGCCCTGTTCCTGCCTTTTCTACCTGCCTGTCTGTTTCTTTAACTTCTGTATAATTCATGTCCCTGATTCCTGTTATTCCAAGTGCAGGTGGGAGCGGAGAAGGAATTTCCTTGAAGCCTGCACCGCAATAAACAAGTGTATGAATGCCTTGCATTTCAGATGCCGCTACCATTGCGGCTTTTGCTCCACCCGAAAAGCCTGCAAGCGAAATGAGTTTCTTATCTGCATTAAACCTGGTGAAAGCTTCTGAAATCATTGATTGAAGAATCGGAGAGACCTGGTTAAAAGTCAATCCATTCCTGGAATCATTCGAGCCGATCAATATTACTCCATACTTTTCAGCAAGCGGTGCATACATGTACAAAGGAAAAGAACCTGCCCCGTGAGGATCTACAAAAATGATTGCCGGCAAGGAAACATTTTCATTGTATTTCTTGGGAAGATATAAGGCATAGTTGAGTGCAGGATTTTTATTGCATTCAACACGGGGAATTACAGTTGATAACGCAAATGAATCAGCAACAAAGGTCATTGATGCCTCTTCGCCTGCTTCTGGTACGGATTCTTTTTTAGGTTCTGCACATGCAATGACAAGCGTCAGCAGCAGAATATAAAATCGGTTAAGGTTCATAGTATGTCGACAAGATTGCGAATTGTTTCCAAATTTACCCCGATCACATTTGAATTTTCGAATTTCATCGGGATGTATCAGTCTGAAACCAAATTATATATTTCGAAACCCTCATATGACTGATATAAAGCAATACTGGAATAAAACGAAAGGACTCTTTCGAGTCCTTAGTTTATAGATAATCCTGATTATGCCATTTCAACTTCCAGGGATTTTTTACTCCTGGCTTTATCAGTGCCGAAAGCTTTGCGGACTTTATCGACATAGTCCAGTTTTTCCCAGGTGAAGAGTTCTACTTTTTTCTTCACGATTTTTCCGTCTGGAGTTTCGAAAGTTTTTTCGACAGTCTGAGGATCGCGTCCCATGTGGCCATAGGCTGCAGTTTCGCTGTAGATAGGATTGCGGAGTTTCAGTCGCTGCTCGATGAAGTAAGGACGCATGTCAAATACTTCTTCAACCTTCTTTGCAATTTCACCATCTGTCATTTTTACTTTCGCAGTTCCATTTGTGTTGACATAAATGCCGCACGGTTTTGCAACGCCAATGGCATATGAAACCTGCACAAGCACTTCATCGCAAACGCCTGCTGCAACAAGATTTTTTGCAATGTGACGGGTCGCATAAGCCGCAGAACGGTCAACCTTGCTAGGATCTTTACCTGAAAAAGCGCCGCCGCCATGAGCACCGCGGCCGCCATATGTATCAACAATGATTTTACGACCTGTCAATCCGGTATCGCCATGGGGTCCTCCGATTACGAAGTTTCCTGTTGGGTTAATATGATATGTAATGTTCGCCGTAAATAATTTCTGCAGGGAAGATTTTAGTTTCTTCTTTACGCGCGGAACTACGATACCAAGAATGTCTTTTGTGATCTGTGCCTGCATCGCTTTCTGAGCGCGTGTCCTTTCTTCGGGTGAATTATTTTTCGCTTTTACAAACTCATCGTGCTGCGTGCTTACCACAATGGAATCAATGCGTTGAGGTTTGTGATCATCACTGTATTCAATCGTCACCTGACTTTTGCTGTCAGGACGAAGGTATTTCATCTGCTTGCCTTCTTTCCTGATCGCTGCAAGTTCAAAAAGGATCTTGTGTGCCAGATCAAGCGGAAGCGGCATGTAGTTATCAGTTTCATTTGTTGCATAACCGAACATCATTCCCTGATCGCCTGCGCCCTGATCTTCTTTATTTTTTCTCTCTACACCCTGGTTGATATCGCTGCTTTGCTCATGGATGGCAGAAAAAATTCCACAAGAGTTTGCCTCGAACATATACTCGCTGTTCGTATATCCGATTTTTGTAATTACATCACGGGCAATCTTCTGCACATCGAGGTAAACTTTTGATTTTACTTCACCGCCAAGAACGACCTGGCCTGTGGTGACGAAGGTCTCACAAGCCACCTTGGCCATGGGATCAAATGCTAAAAAATTATCAATGAGAGCGTCACTGATCTGATCGGCAACCTTATCGGGGTGCCCTTCAGAAACTGATTCTGATGTAAATAAATATGACATGAGTTACTGATTACTTTGGTTTACTAAGTTAATTTCCCGAACGTATATAACTTTCAGCTATCTCCGGGATATTCCAGTCGGCAAGATTGCGAATTGTTTCGGAATTTAATGTAAGACTGGAATAAATCGGCGGTAATTTTAAGAGGCGCAAAAGTAATTAAAAGGGTTAAATGGCAAAGGGCGAAATGGGTAAAAAAGGCGATTACATGATGCACAATAGATGATTCATAAGCCTATTGAACTACTTCAACATCTGGTAGACCACAAAGCTGCTGACATAAGCCAAAGCAAACATGTATAAAAACTGAACAAGCGGCCAGCGGCTGCCTTTTGTTTCCCTGAACACAACTGCTACAGTGCTCATACACTGCATTGCGAAGGCATAAAAAAGCATCAGTGATAATCCCACGGCAAAAGTGTACATGGGCAAACCGGTCTCCGGATTTTTTTCCTGCTGTAGTTTTTCTTTTAGTGTCAGTTGAGCTGTTCCGGCATCTCCAACGCTGTAAATGGTACTCATCGTTCCCACAAATACTTCTCGCGCAGCGAAAGAAGTTATCAGTGCAATTCCTATTTTCCAGTCAAAGCCCAAGGGCCTGATCACAGGTTCAATCACCCTTCCCATAATACCTGCATAAGAAGCTTCCAGCTTTTCACTTTGGATATTTTTTTCAACTTCTTCTGCAGGCATGGCAGCATATGCTTGCGTATGATATTTTTCTTCAATGTTTTTAAAACTTTCTCCCGGAGCAAATGATGATAGAACCCAAAGAATAATGCTGATGGAAATGATCACTTTCCCGGCATCGAAAAGGAAGAGTTTTACTTTTTCAAGAATGTGCAGTCCTATCGTATTCCAACGGGGCACGCGATACAGCGGGAGTTCCATCATAAAATAACTACGTTCTTTTACGCGGATAATTTTTTTCAAAATGTAGGCGCTTCCGATCGCAGCAAAAAAACCAATCAGGTACATGAACATTAATACCAGCCCCTGCAAGTTGATGCCGTAGTAATATGAATTCGGAATAATCAATGCAATCAGCAATGTATAAACCGGAAGCCTTGCAGAACAGCTCATCAACGGCGTTACAAAAATTGTAATGAGACGTTCTTTCCAGTTCTGGATAGTTCTCGTGCTCATGATGGCTGGAACTGCGCAGGCAACACCGCTCATCAGTGGAATAACTGATTTGCCATTCAATCCGAATTTTCTCATCAGCTTGTCCATGATAAAACTTGCTCGCGCCATGTAGCCTGTGTCTTCAAGAACTGCAATGAAGAAAAATAGCAATGCAATCTGCGGAACAAATACAACGATACCATTCAGTCCGGCAAGAATTCCGTTTACGAGAAGGTCACTTAAAAGTCCGGCGGGCAAAGCATGCTTCACTTTTTCATTCAGCCATGCAAAACCTGAATCGATCAGTTCCATTGGATAGGATGCAAATGCAAAAATGAACTGGAAGATGATGAATAGTATGACAAGAAAAATCAGGTATCCGAAAATACGATGCGTAAGAATATTGTCGATCGCATTTGTATACGACTTCTTTAATGCACTCGTTTGTGTAACGGTTTCATCCAGCAGCGTGGAGATTTTTTTATAACGTTCCAGTGTTTCCCTTGCCTGCATTTGCATCGAATCAAACTTGTACGTGCTGCACAATTCCCTGATCTTGTCCTTCTTCGATTTTTGCATTTCGAAATCAGTGATGATATGCAGGTTGTTGGCGGCAAGGAATGCATCGTAATTGCTTGTCGTATTTATGACAGCGCGCACGCCATCCACTACTTCGGGAGCGAATGAACGGATGTCCAGAAAATCACGGCCAGGGATTTTTAATTCTTTCGCCAGTTCTGCTTTCAGTGCATCTACACCGGTTCCTTTACGTGCATTCATTGGTATCACCGGCACGCCGAGCTTTTGTGAGACTGCTTCGTAATCCACATTTAATCCCTTGTCATGCATCATGTCGGCCATGTTGATAACGAGGACAACAGGAATTTTAAGATCGATTACTTGAGAGCAGAGGAAAAAATTTCTTTTCAGGTTGGTTCCATCTGCAACAATAACTACAGCGTCAGGATGAAGTTCATTGTTTGGATCACATAAAATGCGGAAGGGAATTTCTTCATCTAATGATTTTGGATACAGCGAATAAATTCCCGGCAGGTCGATGAATGCGGCCTGGATTTTTCGGCCATCTGAAGAATGCAGGGTTGCTGTGCCGATTTTTTTATCGACAGTGACACCTGGAAAATTTGCGACTTTTTGATTCAGGCCTGTGAGTGCATTGAACACGGTGCTTTTACCGCTGTTCGGATTACCTACCAATGCAATATTTAAAACCTTGTCCTTCACTTTGCCATTCAATTTTAGTACTTCCTGACCACCACTACAGCAGCTTCGTTTTTTCTCATACTTAATAAGTAGCCTGCAACCATAATTGCAATCGGATCTCCAAGAGGAGCTATGCGGATGACTTCAATTTTTTCTCCCGGAATACAGCCCATCTCAAGAAGTTTAAGGGAGGCTTCGTAGTCGGTAAAGGAATCAATGATGGCCTTGTCTCCGCGTCTTAATTCAGAAAGCAGCAATTCGTGTGAAATTTTAAAAGGGGTGTAAAAGTAGAAAAATTCGAATGAGGAGAAAGGATAAAATCCGGTTTTGACCTATTGATGATAATTCGAAAGTTAACATCCTGGTCTTAACTCCTCCAGAGATTTCATCTTTTCAAATGAAGAAATCAATTTGTACTATTTCCTGCCTGGGGCAGACAAGCGTGAAATCAATGGGGTCATTCAATCTGGAACAAGAAAAGGAAATGTACTGGTATTGTTTGATTTAGATAAACATTCATCAACTTACCTGCGTTATACGACTATCTTTGTTACAATGAAAGTCCGCAAACTTGTCGTTTCTTTTTCAGCACTCATGATGCTTATCTCATTGAGCGGTTGTTTTCTTACAAAAAAGAAATGCGATTGTCCTAAGTTCAGCAGAACAAATCAGTACCATCCTGATAGCTATCGGGAACCAGTATCAGTCGCCAGTACCAGTACCAGTAGGAAGTACCAGTATCAGTACCAGTAGGCAGATAACAGTCAGCGGCATCAGCTTTTCCCGGTAGATCCTTTGCGAGCGGAGCGAAGCAATCTCAATAACCAATAACCAATTTCCAATTCCTATTTCCTATTTACCAATTACCAATTCCCATATTCTTTTTATGTAATTTCAGCCGCTAAATAATTTTGAAGAATGAGGTGGTTGTTTCATTTCGGGCAGTACTGGTTATTTATGAAGAGGATGATGACCAGGCCTGAGAAATTTTCAATTTACTGGAAGCAGTTCCTTCGTGAATGTGATAATTTCGGATATGGAAGTCTAGGAATAGTTGCATTGGTTTCTGTTTTCACAGGGGCAGTAATTACCATTCAGACAATTTATAATCTTTCAAACCCTCTTATTCCAATGTATTCCGTCGGGATTGTTGCCAGGGACTCTATTATTCTTGAATTTTCTCCGACCATTATCTGTGTAGTCCTGGCCGGAAAAATCGGATCCAACATCACCAGTGAAATCGGCACAATGAGGGTTACGGAACAGATCGATGCACTTGAAATCATGGGGATTAATTCATCGGCATACCTGGCATTACCTAAAATTATTGCTGCGGTTTTTATATTTCCCTTTATCATTCTTTTAAGTGCATTCCTTGGAATCAGCGGTGGATATCTCGCAGGGACGCTGACGGGAAAGATCAGCAGTGCAGATTTTATTTATGGCCTGCAATATAATTTCATCCCTTATAACGTACAGTTTGCGCTTATCAAATCTTTTGTATTCGCTTTCATAATTACATCTGTTGCCTCGTACCATGGCTTTCATACAAAAGGCGGTGCACTTGAAGTCGGGAAGTCGAGCACGTATTCTGTTGTATACAGCAGCATTCTAATTCTTATCGGGGATTATATGCTTACCCAACTTTTGCTTGTATGATTGAGTTGAAGCACATCAGTAAGAATTTCGGCGAGCGGAAAATTCTCAGCGATATTTCTTCGGTATTCGAGAAGGGAAAGGTAAATCTTGTTATTGGAGGAAGCGGTTCCGGCAAAACGGTTTTGATGAAATGCATGATCGGTTTGCTTGAGGTGGACGAAGGCGAAATCCTGTATGACAACAGAAATTTTTCTTCACTTGATTTCAGTGAACGGACGCCATTCAGAAAAGAGATCGGTATGGTGTTCCAGGGCGGTGCATTGTTCGATTCATTGAATGTAGAAAAGAATGTCATGTTCCCGCTTTCAATGTTTACCAACATGAGCTATGAGGAAAAAATGGAAAGGGTGAATTTTTGTCTGCACCGTGTTCATCTTGAAAATGTGAATCTTCATCAACCGTCAGAGCTGAGCGGCGGGATGAAGAAAAGGGTCGCAATAGCTCGTGCCATTGCACCGAACCCGAAATATTTATTTTGCGATGAACCCAATAGCGGACTTGATCCCAGGACATCGATTGTAATCGACAACCTTATCAAAGAGATCACGATGGAGTATGAAATTACCACTGTGGTCAATACGCATGATATGAATTCAGTACTTGAGATCGGAGACAAAATCACCTATCTGCACCAGGGAAAAAAATGGTGGGAAGGTTCGGCCGACGATATCCTTCGTACAAACAATAAAGAGCTGAACGATTTTATTTTTGCCTCCAAGCTCGCACAAAGTATCAAGAAGATTGCCTGATACAAGAACCTATCTCAATATTAGGTTTATAGACTTTTTCAAGTATTTGGCTTTTATGCAAGGCGCTTTTCGTAGCTCATACTGGAGGGGGTCTGAGCAAGGAAAGCAACGCAGCAGAAAAGTCAAAGACGCAGAAAAAGGCATGAAGATAATATTGAGATAGGTTCTAGGCAAAAAAAAACCGCCCCTGATGGGACGGTTTTTTTATTAACGGAACCCCGTATTTTATTTGGTTGTAAGTACAACTGATTTTGTAGTGATCTCTTTATCAGATTTAACCTTTACTGTATAAACACCTGAAGGTTGATTGCTAAGATCAACTACGGCATTTGACATCTGGTTGAATTTATTTGTATAAACAATCTGGCCGACATTGTTAATCACTTCGATCGTCATATCTGCTTTAGATCCGCTGTTCATCACATATAATTTTCCTTGTGAAGGATTTGGATAAACTTCTACCTGTGACATAGACTTGATACTGTTCACACCGACACTCATATCCAGGTTAGGACGAATGACCATTACAGGGCGTGGGAAAATTGCACTGCCGCTAGCTGAAACTGTATCAAGTAATGCCCATGCACCCGGTGAACCAAAGAAAGTAGTTCCAGGAGTATATACGTTATCATACATCCAGAAGTGAATCGGATCAGTAGTAAGCTGGTCAATCGAAACAGCGAATAGTCCAGGACCCATGGTTACCGGTGGATCGATTGCAAATGACATGAACACACCGCCTGTATCCAGGTCAGTAGCTGTCAATGTTGCTGACAGTCCCAGTTGCACGTCAGGAAGACCTCCGGTGATTGAATAAATAGATGCAGTTAACTGATCACCAATAGCATGCGCAGCAAAAATAGTTGATACTGAAGTAATCGTTACATCAGTAACCGCTTCAAACTGCATTGCGAAAGATCCGTTTCCGCCTGCAGTCCAGGAGATATACTGATCAGGATCTCCACCATAAATGTAACCATTGTCACGCGCATAAATGGTATCGGAGATAACAGCTAAGCTGGAGCTGAAGTCATTTAGTGAATCGAGATCCGTGTTGTCCATGTGTGAGAGATAAGCGAATGCATAAACACCTGTATCCGTTGGAACGAAAGTTCCTGCACTCAAAATTGAAGTCGTATCGCCTGGATTCAACGTTGCCTGTGCATTGCTTGTAGAATTGGTAAGCAATACATAGTCGCCGATATTATAATCATACTGCAATACAAAAACATCGAAACCTACATTCGTTTCAACGTTCAATCCAGGATTGACAACTCTTCCTTCAAGGTTTATAGCCTGTGCCTGGGTAAGCGGTGTTGCTGTATATTCTCCTGTAATAGCAGGAACCATTGCAACATCATCGGCAGGGATGTCTTCAACAATCACATCGTCAATCATCCATGAATATGCACAACCGGCTCCGTTTCCTAATGTGGATGGGCTATAGAAGGTAAAGCGCAGATACACAGTTGCCTGGTTTCCCGCAACAGAAGAAATGTCAATAGAAACTGAAGTCGGGTTTGCAGCTACAAAAGCGTTGACTGCAAGAGGAGCATTTACCTCGAAAAGAGTCCAGTTTACATTGTCAGTACTCACATACATGTAAGTGCTGTCAATATATCTCCTGTAATACTCTTCAAAGCGTACGCGAACCTGTGGGTGTCCTGTGCAATTGATCGCATTTGCAGTAGTCAGGTTACCGATCTGGTTTCCTGAACACATCAAATCAGAATCATAAAGTGCAAAACCGTTTGCTGCTGAAGTAGAAGCGATAGGGTTGATGAAGTAAACTCCGCTTGGAGGAGTAAGACCGATAATCCAGTCATCAGTGTTGCCTACGTCGTTAGAGATAACCCAGTTAGCAGGAACGCTGAAATCATCTGACCAGATTATTGCTGCAGTTTGGTTTTGAGGATTACCAAACCTTGCAGACGGATTAGATTGAGTAATTTTTGGTAATTGGTGAATGCTGCTGCTGGACTGCTGTACTTTGCTTTTGTGTACAGGCGACGTTGAAACTTGTCCGAAAACAGTCAATGCACCGATAGAAATAATCGATAACAGTGAATAGAATTTTTTCATTTGAATTTGGATTTGGATTAAACAATAATTTGAGTGGCAAAGATAAGGTTCATTTCGATTCAGCAAAGCTGCAAAACCGGAATTTGAATGAAATATGACTCTTGAAATTAATGTTTTAACAATCCTGCAAGTATTACTTCGACAAGGCCGGTAATTTTATTTCATCCTGAACGATGAAACTTGTTGGATACAGTCCTTCAATGGATTTCAGAAATCCCTGGGCTTCGAGTCGCGAACGAAAATCGCCAACACGAACCTTGAAGTTCGGCGCAAGATAGGTGAGATAGGAATTTATTTCAGGATGCTTGTTGCTGAAATCCTGCTTAACATCAGAAGCTTTCTGACGGACACTTCCAAAATAAATTTGAACCCGGTATCCGTCCATGGTCTGTTTAAGTGTATTGTTATCTTTCTGCCTGGCAATTAATTCATCGATATGTGAATCGCGTGTAAGAATAATGGTGCTGTCCTTATGATAAGAAGTAATGTACTTCTGTGCGCTTGAAAGACAGGGAAGCAACAAAAGGATCAATGCAGACAGAAATGTAAACCGGAAGAATTTATTTTTCACCTGTCAAAAGTAAAAATCATTCTTTAATCTGCCTCTGCTTTCTTCGCGCAGAGAGAATATTTATTCAATTCAGTTTGATTGATGGTACTGATTTAAAATAAAAAAAGCTGCACCAGGGCAGCTTTTTAATTGAATATCTAAAATTATTTTTTACGGATCAGGACTTCATCCACCATTCCATAATCTTTTGCTTCCTGTGCTGTCATCCAGTAATCACGGTCACTGTCAGCCCAAACTTTCTCATTTGGCTGGCCGCTGTGACTTGCAATAATTTCATAAAGCTCTTTTTTAAGCTTCTGGATTTCCCTTGCAGTAATTTCAATGTCGCTCGCCTGGCCTTCCGCTCCACCCATTGGCTGGTGGATCATGATGCGGGAGTGGGGGAGGGCAGAACGTTTTCCTTTCTCGCCTGCACACATCAGAACTGCAGCCATGCTTGCTGCCATCCCGGTACAGATCGTTGCAATGTTCGGCTGGATAAATTGCATGGTGTCATAAATTCCAAGACCTGCATACACTGATCCGCCCGGACTATTCATGTAAATCTGGATGTCCTTCTTTGCGTCAACACTTTCAAGGAAAAGGAGCTGGGCCATCATCAATCGACTGAAGACGTCCATACTTGCAACATTCAGCTGACGTTCCTCAATAATTGTTGGTGAAATATAATCGGCACGTACAGTGGAAATGACACTATCGACTGTAAGGCTGTTGATGCCCATGTGCTTTGTTGCATACTTGCGGAATTCTTCTCCGTATTTCATAGAATTTTAGTTTAAGGTTTTCCCGTGTTGGTAACCGTCGGGATTAAAAATGGTTTTCAAAAGTAGACGAACGATCGGGAAAAATATTTCAACGATAGCTTAGTTATCAACTACTGTTAACTAATTACTCACTTCGTCACCTCGTCACCTCGTCACTTAGTCACTTCTTAATGGTGATGCTCCATTTCATGCTGTGTCTTTTCACGAAGCTTTGAGGTAAATTCCGCATAAGGCAATTCATGGACA
>Ga0193740_1000430_pt1 | contig 11440 bp, 27 predicted proteins | sample L2s1metaG_FD_145072 | JGI IMG/M metagenome (GOLD analysis project Ga0193740, IMG submission 145072) | Soil microbial communities from a riparian zone of the East river system, Colorado, United States - L2s1 | ecosystem: Environmental > Terrestrial > Soil > Riparian zone | place: USA: East River... | reverse complement strand
GGCTCATAAACCTTGCCGCCCATGATTTCTTTCTTACTAAGACTAAATACTGTTCCTTCAAGTTCAGCCATTGCACTATCCTTTGTACGTTCGTTCGTTTACGGTTTCGTTCGTTTACGTTTTTAGTGACTGTTCAGCTCTTTTAATCGCATCATCCATTCTTCAGAATTCTTAAATGTTAAACGTGTTCCGGCGTCATACATATTAAGAAGTTCAGCATAATGCGATTGTAATTTTACAGAAGCTTCTAAAGCTTCTTCTAATTTTTTAACATACTCCATACATTCCTCAGGAGTATCATTAGGAAACCATACTGTCATTTTGGTCCCATATCTAATGGTTTCATAGGGACAACATTTGAAGTATCTTTAGATTTCTCATGCGCCTGCTCTTCTAAGATTTGATTATTCATCTTATCAACAGCAGGCTTAATGAAATCTGGATACAAAGGACGATTATTAAACACAATTTGACTCTGTAATGGTAACGAAGTACGTGCGTAATCATCACCAGTGTGAGTAGTTCTTAATGTGTAATTGGGTTCTTTGCTAGTATCGACTTCAGGAATGATATTGAAATGATAGATTTCATCACAATAGCCAGGAATTTTTTGTGCAATTCCCTTACCTGCTGTCACCAGCAGTCGTGCCATGTGAGTTCCACCAGCAGTTTTAATCTCTTTCTGAATTACATGAGCAATTAAAATAATGTTGCATTTATGATATAGATGAATATCTTTAGTTAATGCGATTAATTCCTTGAGGGCGGAATCCTCTGCGTTGTAATCTTCAATAGAGTTAACTGGAATACCACCAATTCTCTTACCCTTATCGTCCTTACCCTTATTCTGAAGAGTCTGACGATTAATTGAATCGGCGCCCGAAGTAATAGTGTCTATCACGATTGTCTTAAATTTACAATTAACTTGGAACTGTTCTAGCTTCTGACGTGGTGCATCCCAATCTTTATATGAATCATATTCGATAGTTCGAGGGTCTATACCCCATGCTCGCATAGGTATATGAAGGGCTTTCATCTTCTTATCCCAATCTATGTAGTATATAGGACCGGGATATGTTAATGAACATGTAGACTTACGTGTTCCCCATTCACCCTTCATTAAGGTGTATAGCGCATCAAACTTCGACTGACTCATGTTTGCCATTTTTAACTATCCGAATCTTGGTCTAGCGTAATTAATGCATTAATTTGTTCTCGCATACGTAATGTTCTATTATGCACAAAACCTAGAGAGAATGATTGTACTACAATAGCTCCTAACAAGAACCAATCCACGTATGTAAATTCCATAATTTAACTCGCTTTCGAGATTACAACAACTGTATCCTTAGGAAGATACCATGATTTAACACGATAATCCATTGAAGGCATTGTATACTCTACCTCCACAATTTCTCCGTCTTTGACTAATTCAAACAAGGCATTATCAAATTCCTCATTTGGAAATGAAACATATGCTGCTTGTCTCATTACTTCCAATACGAGTTCAGATGCATCAATGCCTCGATGAGCGTTAATGACTTTGCTGATAATGTCCTTGATTTCCATATCTTAACCCATTAATTCTCTAATGCATGAAATAACAAATCGTGCAATCCTGAACCAGTTATCATTCCAACTATGAAAACGAAAATCATAACTACCATTACTATTAAATAACCATTACGTCTGTCTTGCATCATCTGATGCCTTGCGGCATAGCTGAGGGAATCCTCAGATTCATTTTCATATTGGGGCATTATAACTCCAAATAAGTCATGGCTCTATTATCTTTTGGTAATTCACCATCAGTAAGCATTACATTTTTATCTTTATAATCTTTTGTTAAGGGTAGTTCTACATAAACGCTATTAATTCTACATGAATTTTCAGTATAAATATGAACTTCCAATTCGGGGTCAATTTTATTTAATTTGCTAATTAAATCTTTAACTTTCATGTTAAATATCCTTAACTAAATTAGCTAAATCTACAACTTCAGGCTTAACTCTACGTTTGGTACATTCATGACAATGTGGTTTTTCTTGTCCAGAGGATATCTTATCAATAATAAAAGGGTCGCCACAACGCCAACATTCTGCTAATTGTCCTTCAATTAGAAGTTTAGTAAAATAAGTTACACAGCCTGGCTGTTGACACTTAAATACTATGTATGGCTTCTTATCCGGATTCCTAGTCAAATTCATACGTTTGAATTTATGAATATGACTAGGCTTCTTAATTTTCTTTTTAGTCATTACTTACTCGCTTGCTGAATTGCGTATTCAACAGCAGCTATAATTAAATTTTGTCCCCATGAACCGGGCATTAACTTAGCATGTAATTTACCATTACATTGAAAAATATTAGCTAGGTCTATAGCTCTATTATAAATTCTAACCATACCCACTATAGTTTCAATGGAATACAATTTTCCATCTATTTCAATTTTTAACATTAATCACTCTCAATAATATTAAAGTAATTAAGAATAATTCCAATATCATGAGGCTCCACAAAGCATGGAAACTCAGGATTTGGTTCACTATAAAACTTAATAATGTACAACTTACCCTTCTTAACTGCACTGATACAACGAATATCAGTAGGCGAGATAAGATGATTACCTACTTTAATTAGAATAGGTTTAGATTCACGAGCTTTCTTAACATCGTTCTTAATAGTTCTTTTAGATTGAGTATTTTTGGGTGCCATTACTTCACCCTTTCAACTTTAAGTGGGGGCGGAGCAGGCTTAGTACGACGAATAATGTATTTAACCTCCACCACAATTGCTACTTCTTTAGTAGGGTCATTTTCAAGAATTTGCTTAGCATGTGCAATGGCATCTGCTTCAGACTTACAAGTCCATTCATCATTTCTATTCGACGCAATTGCACGTGAGATATGCTCTGCGCCAACGTAAAATTTATTTAGTTTTCTCATTTTAGTTTTTTCTTCAGTTGTACCAAATTGAATTGCCTTAGCTTCTCTAATTTTAGCTTCTCTTAGTATATTTCTTTCTCTTTGATTTCGATAACCCCATTCATCCACATCATAAGAATAAGTTGGAGGTATATCCCAATCAATCATCATAATTCACCTAGTATGTAATAGTAATACTAGCAATTTCACTTGCTGGGATTTCCAAATCCAATGGATTCTTATCTGACAAATTATTATCGACAAAGAATCTCTCAGGAGTTATATCAATAAACTCAAAATCCTTATTGAGTTCCAAACGCTTAACATTCTTATTGCCCCAATCTTTACGGGGCTGCTTAGTTGTAACTATAATTATCACTTGCATACCTCAATTGGAGGGTCAATAGGATGAGGATTAGTATGTACAAATCCCTTTTTGCAAACTGGTGGGTCATCAACAGGGGGCGTAATAATTACAGGTGGTTCAATAACTGGTGGCTTAACATCACATGATGGGCCAACTACAGTATACAATCGCTGTGATGTGTAATAATCCCTAATCCATCGACCGTCTACTAGACGATGAACATCAACTTGCGCTTGAAATGTTTTACCACAGAATTCTTGTCTTACAGATAGTGACGCAGTTTCGGGACTCCATGCATTAACTACGTTCCTAGATTCCTTAGTCATAAAGAATTGAGCGTAATTTTCTTTATTATTTTCACTATTCAATTCAAAGATTAATTCAACTTCATTATTCTCGGGATTGAAGAATCCAATAGTATTAGGCGCGTCCGGACTATTCCATCGGAAATCATCTCGTCTCAAGTCTCTATAGGTTTCACCTAGATTAGTACTTGAATTAACTACTGCACTTGGTGAAGTTAAGTTATTCTTACCAGGCTGACAACTGAAAATACTTTCAATGCTTTCTTCATTTTCTTTTCCTTATTCTAATTTACCTAATTCACTCAATTTAAATGAAACAGGATGTTTCCGCATCTATACTGAGAACAGATATAGACTCTGTCTTATTTTGTCAGCGGCGAAATGCAGCGTAATGTCTAAATGCATTATTCGACAGCATCCTGCAAATACTACTTAATACTTACCAACCACCCGTACCGCTCTCTTCTTGACACTCTGTAGCCCATAAGATAAAGCCCACCAAAGCGCCACTAAAAATCCACCACCCCATATTTCCACCTCCTTATTATTGTTAATGGAAGAATTTGTGATATTCCACAAAGGAACATCTTTAGGCTCAGCGTAAATTTCGTGTAAATGTCTCATTACTCTGTCTCCGGTTTAATGTCAATAATAACTATTGACCTGTTTCCGTAGAGCGAATGGCCTATTTCATCAATATCGTACATTTTGCCATCTACACAATTACGAATCATTACCTTATCGTTTCTCAATAATGAAGTGTCAGTTAATTCATCTGTCTTTTCGTATAATTCATATAGTTTCATAATTTACTCATCTGAAGCATTAATTGGATTCCACTTCGGACCTTTAATAAAATTCAATCTAAGCACTTCACCACGCATATCCGGATTACTCTCACACACCTCTTTTAGAACACAATAACCGAACTTACCATCACAATTACTAAAGTTAGGTGGCCAGTATCCTGTCTGGCCATACATAACCATCATCTTGCACCAGTATGGGAGGATTACAGACTGCCACTCATAAAGTCTAGCTGCACTATAGCTAATAGTTACGCGCTTAAATTTATCAACAGGTTTAAGAGTTTTTTGAAACCCCACCTTATTAATGATAGCGTTTCGCGTATCCATAATACTGCACTGACCCATAAACTGATTGTTTAGGGAGACAATATCCCTATTCTGTTTCATCGTTTTATGGTCGCATGGAAGGATTGCTGTATTAGTATCTACAATCCAATCAAGCTTAGATTTGAATAGAATTCTAATCTCATCATCTTGGTAAAGGATTTTAGATTTAACTACTTCTGTATCCAGTGTTACCCAAAAATCATTCTTATAAAATTCATGGTATTGGTCCATTGTTTCCAATACCCATTTCCAACCAATTTGATATCCTTCAGTTTCAGCTGGAGTATTCATAACTCCTGGATACTCATTGATTGGATGACCACATTTGGGCTTACTTATATTTTCACCACCACAGAAAAGACATTTATTTCTATCATTTTCTGAATAAGCGTGAACTCCATACACTGCTCTGGGGTCTGAGCATTTTTCTGGTAAAAGAGTTGGTTCAAACTTAGTACAATGCTCACAACCCTGTATATATAATTCAGCGGCCGTCATACCGAATCCGTGAGCTTGGGAAGTACTCAAACCACCTTTACGAGAATTATAATAAACTTCCAGATATTTATGAGCAATAGAACCAGTCTCTAGTGAATTAGATTTACCATTCACTGATTGAAGACTCTGATTCTGAATAATATCTGTAAAACGGCCGCATTTCATTACGCTCGTTAATAGAGTCGCGTCCGTTACGAAGTTAATTCCACTAAACGGTGCTTCTATAATGTCCATCTTATTCTTCCAGCATTATGATATGAACTCTTCGCTTATCGTGTAAATCCTCACGTAAACGTTGGAGAAATATCATTGTTTCTCCGGTTACTTCATGTCTTCTTTGATTACCCGTCATCATATTTATATGATAGGTAGCAATTTTTAATATTAATTTAAGTCTATCCGTATTTACTTCGTTTAATTCCAATTCTTTTGGCATATTATCTACTCACTGGAATTATAACAGGAACTGCAACGAAATCAGTGTCTGTCTTTAGCATAGCTTCACATTCATATTCTTTCTTACCATCAGCTATGCATTGAGCCATTAATCTATTATGCTTAGCTGCACTAGACATTCCTGCGGCTATTACCAGCATTATTAGTGCAACTGTTATGATTCCTAATATCCAACCAAAATATTCTTCAAGAAATCCCATTATTGAATCCTATCACTTGTAAAGCCGATTCTTTCCCAATTAGTTTTACTAATTCCATATACTTCATCGGGTAATCCATCACCATTTAAATCTATAATATCTAATCGAACCATACCGTCAGCTTTTTGAATCAAATATCCACTACCAACTATAATAGGCGAATCACTATTCAATACAATTACTTTCGTAATTAATACAGATGAATAATCACTCCGCTTCTTTTTGTGCTTCTTCATTAACACGAGCCATTGAATACTGTTTAATTAGTTTAAGTAGTTCTTCATCACTAACGTTGCATTCACTTTGAAACAAGCTAATAACACCTAACGCAAACTGCACACCTTCAACTTTAGTATAATTTGCTTTCATTATCATCTTCATAATTGACATGGAAGATAATAGACTTTGAAGTGCTTCTACTGAGCCTTCACCAATAGTTACTTTACGAACATCATTAGCGTAATTATCTTTAGTTTCCATTATTACGTTCCCTTTTCACTTGACTAGTAATTACATCTATTGAATTAGCTATTGTTCGTAGAAGTAGTGGCATATGCTTAAACATAAAATCAGGACACTTACGAATCACTATAACTGTTTCTATTACAAGAGCACCAGCAAATATTAATTCAACTGGATTCTTAATTTCTTTCCGAATATCCTCAGCACAAGTTTCAGCTAATGATTGTAATTGTTCATTAGTCATGATGGTGAGTCTCACGCATACGTTCAGTTAACCAATCATTTGACATATACTGGCCCTTACTAGCGTAAGCAAGAGCCCATGAATATGAAATTCTTCCAATAATAAATAATGTAATAGTTCTAATATTTAATTTAAACATTTGTTAATCCCAATGCTTTAGCAAGCTGTTCTGGTTGACTCACAGGAGTAGCTAGTTTCTTAATCTGCTTATTCTTAACTGACTTACCCTTTTTCTTCCAACGACTCACAATTCTGTTCGCAAGTTCTTTAGCCATATCGCCTTCATCCCAAGTAGGGATTACAGACTTATTCATTAGAGCGTGAAATTGTCTACGCTTACGTTCCACAATCTCATTCAAATCTTCGTCAATTGTTTCATCAGCTTCTACACACGTTATATTGACAGACCGTGATTTCTGTCCAATACGCTTGAATCTACCAGGTGTGGCTTGGTCTTCGTTTTGTGGATTCCATTGTCTTTCATGGAGGATGCTGTCACATCCTTTTTGAAGTCCATCAATACCTTCACCACAAGCAAGTGTGCTTGCAACAACGAACCAACGCTTACCACCAGTATTAAATTTAGACGCTACTGCGTTATTTTCAACGTCTGACTTATCTGCTGTTAAAGTCTCTACAATTACATCTTTCTTATCTTTGAATATCTTTTTAAGTTCTTGGACCATATGATATCCAACATCTTTATGATGCACGAATATCACTATGCTTCTATCAGTAGATTCATAGAACTCATCACAGTATTCTACAGTTGCAGCTATCTTAGCTAGTCCTGTAATGTGACGCATACGCGCCATCTGTGCTAAGATTTCAATTCCTTGCAATGAATCTTCAGTTCCATCAATTAGATGTTGGTTATACCATTCCACAAACTTACTCTGTGCATCGTCATAACCTTCTTGAGCTATTTCATCTAATTGAACAGGTAGCTTCATACGCTTAACGGATGGAGCGTCTTTCATTACTTCATCGTATTCAAAACGTGTGAAGATATCCTTAGTATATTCTCTAAACTTAGCAGGATTCTTAATTCCACCTTGTTTAGTCTGATTACCGTGATAATAAAAATCTACCCATTGCTTCTTAAAATTCTCAGGTGATGGAAATTTCGTCGGAGCTATGATATTCATAGCAGGAAATACTTCTTCACCACGATTCTTCCAGAATGTTCCAGACATTGGAATTACTTTAATGTTTGGGTCATTCACAAGTCGGCGGACCTCCTGAGTTCTAGTGCTATCAACATTCTTAATCTGCTGACACTCATCTAGAATTACTAGTTTTAATCCCAAGGCTTGAAACTTCGACCTATCAATCTTGCGAAGCATATCGTAGCCAATGATATATGTTTTCAATCCGGGTAATATAGTATCGCGCCCGGTTTGAATAATCTGTCCTAAATGACTAGGACCAATCCAACGCATAATCTCTTTAAGCCATTGAAACTTAGTCTTACTCTTTACGACATATAACGTAGGTGTAGCTATATCGCTATGGAACTTAACATAAGCTAAGGCTATAATAGTCTTGCCCAATCCCATGTCATGCCCAACTAATCCACCTTTATTAGTACTTAAAGCTGCATCCAAAAAGTGCCCTGTTGCTACTTGGAAATCGTATAACTTGAATTCACCACACTTTGTGCATTCCGTTTTAGCAACTTCCTCACCATCTCCCCACTTGTGGTTACATGCTTTAACTTCAGGCTTCCACCAGTTACTAACTAATGTCTCATACTTAGTGCCGGTGTGTACCAGCTTCTTAAATACGTGGAAGCATGAATATGTAATCCACCGATATGTTTCACCATCTTTAGGGTCTATCTTATCGAAACTAAAGACTTCTTTAGCAACTTTACCACACGTGGGGCATAAGTCCTGTAGACGTGTAACCTTATACTTAGGACGAATTACATCCTGTTCAGTAATTACTTGTTCTTTAACTACTTCGTAATCAATCTCAACTAATTGTCCACCACGTATTGCATCGAGAATATGTTGTGGTGGTGCGATACATGGTCCGAGAGATTCACAACCAAGTTCCTTAGCTTTAGCTTGCCATCTCTCATCATGTCCACACTTATTACCTACGATTGCATGTGCTACTTCATGACGAATGGTATTCATAACCATATCTTCATTTGAAGCATCTACAATTAGTCCATGCAATACTATCATTTTATAAGGAAATTCATAATGCTGCCCTGCGAATTTCATTACAGGCTCAGTACTAATCCTGACCTTATAATCAGTTAGACCATGCTGGTCTAGTAAATCTCTAGTTAATTGGACCGCTCTTGTTCTTTCCATTAGTTTAATTAGTTATTCTGATTTAACTTCTGTTACAGCTTTAGGTTCATTCATAGACTGACCTTCTTTAATAGTCCGTCTAAGATGATTACCAGCTTGCTCTAATGTCCAATTCTTACTAGTCATTACTAATTGGATAGTGAATTCAGGCATTTTAAGTTCTTCTGCGAGCTTACGTAACTCAGCTTTAGATGGTGCTTTAGTACTAGTCTTAATAGCTCTTGGTGTAACTACCTTAGGTAGCTTCACATCATAATGAATATCAGAGATTTTAAGTCTCTCACGCTCATCAGTTCTCAGCTTATTAGCTAAATCATTAAGCTGTATATGCCACGATTTCTGTTCACTGTATACATTAATCTTCTGCTTATCAAGATTAAAGATTACCTGTTGAAGATGGAATATACGTTCCTTAGCTACTCTAGCTAATTCAAATCTCTTTTCATCCGCTGGAATTGTCTCATCAGCATTAATCGCATCGCGTAAATCCTGAAACGCGATAGTCTTAGCATTAAAAATATCTGTATCTAGATGAATGCTTTCATCAATCTTCTGAGCATCCTGTATCAATAGCTCATAGGGACGAGCTATTTTCTTATATTCAGTTAATCTAGCTTCCTGTTTCTCAGGTGATTGATAATCAGAGTCACCCTGAGCTTTTAATATGTTAATCTCACGTTCGTAGCAACTATCGCATAACATTGCGCCGCGACCGTTGAGTAATGCGGGATTAAGCGTTCCAACATTTGTGCAAGATTCACATGTAGCTGCGTCACCGTGTAATTCTTTAGCATGTCCACAGTTACTACAGAATCCCGGCTTATTAGAATTTGGTTCAAATGGATGGGCCATTACTTCCATCCTCCAATTGGACCTTGGGGATTAATTCCTAGTTCTTTTAAAGAATATTTATTCTTTTCTTCAGTTCTAGATTCTGATTGTGCTTTAAGACCTGCAATATTTCTATTCAAACACCACGGCCAATTTCCATATAGAAGGCCATCAGCCAGTGCCATTACATAATCCTTAATTGTCGAATCTTTACGCATATTCCTTATAATGTGTATTGCGTCGCTTGAAGGTGCGTAAGTCATTAGAATAGTCTCTAATGCATTTATTCTGTAATTATTCGTTACTTCTGAACTATCTTCAAATTGTGACATTGTATCCTCTCGTTGATACCTTATTGTAATTCTAACGATTCTTAAAGATTCTCATTTCGTGAACATTTTCTTCAACGCCGGGAAAGAATGGAGTATCTTCACCACGTCTAAAACAATCAATTGCGCCTTGACTATGCAAATGAATTGCTTTAACTTGAGTTATAGTAAAGGTAGTTCCATCTTTATATGTAATAACTATTGTATACATTTAATTCCTCTAAGTTCTGTTAACCCTCTGCATTTTTTCATACGGACTTGGGACCGTCATAGGTTGCATTAAGGATTAATTATATATGCTTCTAACGGTGTGTCGTATTCCCGCATATAATTAATCCTTTATAGGTTATACTCGCATAATATTACCTCGCATGTTGACACCTTTCGTCACTACGTTATATGCAATTTACATACCTACACTCCTATACGATTAGTAGTGGTGTGGATACTAAGTACACACTACATATAGTAGCTGTGTAAATATTATATGACAATTTTTGTCACAAGTGACGGCAATTATTGTCATGTCCTATTTAGTGGACACTAATATTAGCTATATCTAATCCTAATATTCTGTCTGTTTAAACCTTAATTATACATAATATTAGTCTGGCTGCGCCAGAGCTATTCGCTGCGCTCACGGAGTAGCCTTAGAACGGGTCAGGCTCTCAACCTAGTGAGGCAGGCTTAACGAACGTTCGAGGTAAGCCATTCTGAGTCATTCGAGCCTTCAATCGTTGAACCTAGAGCCTCTGGTACGGCCGCGCTCTACTAATATTAGTCTAGTTTTACTCTATACTCGAAATCTACTCCCATTGTGCTGAGTAGCATTCTAATTCTTGACATAATCTCAATAGATTTGTCTGAAGCATATTGATATGAGGCAAATGTACTACCGCAATTAATTGAAACTTCAAATTTAATATTCATAATTATCCCCTAAATTTAAGATACCAATCTCTTTCGAGCCGAGCAATACGAACCAAAGCAATAGTAAAATCTACTATCATTTGTTGATAATGTAATGGCTGGTTAACTTTATCTCCACGTGCAATATAACATTCAATATGAGTAATTAACTCTGCTACCATTTTGTCCCTAATAGCTCTGTAAGGGCCATTTGAACCAAATATTGGAAATAGTGAATTAATTCTATTATCTTTCATAATCATTATCCTTTACTAATATTATACGTTACGGACCTGTTTCGCTGCCGTTTCCCTGCCGTTTCGCGACGCTTGCCGACCATATCCCTAGCTCCGATTATCTCGCAAGTCATTCTAATTCAATGACTTAGCACTGCTCCTCCCCCTCCACCCCCTACTAGATACCTCCCGCCAGCCGTCCACTTTAGGGGTCCT
>Ga0193740_1000429_pt1 | contig 11478 bp, 6 predicted proteins | sample L2s1metaG_FD_145072 | JGI IMG/M metagenome (GOLD analysis project Ga0193740, IMG submission 145072) | Soil microbial communities from a riparian zone of the East river system, Colorado, United States - L2s1 | ecosystem: Environmental > Terrestrial > Soil > Riparian zone | place: USA: East River... | reverse complement strand
CGGCTAACGCTGTTTTACCCCAGGGGCGATAGGATAGTTTGAGCATCCTGTCAGCTATAAAATTTCTAATGCTTGTGGTTGGGGTGCCCTGGTTACTAACGACAAAAATGCCGATACTGTCTGATGGGAAAAAACCTGTCGAAGTACTAAATCCATCGATCCCGCCACCATGTTCTACCCGGTAATGGCCACGGTAACTATTCATTCCCCATGCTAATCCATATCCAAACATATGTACATCGGGGTTTTCTGGTCCCGGTAATCCACCTGTTGAAATTTGCGAAGTAATTGCCTGGGTACGGTAACCGGCAGGGATGATCTCTTTGCCATTAAATTTTCCTTCATTGATCCAGGTAATTAGCCAGTTGGCCATATCCTTTGCGCAACTGTTTATAGATCCTGCGGGCCCGATTGCATCAATATTACGATAGGGAATTGCTTTGATCTTATTATTTGCGGATGAATAGGCAAGTGAACGATCTGTTGCTTTTTCCATATCAATTACTGACATATTAGTATTATTCATGCCAAGCGGCTTAAATATTCTTTCCCGCATATTTTCTTCCCAGCTTTTACCCGTCAGTTTTTCAATCACTATACCCTGTGCCATAAACATAAAATTATTGTACTGGTATCTTTCCCGCAGTTCTGCTGACGGCTCCTGGTATCGTACCCTTTCAAGTAATTCATTGCGACTTGCAGTTGACCCGTACCATGAAAAATCGTGACGAGGAAGGCCGGTACGATGACTCATCATATCACGAAGAGTTGCAAATTTGTTTGTGTAATCATTTTTGAACACTAACTCAGGTAAATAATCCCTGACAGGTTTGTCTAAACTTACTTTACCATCTTTTTCCAGCATACCAAGGATAGAAGCCGTAAAAGCTTTCGTGCAGGAACCTATTGCAAACAGAGTGTTTTCAGTCACCGGTAATTTTTTTTCATAATCACGGTAGCCAAAACCACCTATATAAACAACTTTGTTTTTTTCTACAACCGCTATGGAAACTCCCGGAGCATTCCATTCCTTTAAAAGTCTTAAGGCAAAAGTGTCAAGACCTTTTAGCCGTGGGTCAGTTGGAGGTTGGGTAAGTGATTGAAGAGAAATCAAAAGCAGAAAAGCAAAGAGAATCTTTTTCATAAACTTAATTTTGGTAAAGACAATTAAAGGTAAGGAGTCTGGCAATTGAAAATTGACAGTTGAGCATTCCTGTCTTAATAAAAATAATGTTCAATGCTCAATTTTCAATACTCAATGTTCAATGTAAAGCTTGTTCAAGATCATTCAGAACATCTTCAATATTTTCCAATCCTACACTCATTCTTATCAAGCCATCAGTAATGCCATATTTCTCACGGCTTTCTTTTGGCGTTGCAGCATGCGTCATTGATGCAGGATGGCAAAGTATGCTTTCTGCCGTACCAAGAGAAACAGTACGAACACACATCTTAAGTTTGTTCATAAACTCTATGCTGGCTTTCAATCCATTTTTCATTTCAAAACTTAACATGCCGCCGCCGTGTTTCATTTGTTTCATTGCCACTTTATGATCCGGATGTGATGTGAGACCAGCATAGTTGACTTTTGAAATTGCTGAATGACTATTAAAAAACTCCGCCACTTTCATTGCATTAAAACAATGTCGTTCCATTCTTAATTCAAGTGTTTTCATTCCCTGTGTTAAAAGAAACGCATCAAATGGATTACTGTTAACACCAAGGATACGGTAAGTTTTTTTTACCGGCCCATTCATTTTTTCAAGATCTTTTCCCAATAACACACCGCCAATCGCAGTACCATGGCCGTTTAAGAATTTTGTGGTACTGTGAAAAACGAAATCAACTCCATATTTAAAAGGTTGCTGCAAAAAGGGAGTGGCGAATGTATTGTCAACAGCTACAAGAAGATTGTTTGCTTTGGCGATCTTTGTCAGCTCCTCCAGGTCCACACATTGAATAGTTGGATTTGCAGGAGTTTCGAGATACATCATTTTAATTTCGGGATTAGCTTTGATCGCTTCAGTTGCTTTATTCAGATCCCTGAGATCGACGATCACCGGCTCGATACCAAATTGCGGAAGAATTCTTGTTATCATTTCTTCAAGGCCACTGTAAAGAGAATAATGAGAAAGGATCTTATCGCCTTTTTTCAGGCTGCTGATCATCAAAGTTGTCAACGCTGCCATTCCTGATGCATGGAGAAATGCTTTGAGTTGCAGAGGATCACCTGCGGCATCTTTTAGTCCAAATGCTTCAAGCGCCGCAATTTTATTTTCTGCTTCAGTAAAATTGGGATTGCCCCAGCGGCTATAGATGTATCCTTCTTCTTCGCCACTGAAACGGCGCATTCCTTGTTCTGCTTCATCATAAACGAACGTTGATGAGGCATAAATGGGAGTGACGTGTGCATATAGCGGGTCTTGCTTATGACCGGCATGCAAGGCAGCAGACCCAAAACCGGAAAGTGGAAAACTTTTATCCATATTAGATTTTGAAGTAAGAAATTTGATAAATGATACCGATAACTATCGGGATCAAATGTAAATGATTTCAACTTCAGCTGTAAAAGCCTCACACAATTCACTACCAAGCACTCGAACCATGAAAGAAATTCTTTCTCAATTCGCAGCCTATAATATATGGGCTAATCAAAAATTATTTGACGTTATTGTTGCCTTGCCCGAAGAAAAGCAACTACAGGAATTACCGAGTAGTTTTAAAAATTTATATGCTACCATGCTCCATATGTGGGATGCTGAAAGCGTTTGGTGGCAACGATTGAAATTGCAGGAGCGAACTTTAGCACCAAGTGAAAATTTTAAAGGAACTACAAAAGATATAGCCCATAGCTTGTTGCAACAGAATCATCAATGGCAGGAGTGGGTATCTTCTGCAACTGATCCAATGCTGGATCATGTTTTTCAATATTACAATTCAAAGAAAGAATGTTTTAAACAGCCGATCTTTCAAATGATCCTGCATGTTTTCAATCACGGCACTTATCACCGTGGTCAATTAGTAAATATGCTTCGCCAATTAGGTATTGAAAAAATCCCGCCAACAGATTTTAGTGTGTGGAGCAGAAAGAAGTAACATTATTGTAATCAAAAAACTTTAATATTTCTGAGTTATTATTCTTATCTAACTTAGATAGGAAAATCTTTCAACTTGAAAGGAGTTATTTATAGTTCATTGCTCGAGTTTTTAATATTCTGTTTTAATAAGAATAGAATTTCCCTATTTATTTCTATTCTTTTATTTACAACTTCCATCTCACAGCAGGTGACAACAAGGTTATACACAGTTAATGATGGGTTGCCTGTCTCAACAATATACCATATAAGGCAGGACAAATTTGGTTATTTATGGGTAGGTACACCAAATGGACTGAGCCGTTTTGATGGTAGACAGTTTGTAAATTTTGATCTTGCTGATGGATTGCCTTCAATGCGTATAGGTGGAGTTTTTCAGGATAGCCACGATCGCTTTTGGGTTTCAACACGAAACGGAATGTGTCAACTGTTGGGCAATCGTTTTAAGGTTTATCCTCTTTCACATTCGGGGGAGGTGGGATACATTATGGAAATTATAGAAACATCCTTTGGGAAAATATGGGCCGTTACCACTACGGGAGTCTATCAATTTGAAGATAGTGTTTGGAAAAGGATTGAGTTATATTTTGGATTTGAAAAAAGGCCTTGTCGTCAAATAGTGGAATTTGATTCCGGGTTATATATCAATTATGGAAGCCACATTGTATACAGGAATGCAAAAAAAGAGTGGAGATTGATTGCAGAAAATGAATCTGGTTATCCTTATTATAATGCAATAAGTAAATATAACGAACGGATTTTTGTTAGTACACGAAATGCAATTTACCGTATAGAGGATGAGCAATTAAAGCCAGTAATAGAAAACTTAAAAGGCGAAGGTTATTTTACATTTTTAATAGACTCGAAGGAAAGATTATGGCATATATTTCAAGAGGGAAACTCATCAATAAATGTTTCATTAAGCGGTAAAATGGACAGGGAAGGGATGGTTATTCCTAATAAATACGGCATAATTTCCGGCATATATGAAGATGTACAGGAAAATATTTGGGTTGCGACCCAGGAAGGACTTTTAAAAATATTGGAGTCCCCGTTCAATAATATTGTGGAGAGAAAAGACAGATCGGTGGGAGGAGTGGGGGCTATTTCGCTTCCGGATTCAAATTTGTTACTACTAATACAGGATGCATTTTATCTATGTTATTTTGATAAAAGAAAAAAAGATTATCAATTCAAGTTTTTGTTAAAAGAGCTTGGTCCGATAGATTGTTTTACAAAAGGTGAACAAGAAGATATTTGGCTGGTAACCCGTTCAAAGAAATTGTTCCGATATAAAAAAGGTCAATTAAAAGATTTTACATATTTATTTCTTAATTCCAAATCTGAATCATTTTACGGAGCAAGTTTTGATAAACAAAAACAACGCTTATTTTTTTGTGGTGATTCTACTTTGTTAGTTGGAAACGATAAGGGCATAAGACCTTTCATTCCGGCAAATACAGGGAACCCTCTTCCACCTTGCAGACAAATCATGACAAGAATAAACGGGCAAATGCTTCTTTCAGTGAATGGTCACGGGGTCTTCTATATAGATAGAAACGACAAACTGATTCCTGTACTCAAAGATTCCGCGAATAAGTTTTATCTAATGCTTTTTGAAGATAGAGATGAAAATATATGGGTAGCTGACGAAGGTTTTGGTCTTCGGCAATTCCGTTTGGGTAATGATGGGAACGCCAAAATGATTGCCACAATATCAGAAAAAGACGGCTTGCAGGATAACACAATTTACTCTATAACTACAGACGCATTAAACAGGATGTGGGTGGTGACAGGTGCAGGACTTGATATTTTGCAAAAAAATAATAAGAATACATGGGAAGTATTTAACTACAGCAAGAATATAAACCTTGATATTACCGATTGGTTATTTTCAAAATTAACTAAAGATACCAACGGAGACATTTTACTTTCTTCATGGCATAGGCTATTAAAGTTTGATGTTCAAAATATATTCCTTAAAAAAGAAGCTCCCAGGGTGATCATTGAAAATGTTCAATTGAATTTGAGAGATATTGATTGGAGAAATTACACCGATTCACTTTATAGTTACCAACAATTCCCTGTACATCCAAAAATGCGTTACGCTGAAAATACTGTTAGCCTATATTATAATGGAATTAGTTTTTCTTCTTCACCCCGACTGGAATATTCATATCAGTTGCTACCGTTTGACACCCTATGGAGCCAGCCAAATACGAATGCATCAGTTTCTTTCGTAAATCTATTACCGGGTACTTATACATTCAAGGTAAGAGTAAAGGATCAGGCTTCTGAATGGAGCGAACCAGCTATGTTCACTTTTGCTATTATTTCACCTTTTTGGATGAGCTGGTGGTTTATTAGTTTATGTATAATTGCTGTCGCTAGTATCATTTACATTAGCTACAAATACCGAATAAATAATTTAAGAAGATTAATGACCATGCGTGCAAAAATTTCACAAGATTTGCACGATGAGATCGGGTCTACACTTACGAGCATTAACATTCTTTCAAAAGTATCACAAAATAATCTGGAGAATGATCGATCAAAAGCTTCGGATCTTTTACAAAAGATAACGGATCAATCTGCAAACATGCAACAAAGCATGAGTGACATAGTATGGTCCATACGGCCAGATAATGATAAGATGGAGAACCTAGTTATCCGTATGCGTGAATATCTGGGCAGAACTGCCGAACCAAAAGATTTACAAGTTGAATTTTATGCTGAGGATAGAATCTTGACCCAATATCTTTCTATGAGTCACCGTCAGCATATTTTATTGATTTTTAAAGAAGCCGTAAATAATGCCGTTAAATATTCAAGTGCTAAAAAGTTAAGTATTTTTTTTGGACGATTAAATAATAATATAAAGCTTTCGATAAAAGACAACGGCGTTGGATTCAAAAAAGGACAATTAAGCTACTCTAGCGGGCTGAAAAATATGCACACAAGAGCAAAAGAATTAAGTGGAACTTTGCAGGTCATATCCGAAACAGGTGAAGGCACTGAAATAGAATTGATTTTTCCTACTACATAAAAATGTAGTAGATAGAGCTGGTCGTTTTAAGGAGATTTGTAAATGAATCAGATGGCTTATCAAATACTCATATACGATGACAATGAAGTGATCAGAGAAAGCTTGTATACATTACTGACCGAAGAACTCGACTTTAAAGTCCTCGCTATGCTTGGCAATGCTGAAACAGTGGCGGTCGATATAGGTGAATTAAAACCTGATGTAGTACTTATGGACATAGATATGCCCGGTGTAAATGGTGTTGAAGCTGTAAAACGGATTCGCAGTATTAATACCACCTTGCCTATCATTATGCTAACTGTTTTTGACGACAATGAAAATATTTTCAAAGCTATTTATGCAGGTGCTTCTGGGTATATTTTGAAGCGTGATGTAACTGTTGAAATAGTTTCAGCCATTCGAAATGTATTAAGTGGTGGTGCACCCATGACAGGGATTGTAGCTAAAAAGGTGTTGCAGATGTTGCCGAGTAGTTCGGGATCAAAAGAAGAAAGACAAATTCTTACCGAAAAGGAAAAGAATATTTTAAAATTGCTTGTGAGTGGGTATAGCTATAAAATGATCGCTTTTGAAATTGGGATCAGCATTGATACCGTACGTTTTCATATCAAGAAAATATATGATAAGCTCCATGTACACTCCTCTACTGGTGCTATATCCAGGGCGATCAGGGAAGGACTAATATAGGATTGTGGATTTGAGACTTTGATAGCGTCTCAGTGTAATGCATCAGCTTTTATTATTCTCTCAGGTCCACTACATTGATATGTAGTAGCCTTCCATTATTCAAATTGTTAATTTGGAATAAGCATTTTTCGTTTATTCAAATATTAAAAATTATGAAACCGGTACTAAAGCTTTTTGCATTGATTTTAGTTACAAATGCTGTTGCATTTGTTTCATGTTTAAAAGATGATGAGAGTGTAACTAATAATTATACCAGTAATCCTCCACAACCGCCACCACCGCTACCACCGTCCAACCTGGGAAAAACAATTAAAGGAAGAATAGTTGAATATAATAGCGGGATTCCAATTGCGGGAGCAACAGTAAGTTTGCGTCCGGATTATCCCAACATGAATAAAATAACATTGACCTCAGATCATACAGGTGCAATCAGTTTCATTTCTTCCACTAATAATATTGGCCACATCTCAGTTGAAAAACCGGGGTATTGGGGTTTGGCTCCTTATCTTGATCTGGGTTCTCCCGTATTTTTTTACCCAGATTCTACTCAATTCCGTCACTTTATTAACGGTAATACACTTGCCTGTGACAGTTTTGTTGTAAAACTATTTAGCGTATGGAATATTACTTTGCATATAAAGGATACCTCGGGATCAGAAAGAAATACCGGAATTACCATACATGGCTTGTTTAACGTTAATGGCAGTGATTACAAACGGTATGTAGATTGGATAGTTTTTCCACCTGGCATTGATACCACTATCCAGGTTCCTGTATTTGCTAATGCTGAGAATAAATTCGGCATATGGAAAAGTGATGACGATGATTACTTTATTTGGGTAGAGATCAGGAGTCAGATTCAGTACATTTCGTATGGTACGAACACAACTGTTAATATTTTTTATTAGCTCGTTTAAAAGGGATTAATATGATTCCGAAGAACACCAAAAATTGGGATAAAACCCCCTCCAACTGGTTTTATGTGTGGAGCCGGTAGACGTAGATTCTGGTAAAAAATGTTGTTGCACGGAAACATAAAAATGAATTTCATTCCACGATCTCCCGATCCGATGCAAAAAATACGCTATAAAACAAAGACGAAAAAGTTGCTAATACTCCTATTTTTATTAAAGGCGTTTTAAAATTATCACTGGGATTTTTTTCTACAAGAAAAAATATCAGGATCTACGCCTCTTTTAATCACAGCACTCAATCACCCCGGTCAACTTGTAAATATGCTTCGACAATTAGGCGTTGAGAAAATTCCGCCAACGGATTTTAGTGTATGGAGCACGAAGAAGTAAGATTATTGTAATCAAAAAACTTTAATATTTCTGAGTTATTATTCTTATCTAACTTAGATAGGAAAACCTTTCAACTTGAAAGGAGTTATTTTATAGTTCATTACTTGCTATTGGCTTCTAAAAAATTTATACAAATTATTTTTACGTTACAGCTGTTCTTGCTACCATGTAGCAGTAAGGCCCAGTTATATTTTAAAACAAAAAACCTTAGCACCGAAAATGGGCTTTCAGACAACAGGGTTACCTGTTTCTATAAAGATAAAAAAGGATTTATGTGGGTAGGCACCCGCAATGGATTGAACAGGTATGATGGACATTCATTTAAAGTATTTCGGCCGGCAGCTAGCAATTCCATTTCCAATGAAATAATAAACGATATAGCCGAAGACAGCAGGGGAAGAATATGGGTAGCGACCATGGAGGGCCTGAATATTTATGACCCGGCTGCTAATAACTGGACCTGCATGATGCCAGACCCCGATACATTAGTACAAGCAATTCCAAACTTCATAGTATGGGATATAATGATAGATAAAAGCGACCGGGTGTGGATAGCATCTGATGTTCACGCATTTTGCAGCTATGATTTCAACAGGGATAAGTTTACTTATTATGACTGGCCTGGTTTTGCCCGGGGCAATCCTACAATCAAACAATACAAATACAAGTCTATTCAAAAATTTTCAGCAAAAAGCGACAATGAGTTTTGGCTGGGTACTACAACAGGTTTGGTGTTGCTTAACACAGACACAAAGCAATTCAGTTTTATTGCCAGTGGTGGATATTATGCTCGTGTTATTGAAATAGTCTATGACCCTGAAAATAAAAAAGTATTTATTTCTACCGAAACCGGCAAACTGTTTACCTATGATGAAACAGAAAATAAATACAGCGAAATTTTTGCAGATGAAGCCCAATACCCCTCCACCAGTTTTTTCCAGCCAGAGGAAAATGAAATATGGATGCCTTCTGAAAAAGGGCTGATAAAAATAAGCAACGATAGAAAAAAAATAAGGATAGAGCAAAACATTCCACAACTTACCGGCACGCTGCTTTCTGGCGGCACCATGTCTGTTTATACTGACGATGATCATATACGCTGGGTGGCTACAAAAAACGGCATTTCTGTTTTTGATCCTTCGGCAAGGCATTCCTCTTTCCTGCCTTTGCTCCCGGTATCTGATAAAGAAAGTATCAACAATATGGGTGGGGTATTTTATGATGATAGTAGCCAATGCTATTTTGTATGCAGTCTGAACCCCGCAGCAGTATTCATCATCAACAGCATAAGTGGGCAGATAGATAAAATAATGACCGATGAAAATGATAACCCATTTCAATTATGTATAAACGTAGAAAAAGACCGTCATAATAACCTCTGGTTGCTTACCGATAACCATGTTTACAATTATAATAGAAATACAAGAAAATTTTTATTGTTCAGCACGCCAAATAACGGAACAAAAATGACGTTCCGGGACATGCTGCACGATGAAGAAGGCAATTATTGGTTTGCTCCCTATAATGGCAGGTTATTTTATTATAATACGGTACAAAAAAAATTTATCGTACCCAAAGACAGTTCACTAAAGCGCATCAAAAATATTACAGGGATTAAAACTGTTGCCAATAATGGAGAAATATTGATTGGTAGTTTTGGGGAGAATATTTACAAGTACAATTTGGTTACAGGCAAGAAAGAGTTTTATCATGACAAAAAAGGGACTGAGGCATTATCTCTTATTAACGATATTAATAGAGATGCTAGTGGCACACTTTGGGTAGCCACATCTTCTGGCGGTGTTTTCAGGTATGATGCGGATATGCCTTTTGAAAAAGCCTTCACAGGGTTTGATATGAAGGCAGGCTTTACCAATAATAATATTCTTTCCTTATGTAGTGATGATGATACTACTCTCTGGCTTTTATCGGGCAACGGACTATCTGCAATGAATACCAGGGGTCAATTTTTATTTGATCTGAAAGATGAACTGCCATTCAATTTTACCTCGTACACTTCTGATAATATATATCCGCATGATATTTTTTTCAGTTCCATAAACAAAGAATTATTAGTGGGAGTTGGCGGTGGCTTATTAATTCATTCCGTGAAGCAAAAGGATAGTTTGGTTTCATTCCCAATAGTGATAACCAATATAAGATCATCCGGTAAAAGCCTCACAGATCTTCAAATCAATGAAGCATCAGCTTTACGAATTCCTTACAAGTCCAATTCCATAATATTTGAATTTGCAGGTTTATACTACGGTAATGATGCCGGCCTTGTGTTTGAATATAAACTGCAGGGTTCTGATAAAGATTGGGTAAATGCAAATAAAAAATTTGAGGCGGGTTACCAAAACCTGCCGCCGGGTAAGTATAGTTTTTATGTGCGGGCAAGGGAAAGAGGAAACGTTGTAAGCGAGATGCAAGGCTATTCTTTCAGGATAATACCCTCTTTCTGGCAAACATGGTGGTTTTATTTTTTAATTGCGATAGTTTTAGCTACGGCAATCTATACTTTTTTTCGCTACAGGCTTAATCAGAAAATTAAAATACTTGAAATGCGAAACCGCATCAGCCAGGACCTGCATGATGATATAGGCGCATCAATGAGTGGCATTAACTTACTAAGCCAGATAGCCGCTGATAAATTACAACATAACAAACCGGGTGAAGCATCTGAGTATTTATTAAAAGTGAAAAATTATTCGCAGGATGTAATTGAAAAATTAAGTGATATTGTATGGGTATTCAATCCGCAGAATGATAGTATTGAAAAACTTATGCAACGGTTAAAAGCTTTTTCTATATCGGTAGCTTTATCAAAAAACATTAAGGTGCACTTTGTAACGGATAAAGCAAGTGAAACAGCGAACTTATCAATCCAGCAACGCAAGGCAATTTATTTGATAAGCAAAGAAGCCATCAACAATGCTTTTAAATCTTCAGCATGCAGTAATTTATACTATCACCTTACTGCCAACGGTTCTAAATGGCAGCTTCGTATACAGGATGATGGCAAAGGGTTTACCCTTACAGAAAAAACTGATGGCAATGGGTTACGGAATATGCAGGCAAGAGCCGATGAAATAGGTGCAAAATTCAATATCCAGTCACAACCCGGTACAGGAACTATTATACTACTGGAATTATAAATACCTCATTTGTGGTGCTCAAAACAAACTTTCATCAACATACATTTGTAATGTGATTGTCAGCAAAGAAATACGGGTGGCTATTTTTGAAGATAACCCGATCATGATGGATGCTTATCGTTCTATTTTGAACGGATCGCCGGGCTATATGTGCCCGGGAAGTTTTACGAGTTGTAATAACTGGAGGA
>Ga0193740_1000428_pt1 | contig 11488 bp, 9 predicted proteins | sample L2s1metaG_FD_145072 | JGI IMG/M metagenome (GOLD analysis project Ga0193740, IMG submission 145072) | Soil microbial communities from a riparian zone of the East river system, Colorado, United States - L2s1 | ecosystem: Environmental > Terrestrial > Soil > Riparian zone | place: USA: East River... | reverse complement strand
AATATATAAAGTTGGAGCAATGGCAGTGCCTGTTTGTCCTACGTGTTCATTGTGTGGACGCCAATGTGCATCTGCAACGGGGCGGCTACAGGCAGTTGCTGCACGTAAGACCTTCGCAAGTTCTTCCACCATGCCCCAGTTCTCAGGTCCTTTCAAACCGCGACCAGCACTTACCACTATTTCGGCCTCTGTCAATGGAACTTCGCCACTTACTTTATTCACAGCAGTTACTTTTACTTTTGGTGCATCAACCGCTATATCCGTAACTATAACTTCAGCAGTTCCTTCACCTGCTATTGTTTGATAGGCATTAGGGTTGAGTGCAATAATCTTTACATCTGTATTCAAGGAAATGTTTGCAAAAGCTTTTCCGGAGAAAACATTTTTCTTAACCACAAAACCTTTACTTGTATCAGGCAATGCAACAGCACCAGAAACAAGACCAGCTTTCAATCTTGCAGATAATCGCGGCGCAATTGCTTTTCCATCCACATTATTTGAAAACACAATTACCTTGGCGCCTGTTTTTCCAGCAACATCAGCAATTGCTTTTGTATACACCTGTGCATCCAAATGATCAAGTGCCGGATTGTTAACATTATGAATTTTCTTTACACCATATTTACCAAGGGAGGCAAGATCTTCTTTTGCTGTACCGAGTACAACACCTTCTGCAGTTGTGCCAAGCTGTTCTGCAACTTTAGCTCCATAAGTCATTGCTTCGAAAGAAGCTTTCTTTACATGACCTTCATTTGTGTCGATAAAAATTAAAACAGACATGTTAACCCCCTGTCCCCCTGAAGGGGGAACTTGGTTAGAAGTACCCCAACAGAAAAAGGATTTTTTATTTTATAAATGTGTTGAATAAAATTTATAAAGTTGAAGTGTGCGACGCAACAAGCTCAACAGTGAACTGAAGCTCGTAACCTAATCTTCAAACTATCTTTTAAAGAACTATATCTAATATTTCAGAATTTGCCACCTAAGTCACCCCTTCAGGGGGACAGGGGGTTTAAATCACTTTCGCTTCTTCCTTTAATAGACGGACTAACTCTTCCACATTATCAGGCGACACAAGTTTTACCCCAGCTTTTGCAGGCGGTAATTCAAAACTTGCAATTCCTGTTAACGGATCAATTGCAACTGGTTCAATTGCTTTCAATGGTTTTGTTCTTGCGGCCATAATACCTCTCATATTCGGAATACGTTGCTCAGCTACGCCTTTTTGGCAACTAACTACGGCCGGTAAGTTCACTTCACAAACTTCCTCGCCACCTTCGATCTCTCTTGTCACAGTTGCTTTGCTTCCTCCCAATTCAAACTTTGTAGCAAGTGCAACATAAGGCATATCCAATAACTCAGCAACCATTCCACCGATGGATGAACCATTATAATCTATCGTTTCTTTACCGGTAAAGATCAGGTCGTAGCTACCTTGCTTAGCCACTTCAGCAATTTGCGAAGCGATATAAAAACTATCATGACTATCGGCATTCACACGAATGGCTTCATCGCCGCCAAGCGCCAATGCTTTCCGAATAATAGGATCGGCGTCAGGAGTTCCGACTGTTATTAAATGAATAACGGTAGAAGCATCAGCCTCTTTCAATTCAATGGCACGAACCAATGAATACCATTCATCGTAAGGATTTATGATCCATTGCACACCGCTAGTATCGAATTTCGTGTTGTTATCGGTGAAGGCTATTTTTGCCGTGGTATCAGGCGTTTTGCTGATACAAACAAGAATTTTCATTTACTTATTTTACTTTGTAAAAGATAGTTGTTTATGCAACCAAAGCAAAGATAGGGTGTGCTTATTAATAATTAATGATTAGTAATTAATAATTTTTCCAGATGGATAGAATTGAGAAAATAAAGGAGATGTTGGTAGGCAATCCAACCGATAGTTTTCTTTGCCATGCATTGGCGCTGGAATATATAAAGCTGGGAAATGATATTGATGCAAAAAAGTTATTTGAGACAATACTTGAAAATGAACCGGGCTATATAGGCAGCTATTATCATCTTGCAAAGTTGTTGGAACGAATAGGTGAAACGGATGCAGCTATTAAGGTTTATGAAACGGGAATGGAAGAAGCGAAGAAGGCAGGAGATAATCATTCCTTAAGTGAGTTGAGAAGTGCTTTTGAAGAATTGACTTTTTAAGCCCCTTGTTCTCCGCCTTAGGCGAAGAAACTTAGGTTCAGCATTCATTAAAAAGAGTTATAGATCGATAAATGAATTATTTTAATTGTGTAATCAGCAGTACTGCTACTATCAGCCTATGTTGCGTCGCACCCTTCAACGTTTTTATCATTATTGAGCAAATTTGAATCTACTTCAACGATACAAGGAATTTATTAAGAAAGAGGATCTTTTCTCGCCAAAAGATAAATTGCTGCTGGCTGTAAGCGGTGGCATAGATTCTGTTGTGCTTTGTGAATTATGCAAACAAGCTGGGTATGACTTTAACATTATTCATTGCAATTTTCAATTAAGAGGAGAGGAGAGTGAAAGAGATGAGAAATTTGTAAGGCAATTGGAAGAAAAATATAAAGTTGAGGTTAAAGCGAAAAAATTTGAAACTGAAAAATTTGCTGAAGAAAATAAAATTTCAATTCAGGCAGCTGCTAGAGATCTACGTTACCAATGGTTTTTTCAATTGTGGAATGAAGGCGATTTTAATGATGCTCGAACCGATGATTCTGAAAGTATTCCTGGTTGGAATACCGATAGCCCATTCCTATTTGTTCTAACTGCTCACCATGCAGACGATAATATCGAGACCATAATGATGAATTTTTTTCGTGGTACGGGTTTGCATGGATTGACTGGTATTCCTGTAAAAGGAGTTTCTCCAATACTGAATTATCTCCGTCGTCCGTTGCTTCCATTTACTAAAAATGAGCTTACCGCATTTGCAAAAGAGAATAAACTTGAATTTGTTGAGGACTCATCTAATCTTTCATCCAAATACACAAGAAATCTTTTTCGTCATGAGATCATTCCTGCCATTAGTAAAGTTTATCCGCAGGTAAATAAGAATTTAACTGATAACATAAACCGGCTCAAAGAAATTGAAAAGCTTTATAAGCTTGCGGTTAATGATATTAAAAAGAAACTGGTAAAAGAAAAAGGAGCTGAATGGTATATCCCGGTCAAACAATTAATGGGTTATAATAACCGGGCGTTGATCTACGAGATCATTGCTGATTTTGGTTTTACAGAAAAGCAAATTGATGAAGTGATCAAACTTTCTGAAAGTGACTCGGGAAAATACATTGACTCGCCAATGTTCAATTACAGGTTCATTAAACATAGGCATTGGTTTATTATTAGCCCGGTCAATTCTGCCGATTCAAGAATGATAATCATTGAGGAAAAAGATAAAACTGTACAATTCGAAGAAGGTGTAATTGAAATTGAAAAACTTCAAACCACAAACTTCAAACCTCAAACAACAAACAATATTGCTTGTCTTGATTCAAGAGATCTCAACTTTCCCTTGATCCTGCGCAAATGGAAAACAGGAGATTATTTTTATCCATTAGGAATGAAAAAAAAGAAAAAGCTTTCTCGTTTTTTTATTGACCAGAAATTATCAAAAACGGAAAAGGAACAAGCATGGGTCATTGAAATGGATAAAAAAATTATTTGGGTTGTGGGAAAACGTATTGATGAAAGATTTAAGGTAAAAGAGAAAACGTCATCGGTGTTAAAGCTTATTTACTATCAGCCCGGAGTTTGAATTATATCACCAACACTCATATTTTTTATCTGATCAACAAAATTTTGCAGCACAGGAAAATCAGAAAAAGCCTGGAAGGCAACAATAGTAAAGCCTATTCCAAATAATGCCCCGAAAATATGTGCTGAATGATTAATGTTTCCACCACCCCGCTTGTCTAACCAGCCTGAAAAAAAAAGATAAATTGCCCCAAAAAGAAACCCGGCGATATAAACCGGAATAAAAAAAAGACCGATACCTACAAGAGGGTGAAAAAGTATACCTGCGAATATTACTGCAGATACGGCTCCTGAAGCGCCAAGACTTCGATAATGATAATTGTCTTTATTATTAATGTAAGTTGGGATGACAGAGGCCGCTAAAGCTAGTACATACATTCCGAGGTAAACTAATTTACCCAATGGGCCAAACACTTCAACAAATTGCTTCTCTACAATTTCTCCAAACATATATAAAGCGATCATATTAAAAATAAGATGACCCCAATCTGCATGGATCAATCCGCAACTGAAGAAACGATAGATCTGTCCGCGACGAACTGCCGGCGGGTAAAAAATGAACTGGTCCATTAACTTATGATTGCTGAATGCAATAAAAGAAATAATGCCTGTCGCAATAATAATGATGAGTGTGATCGATATTTCCATTCGGTAAATCTATATTATTTGTGATGATATTTTTCATTTCTTAGAATACTGCAGGCCCTGTAAACCTGCTCGGCTAATATCAGCCTTACCAATTGATGCGGAAAAGTAAGTTGCGAAAGACTCCATTTATGATTGGCTCTCGTTAATACAGCTTCATCAATTCCAAAAGCGCCACCGATCAGGAATACCAGGTTCTTTACACTCTCATTTCCTCTTTTCATAATGAAATCCGCCAATGTCTCCGATGTAAACTGCTTTCCTCTTTCATCAAGGGCAACGAGGCAATCGTCTTTGTTCAGCCATTCCAACACTATCTCACCTTCTTTTTTCTTGAGATCCATTTCACTCATCATACCGGCATTTTTGGGCAAAGGAATAATGGTCCACTCTACAGGATAATACTTTAAGATGCGTTTTGTAAAATCTTCCACACCTTCTTTAATATATGGCTCATTATTTTTCCCGATGCTCCAAAAATGTATTTTCATTATGTCTTCATTTACAAAAAAATGTACTTGCTAAAGGTAGCAACTGATGTTGTAAATAAAAGGCTTCTCCAAATTGAGAAACCCTTATTCGTTAACTATTCACTATTATTTAAAATGCTTTTTTTACATCTTCTTTTATTTGCACCTCAGTAACCGGTCCGTATTTTTCAGCTATCTTTTTTATATCAGCTGATTTACCTACCATCACAAATTGTAGTTTATCCCTTGGGAAATATTTTGCAATGATCTGTTTTGCTTTATCCAACGTAAGCCCATCAACATTTTTTTCAAAATTATTAATATAAGACTCATCAAAATTATACCAGAACATTTGCGTCATCAGGCCGGCTAACTGACCCGCTGTTTCATATCGGGGAGGAAATTGGCCCTTCACATAATTTTTAGCTGAAGCCAGGGAAGTATCATTAATACCTGTTGAATGTAATTTATTTAATACTTCAATTGCTTTATCAATTGCGGGTTCTGTGGTTTTTCCTGCAGTAAAAGTTGAGATGACAAATGTGCCGCCATTTTTTAATGCAGTAAAGCGACTGTTGGCTCCATAAGTTAAGCCGGTATTTACACGCAATTCATCATTCAGCATAGATGTAAAGCGACCTCCAAATAAAGTATTTACAACATCAATGGAAACATAATCAGGATTGTTTCTGCTGATGCCCGGTGCGCCGATATAGAACGTAGTTTCTTTTGCATCATCTTTATTTATCAGCAGCACTTGTTGTTTTGCAGGCACAGGTATGGGTTTAGATGCAAGATTCACCTGTGGCTTTGTTCCTTTTTTCCAATTAGAAAATAAACCGGTGATCAATGTTTTCATTTCTGCAGACTTGAAATCTCCTGCAACAGAAATAGCTGAGCCCTCCGGTAAATAGTTTTCCGCGTAAAATTTCTTTGCATCATCAACGGTAAGTGGACTTACTGTTGAAATTTTTCCCTGAACAATATTCCCATAAACATGATCGCCATAAATGAATTTATCGAAGTAAGAAGCGATGACTGACCGTGGACTTTCTTTTTGCTGCTCAAGACTAACCAATAATCTTTTCTTTTCTTTTTCAAATTCTGATGCATCAAACGAAGGTTCTAACATTATTTCTTTTAAAAGGTTTAAAATTTTGTTTTTATCCTTTGCTGCCATCCTTGCTGAAAGACCTGCTGATTCCTTTGAAGCAAATGTATTGATGCTTGCCCCGTGAAAATCCAGTTCTTCATCCAGCTTTGCTTTAGTAAAATTCTTTGTGCCATGTTTTAATGCCGTTGCAGTTAATGAGGCAAGTCCTGCTTTTTCTGCATCATAAATTGCCCCGGCTGGAAGTATAACAGAGACATTAATTACTGGTACTTCATGCTGCTCCATTAAATAAACGGTAAGGCCATTTTTTAATTTAAATTTTTCGTAAGGCGGGAGCTTATACGATTGAGCATTCAACTGGACATTTAACCCGGTCAACATTATGATAATTGCTAAAAGCTGATGAATTCTTTTCATAAAATTCTTTTAATAGTTTTTATTCTTCAGTATTTGATTTCAGCACACCTACGGTGCGATTTTTCTTTGTAAAATATTTTACAGCTACGTTTTTAACATCTTCAGCAGTTACCTTATTAAAGGCTGCGGGTGCATCAAACATTTTTTTATAATCACCAAAGAACACTTCGTATGTCCCGATATTATTCGATTTACCATTGATGGTTTCTACCTGTCCGTAAAATTCCATTAGCTTCTGGTTTTTTATTTTTTGCAATTCAGTTTCTGTTATCCCATCCTTTTTTATTTTTTCCAGTTCTTCATAAATTGCTTTTTCCAGGTCATTTTCATTTACATTTTTTGCAGTTACGGCTGCTATTATAAACAATGTGGGGTCAAAACTTTCACCAAAGTTGGTAAACACTTGCGTAGCTAATTGTTTTTTATCTACCAATGAACTATAAAGCCGTGATGATCTTCCGCTGGTAAGAATATCGCTGAGGATCGTGAGGGCATAATAGTGTTCATGTTTTGCTTCAGGTACATGCCAGTTGATCCCCAAATAAGGAGTGGCTACATCTTTTTGCATCATTACTCTTCTTTCACCGGTTTGTGGCGGTTCAACAATATTCACTTTTGGTGGTGCAGGTTGTGCAGGAATAGGTTCAATATATTTTTCAGCCAGTTTTTTTACTTGATCAAATTTTACATTACCCGAAATAACAGTCACGCAGTTATTAGGGGCATAGTATGTTTTAAAATATCTTTCCAGGTCGGCCTGTTTCCAATTTTTCATATCATCTTCATAACCGATGACCGGCCAATGATAAGGATGTTCAAGGAAAGCGAGACCCTGTGTGGTCTGAAAAAGTAATTGCCAGGGTGAGTTTTCCAAACCAGTACTTCTCTCACTTAGTACAACGCCTCTTTCGCTTTCCACCATTTTAGGATCAATACTTAAACTTGAAATACGATCTCCTTCCAGATCAAAAATTACTTCAGTGGCAGAAGACGGGAACCAGTTTGTGTAAACTGTTACATTTTCTGTTGTGTAAGCGTTATTCGCACCTCCATTAAACTCCATTGTCTGGTCAAACAGTTTTGGACCATATTTTTTTGCACCGTTAAACATCATGTGTTCGAAAAAATGGGAGAGCCCGGTGATACCCTGGTATTCGTTTCGACTGCCAACCTTATAAAACAAATACATATTTGCATTGGGTATGGAGTTGTCTTCAATTACAAGAAACTTCATCCCGTTTTTCAATGTAAAAGTTTTTACATCTTCAGCTTTCATTTGTGCCTCTGTGGACATGGCAATCAGGACAAAAGCCATTGTGATAATTCTTTTCATAAAAATGAATTTTTAGATCAGCGTTAAAGCTAAGGAATCATTAGCTATCTAATCCGCCATTCATAAAAAATAAAAACCCGTCTATTGACGGGTTTTTAACTATTAATCTATTGTCTTATTTTATTTCAAAATCCTTTTTGAATGACATAAATGTAGAACGATAAAACGAATTCGTAGCATCAAGTTGTGTTGCTTTTAGATAATAATTATATGCTTCGGCTAAATAATGATTTTCTTCCAGCACAAACGCAAGGCGAAAATTCATTTCTGCATCGCTTTCCACACCATCCGCTTTTTTAATTGTATTAAGGAAGGTTTGGAATTCATCTTTTGTTTTATAATGTAAATAATGTCTTGCTGTATTTTCAGTTTCACCTTTAACAGTTGCATTCCAGTAGTAGGTCTTTCCAGGTTGTAATAGTTTCAGTATTTCTGAAATATCAACATGTTTCTTTTTGACGTCTTTGGAGTAGACCACATTTGTTTTTGAATCATCATATAAGCGGAATTCGAATTCTTCTGTATCAACAAAACATTTCCATGAAAGAGGAATGGTGCCGGATACATAATTGACTGAATCAAGTCTTTGGTCAACCCAAACATTATTAATATCGCCACGACCAACAGCTCCCACATTTGCCATATAATTCTTACGATTTTTTTCAGGAGTGCCTTTTGATTTTGTCATCTCGCTCCATATGTATTTCATGTAATTGGCGCTGACAGAGCTGTTATTTGTTTTGCAGGAATCTTTTAAATTTGCCGTGGTATAACTGCCGGCTTTGTTCAATGAAAACATTTTTGTTTCATTACAAAGTAATGTGGCAAAAGAACCAGCTCCAAGCTTGATCGAACTATTGCCGTTAACGATGGTGCCGATCTTTGCTTTTGTTTCCACTTTGTTTTCAACAACAGATACAGTGCCCTTGACACTGTAAACAACAAACATATTTTCCTGAGCCGATAGGACAAATGGAAAAAATGCTGCAATAAAAAAATAGATTATCTTTTTCATGATTGATTTTTGATTAATGATGTTCATGTGTAGTAGGTTCGTGTGTTGTAGTTTCATGTTTATGAGGATCGTTAGTTTCGTGTTTATTATGGTCGTTTGTATGATGTGTTGCGTGTTCCAGAGGGTTATGGTGGTGGCCAAAAATTGTCTGGTATCCAAATTTTCGATGCAGCCAGCCAACAAAAGCTTCGTAAAAGTATATGACATCAACCGCGAGGGCAATTACGTACAAAGTGTACTTCATGTCCAATTTGACCTCAAATTTATCGAAAGCAAAGATACCGACATATGCAAAAAATATAACAGAAAATAACTGAGCCAGTTTGGCGACAAGATGGAACCAAATATGACTTTCGAGATAATACCTGATAAAGAGCGACATGTGGATCCAGCCGATCACAATCGCCATAAGCCAGGCAACCCATTTTGGCGTTTTGTGAATATAGTCCTGATCCAATACCATTGATATGATGTTTGCCTGAACAATGATCCCGTTCATATCCGGAATTGCTTTGCCTGCAAACTTATCGTTCATCGGTGTGAATTTTTTATCCTCCACGTCATTGTGGTCGTGATTAATATAACCAAGCAGGACGATTTTGTTTTTCAAAAGGTTGCTATCAACATTGTCAGCCATCATATCTTCTGACTCAATGATCTGGTATTGCTTCACATCGTTGTTAACTCGTCTTTTATAATTAATAAATTCCTGCTCTTTATGCCGTTTCTCTAATTTTTCATAGGCTTCATGATCAAATTCTTTTATGATAGCAGTTGTTATTTGCGGATACTTTTCATGACCAACTTTTTCAAAAGGAGAGTAGTAGCGAATAGTGCCAATTTCTTCTCCAATGAGATTCGCATATCCACGTTTCGTGATCACACTATCGAAATTGTTTTTTTCAATAGTAAATCCCTGTTTATCCCAAACTCCCACACTTACTCCTACAAGATTTTTTGTTTTTTTGAATGCTTCACCAAGAATTGAATCTTTATCAGGTTCCCTGGTGCCCGCAAAGTAAATATCAAGACCGATCACTTTTGGCCTATAACTACTAACTTTTTCAATTAAGAATCCGAGTTCTGCACGGTCAAGATGACCTGTGTTTACAACTACAATTCTTTTGTCAACCGGGACATTAGCAGTTTTTTCCAGTTTTGCATAGGCTATATCATTAAAATCAAAATCTTTCAATGCTAGTTTCATCGGGTTCAGCACATAAAAATTTATTGGGATCATGCCCAACACTATCAGGAAAACGAACACAGCGATGGTAGCGAAGAAAGTATCCCTTTCATAGAGGTACTTCGTGATATGTTTTACGTATTTCTTAGTGTGTCGTGCAATATGTTTGTGCAGCATAGTTCGGCTAAATGATTCGCAATTTACGCCATTGTCTGCCACTGTTTGCCTTCTATTTGCGTCAACAGCCTGCTATCTTGAGCGGTCTTTAAATATAAAGGGGTTTTTACGATGAGTGATGGCTCAATGTCTTACTGAAAACCTGTAAATTAGCACCGAATATATGCAACGAGCCCTTTTAGCATTCCTTCTAACGATCCTTTCTTTTTGCCTTATCGAAAATGATGTGGCTGGCCGAGTTGCACAAACTTCGCAAGACACTTCAGGTCACCGCACTTTCGCAATGATCATGGGCATATCTTCCTACAAGTTCATTCGCCCCCTTTCTTTTGCTGATAGCGATGCCGAACTTTTCCGCGATTTTTTAAAATCGGGGAGTGGTGGTAAGTTGGCAGATTCCAATATTTATTTTTTAAAGAATGAGGAAGCGAAGGCCGCCAATTTTTTAGTGAAAGGAATGAGCTGGCTTCGTAATCGCAATCTTAAAGCAGGTGATCGTTTATATATCTATCTCGCGGGCCATGGCGATGCCATTAACCAGGATGAGTTTTTTTATCTGACCTACGACTGCAATCCTGCCGGAGATAAAAATAATTACCTGATCACCGGTACCATCCAACTTTATAATTTAAAAGTTCGTATTGCTGAAGCTAGTCGGAAAGGTGTTGAAGTTATTTTTATAATGGATGCCTGTCGTACAAATGAATTACCGGGGGGTGGGGAAGGTCAACAACAATTGCAGGCCGCTATTTCTGAAAAACAAGCCGGTGAAATAATTATGCTTGCAACAGGCGCCGGCCAGGAATCATTGGAAGATCCGCTGATCGGTACTGGACATGGCTTATTTACATATTATCTTGTTGATGGACTTACCGGTCTTGCCGATACCGAAGGTGACCATAATAACCTTGTAACACTTGATGAGTTAGAAAAATACATTGGCAAAACAGTTCCCACATATGCACAGGAGAAATATAATCGTAAGCAAAATCCTTTTTTATGTTGTGATGAAGGCAAAAAGAAAGTGATCTCGAAAGTTGATACAGCTTTTTTAAAAAAATGGATGGCTACAAAAAAAAGAACTGGACAAATTCGAAGAACAGAAGGCTTGCAGAAACGTAGCGGCACAGCTGTTGTGCATGGTTTTAAATTGAGTAGCGATCAAAATATCCTTTATAATATATCAGATACCGCGATCCTTGACCTCTATAATTCTTTCAACCAGGCATTAAAGGATTTTAATTTAACAGGTAATGGAAATTCCGCTGAGGAGCTTTATCAACAATTAAATAAACTGGCACCGACCAGCACATATACAGTTGATGCAAAACTTAGTTTAGCCACCGAGTATATAAATTTTGCACAAAGCAAGATCAATCTT
>Ga0193740_1000427_pt1 | contig 11540 bp, 8 predicted proteins | sample L2s1metaG_FD_145072 | JGI IMG/M metagenome (GOLD analysis project Ga0193740, IMG submission 145072) | Soil microbial communities from a riparian zone of the East river system, Colorado, United States - L2s1 | ecosystem: Environmental > Terrestrial > Soil > Riparian zone | place: USA: East River... | reverse complement strand
CGGCGGCACTTTTTTTAATCCAACTTCAAGCAATTATCCTTCTCAATACACCGGCAGATATTTCTTTTTAGATTTTTGTAATAACTGGATCGACATGCTTACTCTATCCGGTAGTACTGCAACAAGAACAAATTTTGCCTCATCAATTGCTGGCAGTCCTGTAGGTATGACAACAGGACCTGATGGAAATCTTTATTTTCTTTCAAGAGCAAATAACGCTGTATATAAAATTACTTTTACGGGTTCTACAGCGCCGGTCATTACTACGCAACCACAAAGTATTAGCGTTGCCGAAGGAAACTCTGCAAGTTTCACGGTTACAGCCAGCGGTTCACAACCCTTAAGTTATCAATGGAGAAAAAACACAGTAAATATTGGCGGTGCTACCAGCTCCACATACACTATCCCTGTAGTTTCACCTGGCGATGCTGGAAACTATTCCGTCGTAGTAACTAATAGTGCAGGCAGTGCAACAAGTAATGATGCAGTATTAACTGTGACACCTGCCAATCAATTGCCTACCGCAACAATCAATACTCCGGGTGCCGGAGCAACTTATGCTGGGGGGGATGTGATCAATTTCTCCGGAACTGGAACTGATCCCGAAGACGTGAATATTCCTGCATCTGGATTTGAATGGTATGTAATGTTCCATCATGATGCACATACGCATCCTGGCCCTACAGCACCTGATGGTGTAACAAGCGGATCTTTTTCAATTCCTAATAGCGGTGAGACCGCTGCCAATGTTTTCTATCGTCTTTATCTTGTTGTCACAGATGCACAGGGTGCCAGGGATACAAGTTTTACTGATATTTTACCTCGTACATCCACAATAACATTAAACACCAATCCGCAAGGTTTGCAAGTAACATTGGACGGACAGCCATTTACTGCACCATTAACCGTCACTAGTGTTGAAGGTATGTTACGTACAATTGGGGCGCCATCACCGCAGGGAATTTATACATTCAGTAGTTGGAGCCAGGGAGGAGCTGCAACACAAACATTTGCAACACCAGTTAATGATGTAAACTACACTGCTAATTTTAATGCAGGAACAATTATTACTCTTAGTCCTATAGCAGATGCATATGTGAACGGTGGCAAAAATGCAAACACCAATTTTGGCTCAGCTACATCTCTTATTGATCAAACAAATTCATCGCCAAATAAAAGCTATGAAACATTTTTGAAATTTGATATCTCAGCTATCAGTGCAAATCCATCTTCTGTTATTTTAAGAGTGAATGGAAGATTGAACAACACTCAAACTCCTTCTATCGCAGTGGAAGCACATAATGTAACAAACATATCCTGGCTGGAGAATACTATTACATGGAATAATAAACCTGCTGTACAGCCGGCTATCCTTGCTACCGTAAATGTTAACAGCACGGCAAATCAATACTATGAATGGGATCTGACACAGCATATCGCCAGTTTAAGGAGTGCAGGTATCAATTCAGTTACTCTAAAATTGATCAATACAAATTCTTCAAATAACCAGGTAATATTTAATTCAAAAGAAGCCGCTTCAAACAGACCGCAATTAGTTATTACAGATGCAGCAGCACGGTCCGCATTAATTACCAAGAATGAAAACCCTATAATTGAAACGGGTATCAATGTTTATCCCAATCCTGTAAAAAATGTTTTACATGTTGTTACCAATGCAGGATCTGCTACATTAAAACTTTATGATGCAAGCGGCCGCTTAGTGAAACAACAGCAAGTCAAAGGAAAAACAGTACAACAAATACCAGTCGGCTATTTTAAGAATGGATTGTATTTATTAAAGATTGAAAATGCAACAGGCGTGTCAACAAAAAAAATAGTGATTCAGAATTAGAATTATAAAGGGGCAGTAGAACTGCCCCTTGTTATTTACGTAAGGTGTATGCTGTCGACTCCTTTATTTATTTTTCTGTAAAATCCATATCTCTTCCATATGATTCTTTCACAAATAGTGCAGCTACAAAACCAATGACCATTATTATTATACCAGTGACCCATGCACCGGTAACGTAACTATTAAAAACATTTTGGCTTCGTAAAAATTGAAATAATAGCAGGATCAAAGGAAGAAAACCTCTTACCAGGTTAGGAATGGAGATCGCAGCAGTTGCTCTTAAATTAGTACCAAACTGTTCAGCACTCATCATTATATATAAAACTGAAATAACCGCACCAAATCCGAGACCCATGCAAATAAGGTACATATTAAAAGCGCTGCCTCCGCCTTTTAAAGCAAAAAATAATAGAATGAAAACAGCAGTGATGCCATAAAAAATAAACAGTGTCTTTTTTCTACTCTTAAGATAATTACTGAGTATGCCTGCAGTCATATCTCCAATACCAAGAGCAACATACTGGAGCATTAATGCTTTAGGTTGACTGAAACCTGTTATTCCAAACTGCTTGGCAAATTCATCTGCAAAGGTTATCAGTACCCCAATGATATACCATACTGGTAAACCAATTAAGATCCCACGCAGGTAACGGAAAAACCGATCCCTGTTATTTAGCAGCATCCAATAGTTTCCCAATTTTACTGTTGCTTGTTTCATTTTATCATACATATGACTTTCCAAAACACGTACTCTTAAAAACAATAAAGCTATGCCCATACTTCCACCAATAAAATAGGACAACCGCCAGTCCTCGCCACTCAGGTCATGAACAAAATAAGCAGTGATGCTACCCAATACACCAGCAGTAGCAATAATGGAAGCCGCGATCGCTCTTTTTTCTTTTGGAAGAAGTTCGCTTGTCAATGTTATGCTGGCACCTAATTCACCGGCCAATCCAAGACCAGCAATAAAACGAAGCCACATGTATTGATCAATATCATTAACAAAACCATTGGCAATTGTTGCCAATGAATAAAGCAGGATGGAACCAAACAATACACTCTTTCTTCCTTTTTTGTCTCCGAGTATTCCCCATATAATACCACCGATTGCAAGACCAATCATTTGCAGGCTGATAGTTTTCTCGCCTATATTTTTCATTGCTGATTCAGCTACTCCCAGATCAGCGAAACTTGATTTTCTTACGATATTAAAAAGAAGCAGGTCGTAGATATCAACAAAAAACCCTAATGCGCCTACGATGACAGGAAGAGAAAAAATTCTGTATTGCTTTTGTTGCATTGGTGGCTTTGTTTCACAGGGAAGATAAAAACATTTACATATTTAGCCAATCTTTTGTTCGATCCAATCCTTTGTAATGGTAGTAAGTAGTTTTATGATATCCTGTTTACCTGGGTTAAAACCATGATTGGCTCCTTCTATTTTTATCAACTCAGCAAGTGGAAGTAATGAGGTTACTTTTTCTATCAATTTCCATGTTGCAAATTCATCTCTTGATCCTTGTAAAAACAACATCGGTGATCTTACATCTTTTAAATGTTCGGCCCTTTCAATGGAAGGTTTACCGGGCGCATGCAAGGGAAAACCATAAAAAATAATTCCCATTACCTGGTCATTTGGATGCGCTGCTAGACATTGGGAAGTCATTCGTCCTCCAAAAGATTTCCCTGCAACAAAAAGCGGAAGCTTTGGAAATAATTTTTGTGTTTTTAAAATTGCTCCTTCAATTGTTTGATGAGCAACAACGGGAGTATCAGGCCTTCCTTTTTTATTTTCAGTAAATGGGAAATTGAAACGCATTGTAGCAATGCCTGCTTCAGAAAGTGATTGAGATAAGGTGACCATGAAAGAATGATGCATGCCTGCCCCTGCACCGTGAGCAAGCGTCATAATGCATTTGCTTTTCAGCGGAACAAAACATTCAGCTGAGACAGTACCGATAGTAGGAGAAATTTTAAATGACAGGGATTTGGTCTTCATCTGTTCGTAGTTATTCTTCTGCTTATTACCAAACCTGGTATATTTCCCGTGAACCTGTGAGATACATATCCTGGTATCCTTTCATGATCTCACTCATTCTTTTCATTTCCTCAGTGTTCTCTTTAAACTTGTCCCAACTCTTTTCATATGCAGTAAGATTTTCAAATTTGCTTACCATTATCACCCTGTTATATTGCCCTGTCATATCAGTCATGATGTGAAGCAATTCTTCACTTCCGCTCATGGCTTCTTTGAACATTTTAGCAACCTTCGATGCATTACCGGGCTTACAGATAAAAATATCATGAACAATGATCATAAAATTGTTTTTATTTTTTGAATAATAGTTATTGACAACCTAAAGTTCCTAAAACACTTGAGACAATTAGAATTATTTTTTTATGGATCAGATCCCCAAGAGTATCAGGGAATTCATTTCCGTAATTTTTTTATTCTTTCCTTCCATCTTATTTTCACCGAATGCACCCGCATATTCAAACATTATTACGCTGCATCGGGCTTGAGGAAAAAGAACAAGTACAGCGATTCAGCCTGGATGAGCAGCATACATTAAGATCATTAAAGGCAGAAGGGCTGGCGTTGCATCCGATCATCGTCACCCGGAAAAACTTTGGGTATGCAGACTATCCTGAAATAAGTTTTAAGCTAAACTTTCCACCTGAGGCGAATATGTTTAAAGATGGTGCTGCCATTGAATGTTTCATTGCCGGCGAAGAGCCCGTGAAAGGAGTTTTAATAAGCTTAGATGGAAAGAATGGCGAGTTCCGTCTATTTGCTCCCGATTTTCCGGATTGGATAGAAGATGATGGTGTCGGTATTAAACTGTCTCCCGATACACGTACTACCAGCATCATGAAAAAAGTGTTGAATGAATTAGAAACCAATAAATCTTTATTCAAATTATTTGAACAGTTACATGATGATGATGCAACAAAAACTTTCATCAATCCTACCTTAAAAAAAATTTCACTCAGCTTTCGAAACCAGAAGCTAAATGAAAGCCAACAACAAGCTGTTGTTGCTATTACACAAAACGAGCAAATAACTATTGTACATGGTCCACCCGGAACAGGAAAAACTACCACACTGATCGAAGGCATTATACAATTGATCAATAATGGTGAAAAAATATTGGTATCAGCACCAAGTAATACAGCAGTAGATAATATAGCCAAAGGCTTGATACAGCAAGGGGTGAAATTATTAAGGGTAGGTAATGCGAGCAAAGCAGATGAAACGATCTTCACTCATACACCCGAAGGAAGGTTGGCAAACAGTAAACAACAAAAGGAAATTAAACAATTAAAACAAAGAGCTGAAGAGTTTCGAAAGATGGCACTCAAATACAAGCGGAGTTTTGGAAAAGCAGAAAGAGAACAACGCCAGCTCCTGTTCAAAGAAGTAAAGAATATAAGGCTTGAAATAAAAAAACTACAGGCTTACAACGAAGAAAAGTTATTTGAAGAAGCCGACGTGATCGCAGGAACACCCATAGGTTTATACGATGCCGGAATTGATCATCTTCATTTTCATACACTCGTTTTGGATGAAGCAGGGCAATGTATTGAGCCATTGGCCTGGTGCATATTTCCGAAAGCTGAAAAGATCGTGTTGGCAGGCGATCATTGGCAGCTTCCTCCTACAGTTTTAAGTTATGAGGCTGCACGTCTTGGATTTAATCGTTCAATACTGGAGGTAGCGATCTCAACTGTAGAAAATGTTTTTTTGCTTAACACTCAATACAGGATGAAAGAAGTAATTGCAGGATTCAGCAGCAACTATTTTTATAATAACCAGTTGCTGAGCCCTGTGCATTTACAGAATACAGGAACACATATAACGTTTATCGATACAGCTGGTTCTGGCAATCATGAAGAACATGGCGCCGATGGCAGCAGCCTCCAAAACAAAGGTGAGTTAACCATCGTTCAAAAATTATTCGAAACAGAATTTCTTGACCCATTAAAGACAGCATTCATTTCACCTTATGCAGGACAAGTAGTGGCGGCTAAAGAACTTTTGCCAAAGCAGCTTCGCATCAGTACCATTGACAGTTTCCAGGGGCAGGAAAAAGAAAACATCATTTTATCGTTAGTGCGCAGCAATGATGATGGCGATATTGGTTTTTTGAAAGACTATCGTCGTATGAATGTTGCCATTACTCGTGCAAAAGAACAGCTATTTATTATTGGTGATAGCGCCACTATCGGGGCAGATGTTTTTTATAATGCTTTCTTAACGTATATCGAGAAATACGGTGTATATCGAACCATTTGGGAGTTTGAGTTATAAGCTATTATTAATTAACGGCTGAATGATGCACTTCTTCTGCAATTGTTTTTAACACACAAGTTTATTGAGAGACTTATTGAGTTCATCTTTAGAAAAAGGTTTTTCAAAAAACATATCAGCTCCATTTGCCAAAGCCACATCCCTCGCTGAGGCAAATCCGGAGATCATGATGATCTTAATGTCAGAATATTTTTTCTTGATATAACTTATGAAATCAACGCCAAATCCATCTGGTAATTTATTGTCCAGTATGATAACTGAAGGTTCCTCTTTCTGAAGATATTCATCAGCGGATAAAAGGTTACTGACATAATCTAATTCAAAATCCTTGTCATTAACAATCATATTAAGTAATAAACCCATTTCGCCTTCATCTTCAACCACCAGGACTTTTTTTGCAGGCTTATTTTTGGATGCAGTTGAGTTTGACATAAAGTTGTTTTTGAATGAATAATCTTGATATACCGACTTGGGAATACAGGGAATAAATCATTATATCAAAATGCCTGCCTGATTTTCATTTTTGAAACGGGAAATTATTTCCCCACGAGTTTTTATTTTTTCAAAAAGATCACGACCGCCCCAATTAATGTAAGCACAATCACTACTTTTCGATAATGATCGTCTTTGATCTGGTTTACTATTATTATTCCGATAAAAAAACCAAGAGCTAATGCAGGAAGTAGCAATAAATCAATTTGTAAACTGCTGATCGTGATGTTTTTCCAATATAGAACCTGGAAAGGAACTTTAAATAGATTAATGACCAGGAATAACCAGGCCGAAGTTCCAATGAAGTGATTTTTGGGGAGTCGCATTGCCAGGAAATAAAGATTGGAAAAAGCTCCAGCTAAATTTCCAAGCATAGTAGTAATGCCCGCCATTACACCTGTAACTGCGGCAAACAGGGGATGAGTAGGAACATTTTTAGATTTGATGATCTCCATAACCACCATAATGATAACTGTGAGAATGATAATTATCGCCATAATTTTTCTGAAAACTTCTTCATTCATATCCTTGCCTGCATAAACTCCGATCAAAATACCTGCTGCCATCCATGGCACAAGTTTCCAGAAATGTTTCCATTGAGCATGCCGGTGATAATAGAGAACAGCGCCTATATCGGCAATACATAATAATGGCAAAACAATACCAGTGGATGCTTTGCCTCCGAATACTAATGCCATTAATGTTACATTAAGCATGTCAATGCCGCGAAGACCGGCTTTAGCAAGCCCCAAAATAAACGCACCGGTAAATACTAATACTAAATTGATAACGGACCAGTTTGAAAGTATCTCCATATTTATTTGAAAGAGCTTTCAAGATACATAAACAGTTTTATCCAGGTTGTCTGCAATAAAAAATCCGGTTACGGTCAATCTAGACTCATACGGTAATTGTATATTTAAGTGTTGTGTTCATTATTTAACTCAACTAATAAAATGAAAGCAGCAGTTCGTTCTAAATATGGTTTACCCGGAGACCTGGCTGTAAAAGATCTTGAAATACCAACTCCAAAGGAAAATGAAGTGATGATAAAAGTATATGCCACTACCGTAAACAGAAGTGATTGCCATGTACTTTCAGGTAAACCTTTTTTCATGAGATTTTTTACAGGATTATTCAAACCACGGGAATCAATTATTGGATCGGACTTTACAGGTAAGGTCCATGCAGTAGGTTCTAATGTACGATCCTTTAAGCCCGGCGATAAGATCATGGGTTTCGGCGGTGTGTTTGGCTGTGGTTCGCATGCACAATATTTTACATTGCTAGAATCGAAAGCAATTGAATCAATGATCATCATGCCGGAGAAATTAACTTATGAAGAGGCCGCAGCTTGTTTGGAAGGCGCATTTTATTCCGGGTCTACGATGATGCAATTAAAACCAAAAGCCGGGCAAAAAGCCCTGGTGTATGGTGCAACGGGTGCTATCGGCTCATCCTCTGTTCAATTTTTAAAATCCTTTGGTGTTTATGTTACGGCGGTATGTGGTGGCGAAAATTTTGCATTAGTAAGATCATTAGGCGCAGATAAGCTGATCGATTATAAAACGCAGGATTTTACAAAAGATAACGAGCGGTACGATTTTATTTTTGATGATGTGGGCAAGACCAGTTTTTTAAAATGCAAACCGCTATTAACGAAGAAAGGAATTTATAGTTTTGCCAATGGATTGGGGAATCTATTCTTCGCATTCATAACGCCGTTATTTGGCGGAAAGAAAGTAATATTCCTGCCTCCTAAAAATGTTCAGGGGACGTTGAATTTTATTAAAGAGCTGGTTGAAAAAGGAAGCTTCAAGCCAGTTATAGACATAAAGTATCCGCTTGATAAAATAACTGAGGCGTACGTATACGTAGCAAGTGGTCAAAAAATAGGGAATGTTATAATTACAATGGATGCTGTTTAAGTTACCGTGGTTTTAATTTTTCAGAATTTTAAACTCTACTCTTCGGTTTAACTGCCGGTTCTCCGGTGTATCATTGGCAACTACCGGAACTGTTTCACCATATCCATGTGAAATAATGCGGGTCGAAGCAATACCTTTTAAAAGAATATATTCCATAACTGATCTTGCACGGTTGTCACTTAATTTAAAATTATATTCATCCGAACCATAACTGTCCGTATGTGCACTCATTTCAATTTCAATGGCTGGGTTTTCTTCCAGCAGTTTCACCACTCTGTCAAGTTCTACAAATGATTCAGGTCTAAGGTCCCATTTATCAAAATCAAAAAAGACATTGTTTAGTCTTACTACCTGCCCGATCTCAATTGGTACGAGATAGAGATCCTTATGTATTTCTCTGTAACCAATTTTTACCAGCGAATCAAGATTCAGGTTTTCTGACTGCGCAAAAAATTTATCAGCCGTTGCTCTTATCAAATAATTTTTATCATAAGGTAATACGATCTTAAAAGACCCGTCTATTGCACTTGATACTCCGTTTCCTGCTTCTAAACCATCAGGCAATGTTTCATATATCAGCGAAGCACATAAAGGTTGTTTTGTTTTTGCATTGTAAACATTTCCTGTTACCATTACGATCGGCTTTGGTCTTTCTTTTTCCAGCAATTTCACTTTTACAATATCAGATTCACCGTATCCTCCTTCACTGTTTGTTAAGTAGGCATACTCGCCGCCAGCGTCCAATGTAAAGAATGCATCCCATTCCGGAGTATTGATAGGGCTGCCAAGATTAACAGGGTCGCTCCATTTTTGCCATGTCTTATCAAGACGTTTGGTCATCCATATATCATTATCACCAAGACCTCCGGGGCGATCACTACTGAAGTAAAGAGTTTCACCATCTGATGCCAGGTAAGGAGTCATTTCATCATGTTTTTCCATATTGATCTTTTTACCAAGTGATTTTGGTTCAGACCATGTTCCATCCGGGAGTAAGAGACTTACATAAATATCATTAAAAGCACTTGCTTTCTCTGTTGACATATAAAGCAAAAGCGTTTTTCCATCATGTCCCATTGTAGCTCCTGATCGTAAGCCCCTGTCATATTTTGTATAATTTCTTATTCTCAACGCTTCTGGTTTGCTCCAATAACCATCTTCCTGAAGCCAGCACATACTTACACCATTGCCTGCATAATCGCCGTTAATGAAAGCTCCTCTTATTAATATTCTATTGTTATCAGGAGAGATCCAGAAAACAGAATTATAATAAGTAGTATTAAGTGGAAAACCGAGATGCACAGCTTCGCTCCATGTACCCGTACTATCACGCATAGTAAACCAAATATCCTGTGAGTTACGGACAGAGTTGAAGTTTGTATTGTACGGATCATTCTCACGAATAAAAAATAATAAGTTGCCATCTGCTGATATGGTCGGTCTTAATTCAGAAAGCGGGGTATTGATGAGGGAACCCATGTTTTCCACCTTGACGATCGTAGCTGATGTAATGATATTTTCCTTTTGTTGAACAAGGCGTGCAGTATCGCTATGAGTTGTATCAATAGAAAGCTGGGCTGATGAGTATTGAAAGTATAAAAACAGGATAAAGCAGTAAACGGCTTTTTTCATGGGATGGATTTGTGGGAGAAAAATAATAAAAAATACTGGTTATAGTACTGGAAACTTACTAATGGTTTTTCCTAGTTTGCATTGATTTTTCATTAATAGACATAAAAAAGGAGACTGAAAATTCAGTCTCCTTTAATTTCTAATACCAATTTGTATTTATAGCAAACTTTTCTAGAATTAATAAGTCACTTTTATATCCACTCTGCGGTTTTTAGACCTTCCTGCAGTGGTGTTGTTCTCTGATATTGGCATTGATGATCCGATTCCTTCAACTTCGATCCGGTCTGAACTGATACCTTTACTTACTAAATATGTTTTTACTGAAGCAGCACGCTGTTCGCTTAGAGTTTCCGCATTTTTTTCAACATTATCTGTATGGCCTTCGATCTTAAGTTTGAGTTCAGGATAATCTTTCATGATTTTTACTATCTGGTTCAATGAAGTACTTGATGCCGTAGAAAGTTTTGCGCTACTTGCAGTAAATGAAACTTTCTGTGCAGATGTGCTAAGCATTTTACTTACCTCTGCTGGTAATGCAGGTGTTTCAGGACAACCAAAGTTTTTAGCTACACCTGGTACATCAGGACACTTATCTTCATCATCATTAATACCATCTTTATCTCTGTCTGAAGCTGGGCAACCATTATTGCTTGCAGGTCCCGCTTCGTTTGGACATTTGTCTTCTTCATCATTAATACCGTCTTTATCAGTGTCCGGGATTGGGCATCCATTATATTTTGCCAGACCAGCTTGGTTAGGACATTTATCTTCTTCGTCGTTGATGCCATCTTTATCAGTATCCGGAATCGGGCAACCATTGTATTTGGCTGTACCTTTCTCGTTTATACATTTATCCACCTCATCATTAATTCCATCGCCGTCAGTATCCGGGATCGGGCAACCATCATATCGATCAAGGCCTACCACATTGGGACATTTATCTTTTGCATCAATGACGCCATCACCATCTGAATCAGCTTCTACTTTTTTGCCAAATAATTTGAACTTTAATCCAGCCTGTATATTTTGGTTTTTATATTTCATTTCGTCTCCATGGGTACCGGAATTATCCATATTACTAATTCCAAAAAGATAACGTCCAAAAATCGTTACTCTTCCGTGAGGAAATATTTCCATTCCTCCAAAAGCAGATAAACTTGTTTTTTTAAAATCATCTTCCTGCGCCCTATTATTTTTATCTTCAAAAGAGGAGAACCAGTCTAGTTGTGGCCCTGCGGTTATTGCGAACTTATCACCAGTATGAAATTTCAACAATAGTGGAACCGAAAGATACCTGATCTTCCCGTCACCTAGCAACGCT
>Ga0193740_1000426_pt1 | contig 11555 bp, 12 predicted proteins | sample L2s1metaG_FD_145072 | JGI IMG/M metagenome (GOLD analysis project Ga0193740, IMG submission 145072) | Soil microbial communities from a riparian zone of the East river system, Colorado, United States - L2s1 | ecosystem: Environmental > Terrestrial > Soil > Riparian zone | place: USA: East River... | reverse complement strand
CACTACCTCCGCGATCCTGGCAATTTTTTCTTTCTTTGTCTGTAAGTATTGGGTCATCATCAAAAAGATATTCATCGATCCAGTATTCGTTTTTGCCCTGTTCTTTTATGGTAACATGAATATGTTCCGGATCTTGCCTGCCGGGATAGGCAGCAGGTCTTAATGTAAAGAATTTGTATTCGCCTTTTTCATTCGTTCTCATCCACCCACGAATATATCCGTGACGTTTTCCCCAACCTGTTTCATCGCCCTTTTTTGGATAAATACCTGTTTGATCAGTATGATAAACATATATAATAACATTCGGCGCTGGTGTTCCGTCTGCTTTATAGACTACACCATTTATCGCAAGTTTTCTTCCTTTGTCATTCCAATCAGGAAGCCAGGAAAGCCCTTTTAATGAGTCAAACGGAATTGGCGATTCATGAATTGCCTCACAACCCTCACAGCTGCCACCAACATGTATATTATTCTGGTTTGCTTTTTTGTTGCTGTTTTGTGTGCATCCAATATTTGAAATAAGGAGAACAGCAAAAAGAAATAATAGTCTCATAAAAAATGTTTTCAGTATAAATTTCATACAAAAAAAGGCCTGAATAAAATCCTTTACATAATGTGTAAACGGCGCTTGATGAAGTGTATATATGCGTTTCGTCAGGGATTATCTGCAGGTTATGTAATCTCTTTTACCGAAGGGAAATCGTACTTTTATTTTGTATTATGCACAACGCAGCATTTTTTATAAAATACAAATTGAACCATGTCTTTTTCTGGCTATTCATTTTCGGATTGTGGTTCATGCTTCGTTACGAAGATTATACTACGCCAGCAGTTGCTTTTAAGGTAACATTTGTCAAGTTGGTTGACCTGATATTGATGGTCTATATCACGAACAGCCTACTCATACCTTCATTTTTATATAAAAAAAGATATGGGCTTTTCGTTTTACTTTTTCTCCTGATGATCTTAATTAGCAGTGTCACCAAAATGTATATTGTTGGTTGGCTTACTCATGACTCAACTATATTTACTTTAGGCGGCGATCTTAAGGGCAGGATATATGATAATGTAATTCCTCATTTTTTCCTGGTGATAGCAGGGGCTTCGTTTAAGCTGATGTTCGATCAGATCAGCCTGCAAAAGAAAATGGCGGAGCTTGCAAAGGATAAAGCAGAAGCGGAATTGAATTTTTTAAAATCCCAGATCAACCCGCATTTTCTTTTTAATTCATTGAACTCAGTTTATTTTCTGATCGATAAAAACAATTCCGATGCAAGGCAGGCTTTGCATACATTTTCTGATATGCTTCGATACCAGCTTTATGAAGCAAATGGCGAAAAGATCCCCATTGAAAAGGAGATCGGTTATTTGCAGGATTATGTTCACCTGCAACAATTGAGAAAAGATGAGAATTATAAAGTACAATTCAACTGTTCGCAGGAAGTAAAAAACTTTTCAATTGAACCGCTCTTACTTATACCCTTTGTTGAAAATGCATTTAAACATATTTCACATAATGCAAAGGGAGGTAATTTTGTAAAACTGGATATGACACGCAGTAATGGTTATTTTGAGTTTGTGGCTGAAAACTCCTGTGAAAAAGGGATCTATACAACAGAGCAGCACGGGGGAATTGGTATGAATAATGTGAAAAGAAGGTTGGAATTACTTTATCCCGGTACTCATCAATTAAAGATCGATGATAATGAGGATACGTTTAAAATAAATTTAAAACTTAAAATTTAAAACCATGCTCACAGGAATATTGTTAAGGAAAAAGGGGAAAACTAAGACGCTAACCATAATGTTGATTGTTTCCGCATTATTATTGATCGGAGGAATTTTAATGCTGTTAAAATGATCAATTGTGTTATCATAGATGATGAACCGCTAGCAAGAAAAGGATTAAGAGAATATATCTCTGATGTCGATTTTCTGCATCTTGCAGGTGAATATGACAATCCTTTAAAGGCAACGGAAATGATCAGCAGGGGAGAAGCGCAGTTGCTTTTCCTGGATATCCAAATGCCCAAGATCACAGGACTTGATTTTATGAAAACGTTACAAAAACCTGTTCCTGTTATTTTCACTACTGCTTTCCCGCAATATGCATTAGATGGGTTTGATTTGAATGCATTGGATTACCTGGTGAAACCAATTTCCTTCGATAGGTTTTTAAAAGCAGCACTAAAAGCAAAAGAGTATTACGAGGTAAGACAAAAGAATGATATCGATAAAACCCCTGCTCCAGAAGCTGTAGATTATTTTTTTATCAAAGCGGATAATAAGCTTGTTAAGGTTTCTTTCAATGATATTTTATTTATTGAAGCTTTGCAGAATTATGTTGTTGTTCATACCCATGAAAAAAAACTTATCACCTACCTAACTTTTAAATCTGTAGAAGAGTACTTGCCTTCAATGCAATTTATTAAAGTACACAAATCTTATATTGTTTCTGCTACAAAGATTGATAGTATAGATGGAAATGATATTCGAATTGGTCAGCATCATATACCCATTAGCCGAAACTTGAAAGACGAAGTGATGGATAAATTATTAAAGGGAAAATTTTTGAAAAGATAGACCTGTGCATATTTAAAATTTTATAACCGGCATAAGTTTAGTAACTTATAGCAAATAAAACCAACGGTTATGAAAAAACATATCGTTTCTCACATAGCCATTTATATTCTTTCTGTTGTCATGATCATCTTTGGTATTTATCATTTAAAGTATCCAGAGGACATGATGAAGTATGCATACATTCCCACAAACCTTCCTAACCCTTTGTTGTTGGTTAGAATTGTCGGAATAGTTTTTATACTCGCAGCTCTCTCTTTTATTTTTAACAAATATGTAAAAATTGCTGCCTATTTGCTTGCGGCAATGCTTTTATCATTTGCTTTTATATTCCACTTGGATATTTACAAGAATGCCGGCTCCGACGAACTAAAAGTAAATGCCCTGATCAATATTTTAAAGGATACCGCACTAGCAGCTTTTGCTTTGCATATTGCCGGCAGTGCAGATAGTCATGGCATGAAGTTTTAAATGATAAAATATTTCTTGTTTTTTAACATGGTGGTCTGTAAAACAGAGCCGGGAATATGTATTTTTACAGCTAATCATACATATGAAATATTTATCATTTCTATTTATCCTCTTGCCGTTTTTTAGTAGTGCGCAGGATTGCACTCTGAAAAATGAGAAAGACAGATTTAACCAGGATCCAAGGTTAACAACAGGTTTTATTACGTTGGGTGCAGGCAACGATAAATTTTTGTTGTCGATATCAGCAGATAAAAAAGAAGTAGATTATTTTTTTGCATTAGATAACTCAACGATGTGTTTTAATGACTATTCGAGAGTGGTTATAGCTTATGATACCAAGCAAAAAGGGAATTTTAAAAATGGAGGCACCACAAATTGCAAAGGATATTTTCATTTTATTTTCCCTAACCAGGAAAATTTAAATGTAAACCTTACTAACCTTTCACAAAAGAAAATTGCGACACTACAATTTACAGACACCGGTAATGGCAAAAAGATCATCACACTCAGGCCAGAAGACCAGGATACAATTATAAAACTTACAAATTGTGTACTAGCAGAGCTAGGAAAATTGCGGGTAGATACCTGGAAGCCTAAAAAATGATTCGAAGACGATCTAATTCACGACTTCGATTGTTCCATCCTCTTTGATCAGATAATACTTATGTGTTACTGATGTGGAGTTTGTTATGAGAACTGAACTATCCATAAACATAATACGCCTGTTGGAACGAATCATTACAAAGTTTGATGTTGTATGGAATCCAAAACCAGCCCTCGCTGTTTCGTAAAGTACATGCGAACTTATCTCCTGTCCACTATTGTCGATCGTGATTACAACAGGACTTCCGAAGTTGTCCGGTAAATAACCCAGAATTGTAATATTATTTTCGGTTTCAAAGAGTTTCCCAATCAGAGAAAAAGAATTTCGTTCTATTAGCCTCTTAATAGTCTGGTTGCCTTCAAGCTCGATCGCCTGGTACTTTACCTTTTTATCCGAATTGAATGTTGCGGGCAATTGAATTTGAGGAAGCTGTTTTCTCATTTGATCAACATCTTTATTAATATGTCTTAGTTCGCTGCAGGAAGTGAGTAACAAAAACACAGAGACGGTTATTATTTGATATTTTAATGGCATGTTACTAGTTTTTATAGTTCATATTTCATTCCTATAAGGTTAATATCCTACAATCCCATTACCCGTTTGATCATTGAAAATTTCCAGTTCTTATAAGGGAAGTATTTGAGCGGTAACTCAAATAGGGTAGGCTTTCGAATTATGCTCTTATAGTGAGAAAACGTCTTGAAACCAGCACTAAGAATGGGTTAAGGTTTCATGATTAATGGTTTTTGATTGGCGGCATCACGACTATCTGAGATTGAAATTGGATTTTCTATTATCTTTCAGGATGGTCAGTAGTCCAGCCCATCATCATATCAACCAACGAATAAACATATTCTTTTGCAAGTGCAAAAAAAGTAAGAACTGTCACAGGAATTAGAATGAGCAAGAAGTTGTCATCAGTAAACACCTGAACAATATATCTGCATGAAGAAAATATTATTAAGGACAGCAAAAGAAATATCAAGAATCTGAAGACACCTCTGATTTTTTTCATCATCAAAAATACGAAATGACAGTTCTCCCAAGTTATTGTTAGTCGCCTGACCAACAATTTAAATTGCTGAATATAATTACCGAACGTACAAGTGTGCTTAATCGCAATTCAGCTTAGTACATAAAAAAACCGTCCAGACAAGTCGGAACGGCATTTTTATATTTCCCTCATATTATGATTGTCTTATTAACTGCAGTTCGCAATTGATCCAAACATCATCACTTACTAAAACACCACCGGTTTCTAATGCGGCATTCCAGTTCAATCCCCAATCCTTACGGTTTATTTTTCCTTTGATATTGAATACTGCTTTGTGATTTCCCCAGGGATCTTTTACTACTCCTGCGAATTCAATATTCAATTTGATCTGCTTTTTAATTCCTTTCATCGTGAGGTCGCCATATAATGCATAGTTGTCCTCCCCAAGTTTCTCAAAAGTATTGCCGGTGAAATTTATTTCTTTGAAATTTTCTGCATCGAAAAAATCGGCGCTTCTTAAATGCGTATCCCTGTTCTCATTTCCTGTGGTGATCGAGGCGGGGTTGATCCAGAAATCAATTTCAGCACTCAGGAAATCTTCATCGGTAGTATAAATGCTACCATTAAATTCTTTAAAACTTCCCCTCACATTGGCAACCATAAGGTGCTTGACCTTAAAACCAATTTCACTGTGATCAGTATCGATATTCCATTTTGTTTTAGTGTTTATTGCTGTTTCCATTTTATTTTTATTTAAAGTGTTATAAGATCATTTTAGTTTTTAATTCTTCCGGGCAAACTGTATTTCTCCATATTTACCTGCGTGAAAATCTTTATAGGCCTGGGCAATCTCAAGTTGAGTGTTCATTACAAAAGGTCCCCCGGCTACAATAGGTTCCGTATATTTTTCTCCGCCAAATAAAATAATGTCAATGGCGTTTTCGGAGTCATTGCTGATCTCAATTGTTCCTTCGTTTCTGTCAAATTCAATGAATTCGCCTTTTTGATATTCACTATCATTGATCACTGCATTCTGCAAAGGAAAAAGTGCGGCGTATTCCAATCCGCCTTCTGTTATAATTGAAAATTGTTTTCCCGTTTCTAAGTGAATATGGTATAAAAACTGTTTTGAATAATTTGGAATTTTCGAAGCCAGGTCTTCATATTCACCTGCAATCACTTTGATCCAACCTTTATCATGACCTAGCATTTTTTGAGGAACTTCATTTGCTTGAATCGCAAGATGCTGTGGTGATTCGGTTTTGTTTTTTGAAGGCAGGTTGATCCAGAATTGAAAACCGTGTGTGAGCCGGTCGTTTGTTTGAGGATCAACATTCAAATTTCCATCATGAACAATTCCGTTGCCGGCTTTCATCCACTGTACTCCCCCTGAATTTATCTTGCCATAATTTCCTTTGCTGTCAAAATGTTCTTCTTCGCCATTAAGAATATAAGTCAGCGTTGCAATACCCCTGTGTGGGTGTGCACCATTTCCATTTTTTTGAATGGGTTCATTGATTGCATGTTTGGTAGGCCCAAAATGATCAAGAAATACAAATGGACCTACTGCATCAGCATACCTGTTGGGCAGCATGCGATAAATAGTAATATGACCAATGTCGGCTCTTTGACCTTGTGTCGAGAAACTAATTTTCTTTTTCATTTTGCTCTCCTTTATAGTTTTTTTGAATACTAAATCAACGACACAAATTTGCATCAAACAGAAAGCGGAAAACGATGATGAATGATATAAAAAAACGTTGACAAATGTCAACAGATAAGAATAACATAAGTTAAGAACAGGAATATCACTTTTTTACTGCGTGGCTGCGGATGCGGCTAAGTGTTTCTTTGGTAATGCCAAGATAGGAGGCAATGATATGTTGGGGAAAGCGCTGTAAAAATTCGGGATATGTATTTGCAAGATCAGCATAACGTTTTTCGGCGGACAAACTAATAGTTGCGTTCAGTCTTTTTTGTGAAGCGATAGCATAGTTCTCATCCATCTTTCTTGACATCTCTGCTATAGCCGGAATTGAACTCAGGCGGTTTATATAGTCAGCTCTTGTAAGAAGCAGCAGATCCGTCTCTTCCCATGCATCAATATTATAAACCGATGGAGTGAGCATAGTATAACTTTCCCGATCCGCCACCCACCAGTTTTCAATGAACAAGCGAATAATATGTTCTGCACCTTTGTCATCAATACTGTATTGCCGCATGGCGCCTTTAACAATAAACCCGGCGTACTTGCAAACCTCACCTTCTTGCAAAAAGTATTGTCTCTTTCTTATTTTTTTGGGAACAAATACTTCTTCAATTGTCTGGATTTCATTTTCAGTTAATGCTGTAGCAGCATACTGGGTAATGTATTTAATAATTGCTTCGTGCATTGATACAAAGGTAAAGTTCTTAACAGAGAGTTATGTTTTAAGCCACCCCAATTTGTTGGGCCAACGTCATCTTAGAATGAATTAAATTTGAAACAAGAACTTACAGCAAGCTTCGGGTTATAGACAATTTTAACTCAACAAACCAGGACAGACAATATTCAATGGATTTTCTAAATATACAACCCCACAAAGACATTTCACTTTTGGTGAAAAATATTTGGGTGTTTGAAGGTGGTGAAAAAAAACTAAAAACAAATCTGCCCTTTTTTGCTGATGGATACCCCGGACTGATGTTTCAGCAAACTGACAACGGATTGACCGTGAACCCGCACAAGAAAAAGATGCCTATTTTGTTTCTTTATGGACAAACAATTCAACCCATTGAACTGGAAATTATTGGTTATTATCGACTCATCGTTTTCCAATTCTATCCTTTTGTTTTAAAGAATATTTTCAACATTACACCGCAAAGTATTAACGACGATTGCTACGATCTACTGCAAATGGGAACCATTGATATTGCAAATTTTAATCAGGAGCTTTTATCACAAGCGGACATTAACCAAAAAATTGAAAATATCTCTGCGCTGCTTTATCAATTATTTTTATCAAAAAAACAAAACCTGGATTTTAAAATTAAACAGATTATCGAAATTATTATAACCACAAAAGGAAAAGTAAACATTCGCAACATCGCGAAAAAAACAAATCTAAATATAAGAACGCTTGAAAGAAGATTCTTGACCGAAACAGGGCTCTCACCCAAACAATTTGCAAAAATCATACAATTTCAATCTTCCCTTGAGCAGGTTATGGCTAAAGACTTTATCAAACTTACCGACATTGTTTATGAAAATGGTTTTGCTGATCAATCGCATTTTATAAAAATATTCAAAGCCTTTACAGGCAAAACGCCAAAAGCATTTGCCAAAGAGTAGTCTACTACGACTGTCGCATTCTTTCTATTTTTTCATTGAGTCGATGATGAAATTTGTAGTATTAAAACATTTTACTATGAACATCATCGTTTTTGGAGCCACAGGAAGTGTAGGCGTCCAAATAATCAAACAAGCCTTAGAACAAAGGCACAGCGTAACTGCCTTTACCCGAAATCCTGAAAAATTGATCGCATTTTCATCAGCTAACCTTACTGTTGTAAAAGGGGATATTTTAAATGCAACAGATGTGGAACGTGCTGTTTTAAATCATGATGTGGTTCTTTGTACAATTGGTGATGGAAACAAAGGCACCGTCAGAGCAATGGGAACAAGAAATATCATCGAATCAATGCAAAGACATCACATCAAAAGATTGATTTGCCAAACAACTTTAGGGTTAGGGGACAGCCGTGGAAACCTCAATTTTGTATGGAAACACATTATGTTTGGCCTGTTACTTAAAAAAGCTTTTAAAGACCATCAACTGCAGGAACAATATGTATTTGATAGCAACCTGGACTACACTATTGTTCGCCCAAGTGCCTTTACTGATGGACAAATTACCCGAAATTATAAAATAGGTTTTGACGGTAATTTCAAGAAACTCAGTTTGAAAATTTCGAGGGCTGACGTTGCTGATTTTATGCTTCAACGTGTTACTTCGAACGGATACTCTAAACAAACGGTTAGCATTTCTAATTAAATATCTAAGACAATTATGAAGAACTGCAAACGATAAATTGAATTAAAACAACTGCTTTTGCCTTACAGGTAAAGAATCACAGTCTTTTTTAATCTAGCAAATAGTTTGGTGTTTGAGATTTTGGTTTAATTTCAATTGTTCTTCTGTTTGAATATTATAAGTATTTGCATATTAAAGGCGGATCTGAGAATTCAAAGAGAATAACCTTAATACTTCTTTATTGTCATCATTGCCTACAAACGAACTGAAGCGAACACTTACCCCTGTTATGTTATGGGGACTTGGTGTTGGTTATGTTATATCAGGCATGTATTTCGGCTGGAACCTGGGTTTGGAAAAGGGAGGAACACTTGGTTTAGCCATTGCAACATTCTTCATCATTATTCTTTATGTTACTTTCACTTTTAGTTATACTGAGTTGGCTTGTGCAATTCCGAAAGCAGGCGGGGGATTTGATTATGCCAATCGTGCATTAGGGAAGGATTGGGGATTCATTGCAGGTATGGCGCAGAATATAGAATTCATTTTTGCACCACCTGCCATAGCTTTTGCCATCGGCGCTTACTTTAATTTATTTTTTCCGCAGATCCCCATTTTATCTATTGCTATTTTTAGTTACGTGGCATTTACTGCATTAAATATTTATGGTGTTAGGGCAGCCGCGATTTTTGAACTGGTAATAACTATGTTGGCAGTGGGAGAGTTATTATTATTTGCGGGTATTAGCTTACCGCATTTTGAATTAAAAAACCTGCAGCATAATGCTTTCCCTAATGGATGGCCGGGTGTGTTTGCTGCTATTCCTTTTGCTATCTGGTTTTTCCTTGCGATCGAAGGAGTAGCGAATGTTGCAGAAGAAGCAATTAATCCAAGGAAAACAATTCTGTTCGGTTTCGGTTCCGCTATTCTTACATTAGTTATTTTATGTGTGCTTACTTTTATAAGTTCTGTAGGGGTTGCAGGATGGGAAGCTATCGTATACAAAAGTCCCGGTGAAACTTCTGATTCACCATTGCCCCTTGCATTGGGTCATATTGTTGGCAATAACAATATATTATATCATTTACTCATTACGGTTGGATTATTTGGGTTGATCGCATCATTTCATGGAATTATATTGGCTGCTGGAAGAGCAAGTTTTGAATTTGGAAGAGTTAAAATGGCGCCTACTTTTTTGGGAAAGATCAATCCCCGTTTTCAAACACCATCGAATGCACTTCTGGTAAACATGGCCATTGGTATTATTGCGTTGCTTACGGGAAAAACATCAGAGATCATTACCATTTCTGTTTTTGGCGCTTTAACCCTGTATATCGTATCTATGATCTCATTGCTGATACTAAGAAAGAAGGAACCACAATTAGAAAGACCATTTAAAGTACCCATGTATCCTTTGTTCCCGATCATTGCATTGATCATTGCAGTGGTTTCATTTGTTGCAATGACAATTTATAATCTGAAGCTTGCTTTGGTCTATTTCTTATTGATAGGAATATGTTATGCTTGTTTTAAATTATTTAAAACAAGATCAGCAAAATAATTAGTAATTTTTGTTCATAAAGCAGGAGTGTATGACGAATAAAGAGATCATCCAGTACGTAAAAGATCATCCATCTGGAAAAGTCAAAATTGCTTTCGCTGATATTGACGGGATACTAAGAGGTAAATATATTTCGACAGAAAAATTTCTTTCTGCTGTTGAGAATGGTTTGGGAGTGTGTGATGTGATACTTGGATGGGATGCAGGAGATACAACTTATGATAATGTTCAATATACCGGTTGGCATACTGGATATCCTGATAGCCCCGCTGTGATCGATATTAATACATTCAGAAAAATTCCCTGGGAAAATGATGTCCCTTTTTTCCTCGGTGAGTTAACCAATCAAAAAGGTGATCCTTTAGAAATTTATCCCAGACAATTATTAAAAAAAATATTGGGTGAAGCAAGCAAGCAAGGCTATTCTCCATTTTTTTCACAGGAGTTTGAATGGTTCAATTTTGCAGAAACACCACAAACGGCCAATGCCAAACATTTTAAAAATTTAACTCCGCTTACACCCGGCATGTTTGGCTATTCTATACTAAGAAGCTCATTGGAAAATCCATACTTTGCCGATCTTTTTGAATTGCTGAAAAAATTTAATGTACCACTTGAAGGATTACATACTGAAACGGGTCCCGGTACTTATGAAGCAGCCATTGTATATTCAGACATCCTCGAAGCTGCTGACAGAGCTGTGTTATTTAAAACAGCAGTAAAAGAAATTGCTTATAAGCATGGTGTCATGGCAACATTCATGGCAAAGATCAATGAGAGCCTTCCCGGTTGCGGTGGCCATGTACATCAAAGCTTGTGGGATAAAACATCAAAGAAGAATCTTTTTCATGAAGAAAAAGATAAAACGAAAATGAGCAACCTAATGAAAAGTTATTTAGCAGGACAGTTATATTGTCTGCCTTATATACTTCCCATGTATGCTCCAACTATCAATAGTTATAAAAGATTAGTGGAAGGTGCATGGGCTCCAACCACTCTTACCTGGGGAATAGATAACCGTACTGTTGCACTAAGAGTTTTATCCGGCAGCAACAAATCATGTCGCCTGGAAACAAGAGTGATCGGTTCAGATGTAAATCCTTATCTGGCTATGGCAGCATGTCTTGCATCGGGTTTGTATGGAATAAAGAATAAATTAAAATTAACCCAACCAGCTACTGTTGGAAATGGATATAAAGAAACCGCAAATGGTATTCTTCCGTCGACATTGATCGAAGCGACACAGCAAATGAAGGGATCAAAACAGGCAAAAGAACTGTTCGGTTCAGCATTTGTTGAGCACTTTACTCAAACAAGGGAGTGGGAGTGGAG
>Ga0193740_1000425_pt1 | contig 11556 bp, 9 predicted proteins | sample L2s1metaG_FD_145072 | JGI IMG/M metagenome (GOLD analysis project Ga0193740, IMG submission 145072) | Soil microbial communities from a riparian zone of the East river system, Colorado, United States - L2s1 | ecosystem: Environmental > Terrestrial > Soil > Riparian zone | place: USA: East River... | reverse complement strand
CAATACCGTTCCTTTCAACTTTTCAAGATCATACAAATAAAAACCACTTTGAGGATGCCGGCTTTGTTTTATAAGATCATCGACCATATAAACCAGGGATGAATTTCCTTTTTCCAAATAGGAAGGCAATAATCCAAGAACACACCATTCTTGTAGGTCGCCGTATATTTTATTAAACGCTGTGGTAAAACTTTGGGTATAGACAGAAACATCCTTTACGTGGTGCTGGCTATTTATTGTTTGCGTGGTCCCACTGCTTTTAAATATTACTTCTGCATTAAACTTTCCAGTCTTTATTTCGTCTGTCTTAAAAAAGCTGATCGGCAGAAAGGGTATTTTTTCAATTTCATCTACATCAGAGGGTGTTTTCCCAAGTGCATTTACATAGGAGTTGTAGATTGAATTGGCCTCATATTGAAAATGAAAAATTTCCAACGCAAGCTGCCTGAAGCCCTTGTCTGTCACCGAAAATATTTTATCATGCCATTCACCATTCATTATAGGCTGGTATCAGGTTAAATCTTAAATTTGTTTACAATTAAACTCACAATATGAAAATCAGGATTTGGCTTGCTCTGATCATTGTTGTTGGAATGATCGCCTGTGACAAAGATAAGTTTGAAACCAAACCTCAATTAACATTGAGATCAAAGAGCCCTGAAGTAGTGCCTGTAAACGGCACCTTACGGTTAAATATTGAATACACCGATAAAGAAGGCGATGTGAGTGATTCGCTTTTTATTGTGAGACAAAGATTAAATATAAGGGGACCGCTACAACTGCCTCAAAGCCCTTATGATGTTCCCGATTTCCCTCATACTGATAAAGGTGAATTTGAAATATCACTCGCATACCAGGTTGGTCTTATTTTTGGCTTACCCCCACTTCGTATTCCCGGCAGCAATCCTGTAAAAAATGAAATTGATACATTGAGGTTGAAGATCGTTGCAAAGGACAAAGCCGGAAACAAAAGTGACACCCTTGTCGTCGATAATGTATATGTAATTCGTTGACAGGTTGAACAGCTCCTTCAAAAAAATTCTGGACTTCTTTTTATTTACCAGTTTGTTTGTTTCATGCTGTGCTGTAATAATGGTATACCAGGCATATTCGCTTATTATTGGCAAACCTGTTAACCCATATTTTGCAGCATTCGTTTTCTTTTCCACTGTGTGTAGTTATAATTTTCATTGGGCATTAACGCCGCATTCTATTGCGCCATCGCAGCGTCTGCAGTGGGATGAGAAACATAAAAGCTATCATTTACTTTTATCAATTGCAGGTCTTACAGGCGCAGCCATAAGTTTTCTCTTTATTAAAGAACATTGGTTTTATATTGCGGTGGCAGCAATACTTACCTTCTTATATTCAGCACCAAAGGTCTCCTTCACACCCTTTCAATGGTTGAAAAAGATCGCCATAGGTAAAACTATCTTTCTTGCAATGGCTTGGACCTATGTAACGGCTGTCCTCCCACTTTTAATGGAGGACGCCATTGCGACGGAGAAAGGGGTCCTCTTTTGTACAGGGCAATTTTTTTTTATTTATTCTATTTGCATCCTGTTTGATTTCCGTGACCGGGATGATGACAAGAAGGAAGGCATACGCAGTATGATCACTTACTTTAATGAACGGGGCATTGACGTTCTCTTTACAATTTCCATTATTGCTTTTTTTGTTTTAAGCATTTTATTGAAACAAACAGGCATACAATGGATCAATATTGGGATATTGCTTATTCCAGCTTTGCTGCTTATAATAATCTATAGACATGCAAAAAGAAATTTTTCCGACTACCTGTATTATTTTGTGCTTGATGGGCTAATGATGTTCTCTGGCCTATTATTGTGGCTGATGAGCAGGTTTTAATTACTTTTGAACTTTATAAAATTATTCTATGGCAAAAGCTTCTTCAAAAAAATCAAAGTCGATTCTTACTGATAGCTCTTTTTCTTTTTTAAAAAATTATATAAATAATGCGTCACCTGTCGGATTTGAGACAAGCGGGCAAAAATTGTGGCTTGAATATTTGAAGCCATATGTTGATTCATATTTTTCAGATCCATACGGGACTGCGGTTGGTGTTGTTAATCCGAGATCTTCTTTTAAGGTTGTCATAGAAGCACATGCAGATGAGATCAGCTGGTTTGTAAATTATGTTAATCCTGAAGGCCTTTTATATTTAAAACGCAATGGCGGTGTTGATGTACAGATCGCCCCGGCGCAACGTGTAATTATTCATGGGAAAAAAGGACCTGTAAAAGCAGTTTTCGGATGGCCAGCGATCCATACAAGATTAAATAATCCTGATCATAAAGAACCGCAACCAAAACTTGACAATGTTTTTCTTGATTGCGGTGCAAGAAATAAAAAGGAAGTGGAACAACTCGGCATTCATATTGGCGCTGTTGTTACTTACCGGGACGGCTTCGATGAAGTTGCTAATGATTATTATATCGGCCGTGCATTTGATAATCGTGTTGGCGGTTTTATGATCGCAGAAGTGGCAAGGCTCTTAAAACAAAACAATAAGAAATTGCCGTTTGGCTTATACGTAGTGAATGCAGTACAGGAAGAGATCGGTTTACGGGGCGCTGAAATGATTGCACGCAGAATTAAACCAGATATAGCAATTGTAACTGATGTAACCCATGATACAACTACGCCAATGATCAGTAAACTTGTAGAAGGGGAAATTGCCTGTGGCAAAGGGCCATCATTGGCTTACGCTCCCGCAGTGCATAATAAACTTTTAAGTTTTGTTGAAGATATCGCAACAAAGAAAAAGATACCGGTGCAATGGAGAGCATTAAGCAGAAGTACAGGCACCGATACAGATTCTTTTGCTTATTCAAATGATGGTTGCCCTTCCGTCTTAATATCGATCCCGTTGAGATATATGCATACAACGGTTGAAATGATCCATCGGGATGATATAGAGAATACGATCAGGCTGATGTATGAAACATTGCTTGGTCTTACACCTAAAACAAATCTGAATTATTTTTAGCATGCATATTTACATTTTATATATTGATCCCGGCAGTGGAAGTTATCTTATACAGGTTATTATTGCGGCTGTGCTTGGAGTGGCTGTTTATTTTAAAACCATCAGGATGAAGATCAAATCCTTCTTTTCACGAAAAAGAAAAGATGAAGTTCCACCAAAAGACAGCTAATGGCCGATCATATGCGACATCCAGCTTCTTACAAAGATCCATCAGGTTTTATTTTTCAAGCCTCAGGAAAATTTTACAGGCAGGTAAATAAAATATATGCAGTTCATTATGATCTGCTAATTAGATCAGGACTTTCCTCATTTCTGCAGGAAAAAAAACTATTGCTCCCTCATGAAGAAGTGACTGAAAATATTTTGCATTCCGACGACTGGTACCTTACATTATTACCCGAACAGCTTCCATTCACAAGTTATCCGTATGAATGGTGTTTTGAGCAATTGAAAGATGCGGCGCTGCTGACACTGGAAATTGTAAAACTTTCCATTGACAAAGGGATGATCTTAAAAGACGCCACACCTTACAATATACAGTTCTTAAATGGAAGACCTGTTTTTATAGATACACTATCTTTTGAAAAATATGATCCATCACTTCCGTGGATAGCATATCGTCAATTTTGTGAATCTTTTTTATTTCCGCTCTTACTTTCTCATTATCATAAAACAAGTATTCAGCCATATTTAACTAGCTATCTAAATGGAATACCGGTAAATATCATTGCAAAACTTTTACCATGGAAAAGCAGGTTTAACCACGGCGTATGGCTGCATGTCTTTCTTCAAAACAAGTTGAGTAAAAAAACTAACGACTCAATACCGGCTAATTCATTCAATAAAAACAAACTGTTTAATCTTATTTCGCATCTTGATGGGATTATCAGAAATCTTAACAACAGTGATAAAACTGAATGGAGCAATTATTATGCTGAGTCAATTTCAAGCCAGGAATATCTCGCGAAAAAGGAAGAGATCATCAGCAACCTGCTTCAAAAACTGAATGGCAGGAAACTTCTTGATCTTGGAGCTAATGAAGGCTTCTTTTCTCTTCTTGCTGCTACAAAAAATTTTGATGTGGTAGCAATTGATAAAGATGATCAATGCATCAATAATTTATATAAAAAAATCAAGGACGAAAAAATCACAAATCTACTTCCTCTCTGCCTGGATCTAATGAACCCTTCTCCTGCTTCTGGCTTTGCTAACAATGAGAGGGCATCGTTCGGAGAAAGAATTCATACAGATGCAGTAATGGCCCTGGCGCTTATTCACCATTTGGCAATAGGATACAATTTACCATTGAACAAAATAGCAGAATACCTGTATGGATTTTCACATCAACTGATCATTGAATTTGTTCCGAAAGAAGATGAAAAAGTACAGGTGCTACTTCAGAATAAAAAGGACATTTATCCTGACTACACCCGGGAACATTTTGAAAATATTTTCCGGCAAAGGTTTACCATTACAGAAAAAGTGCAGGTGCCTGGTAGCAACCGTATAATTTACCTGATGAAAAGATTGGCCGAAACAGGAAAAAGCAGCTAAAATAACTATGGATCATTCGCCTGGCTTCTTAGCACAATCAAAAACAATATTAGAAGCAACATCCCTAAGGTAAAGCACTTTTTCATCAATACCATAATAGCTCACCCGAGCTTCAATGAGTTTAATGAACCAGCTTTCAATATCATTTTGAGGGCAAGCGGCTAATGATGTATCAAGAATTGTAAACTTTATTGTCGGTCCTTTAATAATGTATTTTCCGGAAAGTTTATTGCAGCCTACATACGCTGAGAAAAGAGTATCCTCATAAAATTCAAGATACGCCGTAGTTAAAGAATCAGGAACAGCCCTTGCTTGCCGTCTCATGACGTTTATCATCCATTTACCTTTGAACTTCGGGCTATAATCCGGCATTATGTAACCTATCTCGGTTTTATAATAAACTATTGAATCGGATCGAAGACTGTCACCAACAGTTTCGAATATCTTAGGGCCCTTTTCCTCGCTTTTCGACTTCTTATTTTTCGATTTTTGCCCAATAGCAGCCGACTGAAAAATAAAAAGGTGTATCAGTAATATGATGAATAAACGCATTATAAATTTATTATTAAAAGGTACGTGAGGGATTTCAAAGGGAGGAAACGTAAATTTATTCTATTCTTTGCAGAATTACCATCCAATTTTTTCGCCAAATTTTCCCAAGCCAAAATGTTCATTTAATTGAAGGCTTAACCCTAATTGATCGTAAGCGGTATTATTCTGGTAATGCGTTCTTGCATATCGAACCTGTATCTTTTTTACAACCAGCCCTACTCCTACCGAAAAGCCATTTAAGCCGTTTGTGGTGTTAGCGATATTCAATTCTTGTCTCAGGAGATGGTTATACCCAACCGTTACTTCAATTTGCGGTACCGGGAAAATTTGCGCAGCAAAAACAAAATGCCTGAAAATTTTATCAAAACTAAAATTACCATCCTTCGTCTCACCAAAAGTATTTTCATTATTAAAGACGGTGTCATTATAACGAATATCAAATTGATGTAAATGATGCGCAGTAAATGAAAAAGCCAATGGTGCATTCTTTAATTTCTTTGTAATTCCAACTTGCAGATCAAATGGTAACTCTTCCGCTTCAGTGCCCGCATATTGTTTTAATTGATAACCCATATTCTTTGCAACTAATGAAACTGACAAAAGATTCACAGTATCAGTATATAAAACACCAAAATCCATCGCAATACCATTTGACCTGTAAATACCATAGTTCGAAGAAATGAATTTGAAGCTGCCCCCATAATCCCATTTTTGCAAATAGCTGCGAGATGCTGAAACCTGCATTACCCAATCAGTTGGTTTCATTGCACCAAGAATATTGCCCGTAGCATCCGTTTCTGAAATTTTTCCATAATCAAAATAGCTAAGCCCCCATCCAAAATTTGTTTTCAATTTTTCATGCCTGTATCCAAATGATAAATGATAAGTGTTTATTCCCGCATAAAAGTTATTGAACACTGCATTCATTTGTGTATGCATTTCCTTTTTTAGAAGCGAAGGGTTATTAAATGCAAGACCAACATCATTCGATGGCACTGATACATTTATTCCACCCAAAGCAGTAAGCTGGGGCGTATGGGGAAGTTTTAAAAAATTAAATACTGAGCTGCCCCCAATAGTTTGTGCAACCAAGGACGAAGAAATAAGAACGGATAATATTAATATGACAGGTCGCAAAATGCTAAGTTGAGGAAACTTAAGCAGAGTTTAAAACCATGTATAAAGAAATTCCCCGGAGAGCCCAGGGGAATTTCTTTTTTAAACCCTTAAAACAACCAACTGGAGAAATTTGTATATAATCTAATAACAAAAAACACCCGTAAAGGTTGCCTGTAACTGGAAATATTTTTAATCTAAGGCTAGATCCAGTACCTGGCTCATATTTTTTACATACCGAAATTTCAGGCCTTTTATAAAATCAGGGTCTATCTCGTCAACATCTTTTTCATTTTGCGAGCAAACGATCACTTCTTTAATGCCGGCACGTTTAGCGGCGAGCACTTTCTCTTTTATGCCACCAACTGGCAACACTAGTCCGCGAAGTGTGATCTCCCCAGTCATTGCAAGAAATGGTTTTACTTTTTTTCCCGTAAAAGCGGAAGCAATTGAAGTCATCATTGTAATACCTGCGCTGGGACCATCTTTTGGTACAGCTCCCTCAGGCACATGTATATGAATATTTCTTTTATCAAAAAGTTTTTGATCGATGCCGTATTTTTTTGCATTGGCCTGTAAATAACTCAGCGCCGTGCTTGCACTTTCTTTCATCACATTTCCAAGATTCCCGGTGATCTTTAATTCACCCTTCCCTTCACTAAGACTTGTTTCCATAAATAATATATCCCCGCCAACATAGGTCCATGCAAGTCCAATTGCTACTCCGGGAATATTTATTGATTTATACAGATCGTTACTATATTTTGGCTTGCCAAGTATTCTTTCAACATCATTGGCTGAAATATTTGCTCTTACTTTTTCATTCAATGCAAGTTCCTTTGCCTGGTTACGCATTATAGATGCGATATGCCTATCCAATTCACGAACTCCGCTTTCTCTTGAATATTCCTGGATTATTTTTTCGATGATCTTATCATTGATGGTAAAATTGGTTGTCTTTAATCCATGAGCTTCCTTTTGCTTTGGAATTAAATGACGCTTCGCAATTTCCAATTTCTCCTCAACAGCATAGCCACCAAGATCAATGATCTCGAGCCTGTCTCTTAATGCAGGCTGAATGTTTTGAAGATTATTAGCTGTTGCTATGAAAAGTACTTTACTCAGGTCATACTCTAACTCAAGGTAATTATCATAAAAAGTATTATTCTGCTCCGGATCGAGCACTTCTAATAACGCAGAAGAAGGATCGCCGCGAAAATCATTTCCCACTTTATCTATCTCATCAAGTATCATTACAGGATTTGAGGTCTTTGCTTTGCGAATCGATTGCAAAATACGTCCTGGCATTGCGCCAATATATGTTTTGCGATGTCCTCTTATTTCACTTTCATCATGTAAACCCCCAAGACTTTGCCTTACATATTTTCTGCCGATCGCATTAGCGATACTTTTTCCCAATGAAGTTTTACCGATACCCGGAGGGCCGACAAAACAAAGTATCGGGCTCTTCATATCACCTTTTAATTTAAGCACGGCTAAATATTCAAGAATCCTTTCCTTAATTTTTTCCATACCGTAATGATCATTATCAAGCACCTTCTTGGCTTTTCTTAGATCATACTTGTCTGCAGTATATTCTTCCCATGGAAGATCAAGCATAAGGTCAAGATGATTATAAACAACAGAATAATCTGGTGTGGTAGGATGCATCCTTTCTAACTTCTCAATTCCTTTCTGAAACATTTCTTTTGCTGCTACAGTCCATTTTTTAGCATCAGCTTTTTTCTGCATCTCTTTTATTTCCCTGTCATTCGAATCGCCGCCCAGTTCTTCTTTAATGCTCTTCATCTGTTGCTGCAAAAAATAATCCCTTTGCTGTTTCTCAAGTTCTGTTTTTGTTTTTGTAGTTACTTTATTTTTTAATTCAGCAAATTGTAATTCACGTTGCAGCATCTTCATTAATGTATCTGCTCTTTCACGAATATTATTTGTTTCAAGTAGTTGTTGCTTTTCTTTTAGCTCAGCGCTTAGATTGCTTGAAACGAAATGGATAAGAAAAGCGGGGTTTTCAATATTGCGTAAAATAATGGAGGCTTCTGCCGGAATATTTGGTGAAAGCTGGATAATTTCAGATGCTGTTTCTTTTATATTTGAAACATAAGCCGCAAAATCTTCATCTTTCGGCGAGTCTTCCTCTTTTATAATTTCAATACTTGCTTTGAAGTAAGGGTTATCAGAAAGAATGCTTTTGATCTTGAAACGATTTCTGCCCTGTATAATAACGGTAGTACCACCATCTGGCATTTTTATAAGCTTTACGATCCTTGCTACTGTTCCAATATTTTCTATATCAGGAATTCCAGGGTCTTCAACGTTACTGTCTTTTTGCGCAACAACACCGATCAATTTGTCAGCCTTGTAAGCGTCATTTACAGCCTTAATACTCTTATCCCGGCCAACAGTTATTGGAAGTACCACGCCTGGAAAAAGTACCGTATTTCGTAGTGGAATTATAGGCAATTCATCCGGGATATCAGTCCCATCGCCAGTTTCACCATCACTTTCATTCAAGGGAATTATTGGTATAAAATCCATTTCATCTTCCGGTCGCAGAAAAAAATTAGAATCTTTCATTAGTTGATCTTCTTTTGACAACCTGACACTTAATTGGTCAAGGGGTTAAAAATAAGCAGTGAATCTATAGTTGTCAAGTTTTATGCCCGCTAATCGGAGTTTCCATGGATTTCGATGGATTTTTGTGAAATTCCTGAAAGTATATTCATACGTGACCGCGGTCAACTTTTTTTTCAATTAGTTGAAGTCAAAAAAAATCCTCTCGCCTGAGGCGAGAGGATAGCTTCAAAAGATATATGAACTTAGAGAGACAATCCGACGGATAATTGTATTGCCTGGCTATTCCATTTGTCCTGGTTATCGATGTCATTGATATTGGCAAGGCCAACAACATAACGACCCGATAAATAAATTTTCGTTATTCGCATTTGTACACCTCCGATCATGGAAAAATCTCCTTTCTTAAATGCATCACCACCATTTTGCAAAAAGTTTTTGTCCTGATCCATTAAAATACTGAACGCAGGGCCAGCTTGTAAGTAAAGAGGTCCGATCAATCTATAATTAATTAAGATCGGGATAGTAAGATAATTGAGCTTTACATGAGTTTGTTCTGAGCTGAGTACATTTTCATAAATGGCTTTGAAATTACTGTCGAGAGTTGTAGAATACTGGTTAAATAAAACTTCCGGTTGAAGAGTAAGTTTCCCGTCTCTTGTAAGACCAATTTCAGCAAACCCACCGACGTGATAGTTATATCTAAACTCGTCCTTGAAAGATTTGCCTTCGACTTTAACAAGATTAGCGCCGGCTTTAGCCCCAAGGCGGAATTGGGCCGATGCTGCCTGCATTGTAAGCAATGCAATGGCCATGATAGCAAGTTTTGTTTTCATGTAAGAAATTTTTGTTTGGTGTGTAAAACTTCAACTATAATGCCACCGGGAGTTTTAATGCTGTTAAAATCTTTAAAATACAATGCTTTAACTCTTTCTCTAAATCTTTATTGCACCCTATTTGGTAACAAAATGTAAAAGTATCAGAATAGCATTCCAAGATTAATTGAGAACAGGGTGCTGAAATTATCTTTATCGGTTGGGAAATAATAATCAAACACGAGCTGCGGCTGAATAAAGAATTTGCCAATAGAATATTCCGTTCTTAAAAACATAGTAAGTGAAAGTGGTTGAAACTTCAATTGGTCATCCAAAAAAACATTTTCAGAATTATATAAAACATTGGCACCGGTACGAACAATGGTAGCGTAGGTATTTGCTGATTGATTAAAACCAAATTTTTGTGTACCGCTGATAAAAGCCAGTTGTGGCGTAAGACGGAAATGATCTTTATGAGAAAAAATGCCGAGCCAATAAAAATCATGTCGCAAAGAAGCGATGACGGAAAAATCAGTGATCGATTCTTTTGAATTGATCCTGGTAATACCATCGCGACGTAAACGAAGATCCTGTATCAACTCTTCTCTTTCCACGTAATCGGTACGATTACCCCATCCATAGCTAAGTGCAATTGATGGCCTGATCCACCATTTGCGATAAGTAAAGTAGGCAAACAATTCATTTTGCAAAGGCGTTGTATAAAACGATAATGTATCTTTTGTAAAAAATCTTGTATAAGTAATACCTGTTGCCAGGTCCCTCTTTTCAAGATAATCATATCCCGGGCTTACAGCTATTTGATAAAGATTTAGCTTGTTGTTGTCATTGATCATATTACCAGTGGCGGTTAAGCTAAGACCACTTTTATGATAATAACCAATAGTAGGTATGTAAGTAAAATTTTTCCGCGTTTCAATTAATGTAGTTGATTTACTCGTGTAGTTGAAATAACCTCTGCCTGCTGCAAAACTTCCAATGAGATAGCTATGAGGCATTAAAATTGAATCGAGAAAAGATTCCATGTCCTGCAACAAAAGATCATAATCAATAGTTGAATCAATAGCCCACTCCTCAACTTTTTCTTTCTTCTTTGTAGTATCAATAGAAGAGACTTGCGAAAACACAGTTACGCCCAAAAAGAATAAAGGAAGTATGATGATGTGCTTCGTCAACATACGGCAGTGGTGTCCAGAAATTATTATTTGGCCAAGTAAATTCAAAAGCTGTGACTTATAAATACTTAGATAGTTTAAAACATATATTATCAGACCTGAAAACGCTGAGCCGGGCTGCTTTATTTAGTTTTTTTTTAAAATTATCGATCAAATCAACTCAATCACAGTGATTTCGGGCAAAATACCCACCCGGCCAGGGTAAGCCAGGAATCCAAACCCCCTGTTTATGTACAATTGCTGGTTGCCCTCCTTATAATGGCCTGCCCACTGTTTATAGACGTACTGAACGGGACTCCATTTAAAACCGGGTATTTCTATCCCAAATTGAAACCCATGCGTATGGCCGGAAAGCATAAGGTCAATATCACCGTATTTCTTTGTCACCTCAGCATCCCAATGTGAAGGATCATGGCTCAACAGTATTTTGAAATGTGATTCTTCAAGTCCCTGGTAGGCTTTGGCCAAGTCTCCATAACTATGAAAACCTCTTTTGCCACTAATATTCTGAACCCCGATCAAAGTGATCTTCTCGCCGTTTCTTTCAAGCTGCGTATTTTCATCAAGCATCAACTGCCAGCCCAAATCCTTATGTACCTGTTTTAGCCGGTCAAGGTTTGCGATCTTTTCATTCGGGGAATCCCATTTTGTATAATCACCATAATCGTGATTTCCCAAAATTGAATAAACACCCATCGGCGCTTTTACTTCTTTAAAAATATCC
>Ga0193740_1000424_pt1 | contig 11576 bp, 14 predicted proteins | sample L2s1metaG_FD_145072 | JGI IMG/M metagenome (GOLD analysis project Ga0193740, IMG submission 145072) | Soil microbial communities from a riparian zone of the East river system, Colorado, United States - L2s1 | ecosystem: Environmental > Terrestrial > Soil > Riparian zone | place: USA: East River... | reverse complement strand
GGAGGTCTTTGTTTTTCAAATTGCCTGATGCCTGGTCGATGCACACCTGTCCCGAAATGTAAAGCGTATTGTTCGCAAGAATGGCCTGGTTATAAGGACCAATCGGGTCAGGAGCATTTTTGCAGGTGATGACTTTTTTTTCCATGCACGAATTAACGAATTCAAATCAAATGAAGAAAACAATTTTTCGTACTGGACAATTTGTGTAATTGGTGATAATTCGTGTAATTCGTGCCATGCAAGTAGTGATACTTACTGATGAAAGTTTAAAAGCAGAGTTAATGGCGAATGTGAATGGTTTGCAGGAAGAGATCATTTGGGTGGGAACCATGTCGGACCTTCAGGATCATACAGAGGCTGATGCATATATTGATCTCCTTTTTGAAACAGCACATCTTGCTGCTTTGCAAAATATTTTCCCTAAAACTGTTGTCATCAATAGTGTTGTTGACACACTCAGGGAAACTGACCAGTCCTTTGTGCGGATTAATGGATGGCCAACTTTCTTAAAATCCGATATCGTTGAAGCATCTTGTTTTGTGGATGAAACAAAACAGGCGACAGAAAAGATCTTTTCTCTTTTTAATAAAAAAATAGAATGGTTACCTGATGAACCTGGTTTTATAACAGCTCGTATAATCAGCATGATTATAAACGAAGCCTTTATTTCTTTAAAAGAAGGAGTGAGTACCGAAGATGAAATTGACATTGCCATGAAACTCGGTACCAACTACCCCAATGGACCTTTTGAGTGGGCTAAAAAAATCGGGCTTGCGAAAGTACAGTCCTTATTGCAAAAATTAAGCGTTAGCCAGGAACGTTATACTTCCTTCGTTAATTAGATTCATTCTTCCAGAGCTCCTGTGGATAAATTTGATATTTGTTTTGCTAAATAATTTAGTAATTTAGTAGTGCAATTGCAAACCAGATAAAACCATTAGCCATGGAACCTGTAAACTTTCATATGCCAGGTTACCGCATCAACGAATATTTGTTGGTGCTTACGCCGCCTGAAGATCTTTGGCAGAAAATAGGAAAGACCAAAGAAGAATTTGCTGAAAAGTATAAGGTGCCGTCTGCTAAATATCTCAAGCCACATATTGCACTTGTCAATTTTCTCACGCTCGATATGATGGAAGAGAAAATAATGCAGCGTTTACAATCGATAGCCATGGGAGTTGCTCCTTTTAAAATTGAATTGAAAGATTATGGCAGTTATCCCTCCCACACCATTTTTGTAAATGTGATTTCGAAACTGCCCATCCAGCATATCATCAAACAGTTAAAAGAGGCGCAGCGATTAATGAAATTGAATAACGAGAACAAACCCCATTTCATGGAAGAACCCCATATTGGCATTGCGAGGAAATTGAAGCCGTGGCAATATGAACAGGGTTGGTTGGAATACTCACACAGGCAGTTCACCGGGAGGTTTATTTCTGATCATATGTTATTGCTGAAGCGAAGAGCAGGCGACAAAGCGGCTTTCCAGATAGCAAAACGGTTCGAGTTCCAGAACCTCCCTGTGGTAACAAAGCAGGGAAGTTTATTTATGTAGCCCTGGATTATTTTATTTGAAACACTACCATTATCCCGAAGGCCGATTGCTAACACATGAACGGTGAATACATGTATTGACTGTTCAGGTTTTTAATTCTCTTGCTATGGAAGAACAAGATAAGGATCAACCTATTGACACCTACAAAAAGGGAAGAGGCGCACAGTTCAACACTAAAAATAAATTTCTTACCAACGAAGTAACCAGGGAGCATATAGAAGGTATTGATGAGTGGGAGGAACCAGAGGTACCGACACAATACATCGAGGTGTTTCCAAAGAGCATTGTCAACAAAGTGGATAGTCCGGATGTGGGCATGATGTACAGCATGAATCCTTACCAGGGCTGTGAGCACGGTTGTATATACTGCTATGCAAGAAACACGTTCGAGTACTGGGGATATAGTGCAGGTCTGGATTTTGAGAGCAAGATCATGGTAAAGAAAAATGCTCCCGAGTTGCTTCGCAGTTTTTTAATGAACAAAAAATGGGATGCCACTCCCATCATGTTAAGCGGTAACACCGACTGTTATCAACCTGCGGAACAAAAATTCCGGTTGACAAGAAAATTGTTGGAAGTATGCAATGAGTTCAACCAACCCGTTGGCATTTTAACGAAGAATGCATGGATCATCAAAGACAAAGACATACTGCAGGAAATGGCCAGGAAAGGTATTTTGTCAGCGATGGTTTCCGTTACATCATTCGATGATAAGTTAAGAAGAGCAATGGAACCAAGAACCGTGACGGCCAGGCAAAGACTGAAAGTGATTGAGGAATTGAGCAATGCCGGTGTGCGCATGGGCATCATGATGGGGCCTATGATCCCTGGATTAAATGAACACGAAATGCAACGCATCATGAAAGCAGGTAAGGAAGCCGGGGCAACGTTCACTGCATACACGTTTATTCGGTTGAATGGCGCTATCAAATTTTTATTTCACGACTGGCTTTATAAAAATTTTCCTGACAGGGCCGATAAGGTCTGGCACTTAATCGAAGCAAGTCATGATGGAAAGGTAAATGACAGCGAATGGGGACGAAGAATGAGAGGCGAGGGCACTATTGCACAAATGGTTGCGCAGCAATATAAGAAGTATGGTAAGTTGTATGGAATGAACGAAGAACGATGGGAGTTGGACACAACGATATTCAGAAGACCTGGTGAACAGGGGAAATTGTTTTAATGGTTGCGTATGAAGAATGGAGATGAATTAATGAAGGTGGCATATGCAGGCTTTCCCTCACCTGCCGATGATTATTTAGACCCTGAGCTTGATTTTAATGCGTACTTCCGAAAAAATCCTGCGGCGACAGTTGCGGTGCGGGTGAAGGGTGATAGCATGGTAGATGCTTTTATACCACATAACTCCATTGTGATTGTTGACCGGTCGATCAGGCCACCCAATAACAGTATCGTAATTGCAACACTAAATGGCGAAAACGTGATCAAGCACCTGGTAAGAACGGTTGATGGTCTTTGGCTGCTGCCGGCCAATGATAAATACCAGTCGGTGCGACTGACTGAGGAAATGGATTTTGCTGTTTGGGGTGTTGCCCGGCATGTGATCATTGACCTGTAAAACAATTGTATGATTGCATTGATCGATTGTAACAATTTTTATGTGTCGTGTGAACGAGTTTTTGATCCGAAGTTGAAAGGGAAACCTACTATCGTATTGTCGAACAACGACGGCTGTGTAATTGCCAGGAGTGACGAGGCCAAGGCGCTGGGAATAGAAATGGGTACTCCTTCGTTCATGATCAAAGACTTCATTCGAAAACATAATGTGCGAGTGTATTCTTCCAATTACACGCTGTATGGTGATATGAGTGCAAGGGTGATGCGGGTGATTAAAGAATTTATACCCAGGACCGAGATCTATTCAATTGATGAAATATTTGCCGATGTTTCTTCATTGACACACACAAATCCTACCGAGCTGGCCATGCAAATAAGAGAGTCGGTGATGCGTTGTACCGGCATTCCTGTTAGCATTGGTATTGCACAGACAAAAACGTTGGCGAAACTGGCCAACAGGTATGCAAAAAAAACGAGGCCCGGTGATTCTGTATTTTGTGCAGATGAGGAATGGAAAATCCAGGATATTCTCGCCTTCACCCAGGTAGAGGATATTTGGGGAGTTGGAGGCCAGTATCATAGGCTATTAAAGAAAAATGGTTTCCACACGGCTGCTGATTTTATCAATGCACCGGAGGGATGGGTGCGAAAGGAAATGGCCGTGGTTGGTTTACGAACGCAACAGGAACTAAAAGGCATTGCATGCACTGAATGGCAGGATGAAGTGAAGGGAAAGAAAAATATTTGTACGTCGAGAGGGTTTGGAAAATTAATTACCACCAAAAGAGAAGTACAACAGGCTATTGGGACGTTCACTTCTTCCTGTGCGCAAAAACTGCGGAAGCAAAACAGTTGTGCCCAACGAATTCACGTGTTCGTGCAAACCAATATTCACCGGAAACAGGACGATCAATACTTTCATTCCATTACGTTGGATTTGACGGTACCCACGAACAGCACGAGGGAACTTTTGAAATATGCGATGAGAGGACTGGACATTATTTACAGGCCAGGATTTAAGTATAACAAAACAGGAGTTATGGTGATGGATCTGGTCCCCGCCGATCAAACACAACTGGGCTTGTTTGAGAGTGACACCAGCGGTGCGAAAGAAAAAGCTACGATGACTGCTGTGGATGGAATTAACCAGGTGTATGGAAATGATGTAGTAAGGATGGCCAAACAGGAATTCAATACCAAATGGAAATTGAGGCAAAATCATTTGTCAAAATGCTATACAACGCGTTTTAAAGACCTGATGAAAGTAAAAGCGAACTGAAAATGTTCAATCCATTAGCACCATGGACAGAAAAAGCGCTGGATGGATTCATCCGGGAAGGGAAGAAATATTTTGTTCGCCAGACTTTCAACCGTGCCAGGCACCCGTTTGATGAAAATATTAAAGGGTGCTTCCTGCTTTGCCATTATGAATTGTATGCACATGCCAAAGAACACTATGATGCGTTGAAAGACGATCCCAATCGCTTCCTCTACGAATGGGATAATGAAGAACACCAGCAAAAACTGAAACTGGCGGCCGCCGGGCCTCATGGTTATAAAATATTTTCCAACACGTTTATGCCGGATTGGGAACGACATATAACCAACCGCATGAAACAAAAGATCAGAGCATTTATCAAAGACAAAGGATGGAAGCCTGACGGCGAAGGTGTGAAGATTGATTTTTACCCTCATTTCGGAGAAGTGATGATCACATTGCGTTTTCGTGAACAAAAACTATCCGTTAAATTAGAGGAAGTAGAATTAATGAGCTGATGTGTTACGATATATCCTTCGCCACCAAATACGAGTTAATCACTGATTATGTTCCGGACCTGGTAGTTGATCCACAGATCGGGATGGATTATGATATGAATTTGCATGCGCAGGCGCAGGCGTTCAGGAAGTATCCAATTATTATACTTGAAGATGGTGTGAAAAAACTGAAGGCCTTTGAATGGGGTATTATTGCCGATTACATGGATACACCGGAGAAGATCAAGAAAATGCGGAATAGCATGTGTAATGCAAGGAGCGAAAAAATAATCGGCGATAAAAAAAGTATTTGGCACAGGCTGCGGAAGAAAAGATGTTTGATCCCGGTAACGGGAATATTCGAACACAGGGAAGTGAAGGGTTTTAAGAATAAGGTACCGTACCATGTACGTTTGAAGGACAGGCCCTTGTTCTGTATTCCCGGCTTGTACCATTATCCCAACAGGGCCGACGTTGAAACCGGAGAAGTGATTGGAACATTCACGCTGATTACACGAGCCGCCAATTCTGTAATGGCACAAATTCATAACAGTGGCGACCAGGCCTTCCGGATGCCATTATTTCTTCCAAAGGAATTGGAGATGAAATGGCTTGATCCAAACCTTACTGATGAACAAATGCAGGAGATACTGGATTTTGAAATGCCTTCGGAGGCTTTGGATTATAATCCTGTTTACACCATACGAACAACAAAAGAAAGACCAGATGGTAAAGGAAAGCTTGACTTATTTGAATGGCCTGATTTGCCACCGTTGGGAGTAGACACTACTGAACAAACCTTGTTTTAAATTTTTTTCTGGTGTCGTTTCTTTTTGTAAAGTCGGAAAACAATTTTCAAGTTCTTAAAAAATTTTTTTCAAAAAAATTTGTTCGTTTGCCCAACACCGTTCTATATTTGCATTCGCAAAATATTTTTTAACATGCTACGCAATCAGTTACATATCGATACAAAATGGTTTAGCCGAATAGGCTATAACCGTTGCGGGGCATGCATTTCAAGAAATTAGTTTTAAGCCAAAACGAATATGCAGCCCCGCCGATGAAGCGGGGCTTTTTATTTTGATAAAATATTTTCCGCATTGTTTATGAAAAACAATGCAGCTAATCATCTAAAACAAAAACAACAAATGCGAAAGCGACAAACCATATCCGTTCAAAGATGTCCCTTAGGGATTTGGCATTCATTGCTCAAGGCAACGGCATTGGAAACAGTGAGTAATGATTTGTTTAATGGCCTCATGGAGGAACCGTATCCATACCATCGACCGAAGTTTATTTATAGTTAGAACAAGACTGTTTTAACGATAGAAAGCCCGGTCGAAAATAACGACCGGGCTTTTGTTTTATTACTGATTTCAGGGATTGAATAAATGTTTAAAAATGATTGTTATGAAGTTTTTATTAATCATACTGGCGATACGATATGTATTCTATTTACTCGACAGGATCGGTAAAAAAGAAATGGGATCTGATATAAGCCAATTTGAAAACCCATCTGAACACAATGTATGGTGGTAACAATATTAGGTGCAGAAAGGAGGATAAGCTTCCCCGTGAGATGCAGCGGGGAGCTTTTTCAGACATAGCGGAATACCAACGGCTGGGATACTCGGTTTGGAACGGAGAGGATACAGGTTCGAAATGGAGCGAAGCGATTCCTGAACACAAAAAATAAATAGATGACTTGTGAGTAATCTCACCAGGCTTACAGAAACAATTGTCAATGTTGCTATGTGGCAATGAAAATATTGCCGGATAGTGTAATTGGGAACATACAAGAATTTGACTCTTGTGTTACAGGTTCGATTCCTGTTCCGGTGGCTATGTTGTCTTTAGCTTATTTGGTAAAGCGGCACATTGTGAATGTGAAGAACAGGGTTCGATTCCCGGAGACAACCTGGATGGTTTATCGTTCAATGGAAGGATACTACGCTACGAACGTAAAGATGAAAGTTCGACTCTTTCTAAAACGGCAATGGCTCGTAGCTCAATTGGCGGAGTTTCCGGCTTTTAACCGGAAGGACGTGGGTTCGAATCCCACCGGGCCAACGAAACAATGTGTCGATATGGCCATTTGTCAATGAATCAATTGTCAGGAGGAAACATAGTTCAATGGTAGAACGGTCGCTTGTTAAGCGACGAATGAATGTTCGACTCATTCTGTTTCCGCTGGAAAAAGGAGGTGTTATGTTTTTCAGGTTGTTTAACAAGTTTAAAAATGTTATTGGATTGTTCAATGGATATTTCATTGATGCAAAGACATTGTATGTATTGGAGTTTGATGCCGTGTGCTGTGTGAGTTTTGTCGGTGAAATCGATACAACAAAGGCTTTTGGATTCATTAACGAAAGATTGAGAACAGGTATTGTAACTGTGTACCAGCATTCTTACTTCGATCACAACCAAAAGGAAATGTTTTTCAACAATACCATTTTCGTTTTAGCAAATAAAATAATGATCGAACTGGGAAACAATTGGTGTCAGGTATTGCATACACCAGCGCAACAGGGATGGGCGAATGAGCTGATTGCAGAATTGAGCCAATTCAAAATTGTGAATAGCGAAGCCGTAATTGGTTTCGCGAGACAAACTGTTGCGAATTAATAAGATTGGAGTGATAATAAATGCACTCCAATCTTTCAAAAATATTTTGGACGAATAGCTCCAATGGTAGAGCACCGGTTTGAAGAACCGATAGTGTTAGTTCTCCCGATTGCTATCGGGACTGCTTCGTCCACATGAAGAATTCTAAAACAGTGAACAATGGAACAGCAACAATGGAGAAAACTCGATGGTACAAGAATCAAATCTTCTATTGAAGATGAAGTAAGACGTGTGATTGTTAGGGAAAAAGAAGCCGGACATCAATTGAAAGTTTGTATCGGTACCGATAGCCAGGTAAAAAGCAGGGAAACAGAATTTGCTACAGTGATTGTTTTTATCCGCAAAGGGAAAGGAGGCTTTATGTATATACACAATGAAACCAGCACACAAAAAATAAGTGTGAAGCAAAGGATGTTGTTGGAAGTAGCAAAGAGTATTGAGGTGGCCTATGCGCTGTGCAAACTGTTTACCATTTACAACGTGGATATGGAAGTGCATGCAGACATTAATACAAACCCAAACTTTAAAAGTAATGATGCTTTGAAAGAAGCCATGGGCTATATCCTGGGAATGGGTTTCGCTTTTAAAGCCAAGCCACATGCCTTTGCTAGTTCAAATTGTGCTAATAAAGTGGTGCAATGATTCAGAAAAATTGATAACTAAAAAATAAATATCATGAACATAATTTTACCAACTATACTAGCTGTCTGGTTGCTGATACGATTTTCTCCGGCAGTTCAGACCTTACTTCAAAAATTATTTAGAAGTATAAAAGACCGTTACTCGCCTACTATTTTCGAGCATCATTATCTCGAAGGCAAAGCATTTTACCTGGATCGTTTTAAAATGATTCCGTGTACCACCTATATCGATGATGTTGATGTTACAAAAGCCTTTGCCCGTATAAGCGATACATATAAGGAGCACATTGTCGATATATACCAGGCTTGCCACTATAACAGGGAAGAAGGAAGACAGGAGTTTAGTGCAACATATTTTGTATTAAACAATAAGGTAGTAATTGAGCTGAGAAATAGTTACGCAAAAATGTTGTTTCCAAACAGTAAATATGGATTTGTTGACAATTTGATTAACGTGTTCAGCGAATTCAAGCTTCCAGAAAAACAGGAAGATTTTGAAATCAACATCATCACTTTTAATAACGGAAGCCTTGAGTTAAAAAGGCTGGATATTAAACCGACACAGTTAGATATCGAGTTATACTATAACGATGATTTTAAAGAAGTAGATGCGACTATTCGCTCAAGGCTGAATCAGCAAAACGACAAAGGGATTGTGTTGCTGCATGGTTTGCCAGGTACAGGTAAGACAACTTACCTCCGTCACTTGATTGGAGAATTGAAAAAGAAAGTACTCTTTGTTTCTCCTTCAGTTGCCGGTAACCTGATGAACCCGGAGTTTATTGATTTGTTGATTGATAACCACAATGCAGTATTGATTATTGAAGATGCGGAGAACATTATGATGGACAGAAAGTATAACAGCGATTCTTCAGTTTCAAATCTGCTCAATCTAAGCGATGGTTTGTTGAGCGATTGCTTAAGTGTTCAAATCATATGCACCTTCAACAGTTCGTTAAACATGATTGATTCTGCTTTGATGAGAAAAGGAAGATTGATTGCAAAATATGAATTCGGAAAATTAAGCCTGGAAAAGTCAAGGCGTCTTTCCAATCATTTAGGGTTTGATACGCTAATTAATCAGCCAATGACCCTTGCTGAAGTTGCCAATCAAAATGATAAGCAATACGAAATAAAGAGAATGGAAGTTGTAGGATTTAAAAGGCCGGAAGTGACCATGAATTAAGTTCTTTAAAATATTTCTCTGAAAATGCAAGAGGCAAAAGCTTGCCTAACGGCGAGATGGAGATTTGCCTGTTGACAGCAAACCGGATGCGTGTTTTATAAGCACCATAGTACAGACGTAATAACTATCTGTATGCTGTTGCAGCAATGGCGCAATTTCCACTATCTGTCTGGAAACAGACGTGTGGGTTCGAGTCCCACTCACGCTGATAGCGTGATGGCGAAATTGGTAAACGCAGGTAAGGTCGCAGGTTCGAATCCTGCTGCGGACTCAAAAGCCGTATAGTTCAACGGTAGAACACTACACTCGGGATGTAGAGAAAGAAGTACACCACTTCTCAAAAAATGGTGACCAGAAAATAAAGTCAGCGTTCATTGCTGGTTTGCATTTGCAGTCCGTGAAGTACAAACAATCAGGTGATTGCTTTGAAGTTGAATGACACACGATGGGGAATACAGCACTTCATCAACTGCTGATTTATTAATGATGCACAAAACGTGCTGACTTAATAGAAATGTATTGATGAACTGTTATTAGGAACCATGATGATAGTTCATCTCCGTAATTATTGGATGGCAGTGAACAAGGCTTTATTAAAACAATTTTTTAAACTTTTTAAGATAAGAAAGATGAAACAGGTAAAAATTAATGCTTACCAAATTGGTTTGGTATTTAAAAACGATGTGTACCAGCGCATGCTGAAAGAAGGCAAATACTGGTTCTGGGAAAAAGTACAAGTGTACATCTACGATCTTACTAAACCTTTTGTACCGCTGATTGAGCTGAACATCCTGTTGCAGGATGCAGCGCTTGCAGAAATGCTGCACGTGGTTGAAGTGAAAGACAATGAGATCGTATTGCTATACGAAAACGGTTTGCTCAAACAAGTGTTGACCGCAGGTCGTTACACTTTCTGGAAAAGTGCCGTACAGTATGAATTTGTACGAGCCGATATCAGCAAGATCGGAATCACCGAAAACATTGACCGTACTGTGTTGCAAAACCGTCTGGTGCAACCATTCGTTCGTTCTTACGATGTGCAGAGCCACGAAAAGGCCTTGCTTTTTGTAGATGGTAAGTTTGTGAAAGTATTGGAGCCGGGGGTACACTACTGGTGGAAGAACAGCATCTCTATTAACGTAGCTAAGGTGGACAACCGCCAGCAACAAATGGAGATCAACGGTCAGGAAATCCTGACTAAGGATAAAGCTGCGCTCCGTATCAATGCATGGGCACAATACAAAGTGGTGAACATTGAAAAAGCCGTGATGGAGAACAAAGAATGGGACAAGCAATTGTATGTTTCATTTCAACTGGCGCTGCGTGAATACATCAGTGGTTTCAGCTTTGATGAATTGCTGGAAAAGAAAGAAAGCATGGCCCCTTTCATCCTGCAACGTGTGCGGGAAAAAACAGAAGCACTGGGTATTGAAGTGAGCGGCTTTGGTATCCGTGATATTGTTTTGCCGGGTGATGTAAAGGAGATCATGAATAGTGTATTGATCGCCGAGAAAAAAGCCCAGGCCAACATCATCATGCGTCGTGAAGAAACTGCCAGCACTCGTAGCCTGCTAAACACTGCAAAGCTCATGGAAGAAAACACAATGCTGTGGAAGCTGAAGGAAATGGAATATGTAGAAAAGATCGCGGACAAAATCAGCAACATTAGCGTCAGTGGCAATGGTGTGCTCATCGAACAGCTGAAGCAGATCTTCGTACCACAGAAAGTCTGAACCTTGATTGGGGTGGATTAAAACGATTTTGAAGAAATGAATTTGTTCACTCCAATCATTTTGTACTTGTTTTTGGAGACTGATGTTTTTTGTTTTGATTAGTGTGATTAGCAGAATGATGAGGATAATTATGAGCCCAGGTTCATTTATCTATTAAGGGTCTGTTGTGCTCCCGATAGCTATCCGGATTGAGATTTCAGTTCTGTTTGGTAGCAACTTTTGATTTCAGAACGTTTTACTTCCGCAACTTATGTCAATTAAACAGAAGGAAGTTTCCATCCGTTTTGATACTCCGGTTTTACCAGCTTGTCTGCCTTGTTATTAGTAAAATGATTTTTTGCTTCATCCCAGGTGATCTTCTCGCCTGTGCGGTAGGCAATATTCCCCATGTGTGAATTGATGGCCACTCTTGCACCTTCTTCAATGGGGCAGGTTAGCAGGGATTTATTATTTGCTTTCACCGCCTCTATAAAATTCACCGTGTGTTTGTCCAGGCC
>Ga0193740_1000423_pt1 | contig 11633 bp, 3 predicted proteins | sample L2s1metaG_FD_145072 | JGI IMG/M metagenome (GOLD analysis project Ga0193740, IMG submission 145072) | Soil microbial communities from a riparian zone of the East river system, Colorado, United States - L2s1 | ecosystem: Environmental > Terrestrial > Soil > Riparian zone | place: USA: East River... | reverse complement strand
ACTCCACCACAAGCCATCGATCAAGGAAACGAGATCTCCAAGTGTTATTCATGAGATCAGCCTCCATAGCATCAGAGGCCTCTTCCCAGATTTTGTCCAAAGTCCTATCAACGTGACTGAGATTTTCAAGAACAGCTTGGTACTGTTTTTTTCCAGGTGCAAGTTTTTTCTCCTTCGAAATTTCCTGGAAAACTTCGAGTCGAAAAAAGATCCGCTTGAGAAAAGTGATGTAGGCGCTGGGCATTCTTCGCCAAAAGTATGGATTTTCCAGATTAATTGGGCTCAGGTTATTGAAAGCCCAGATTTCAACAAGACCAGGTTGGCCAGATCCTTTGAGTTGAAATTGTATCTGTTGGATATTGCGGAGTGTTGTTTTATTGATTACTTTGACCCAGCCAACATCGGCAGATGGTGGAGGTTCAGTGATAGGGTCTAATAATTTTAATTATATGATTGATACACATAAAGGATGGGATAATCAAACTCACTAGTTGCAATGTGATCGGGTTCTTGCGTAACTTCATCCGTGTTTTGGATGCCTTGCATGGAAGCGGGAGTGGCCATCGATGCAGGAGACAAGGAAGCGTGTGAAAGATAGCTCACACATCATTTATATATGGGTGATCAGATAAGATTCAGGGACGTGAGAAATTGATGGAATGTGACGTAAAAGTCCTGATATATCCGGATTAAAATTTAACATCATATCAAATGTGATCATTGTGACAATGTGACTGATGAAACATGTGACGTAATCGATATCATGTTATCAAACCTAGTGAACAGAGCGTGGAAATCCATCAAACTTTATAATTGGAAATAGTAAGTTAGAGCCGTGATAGATGTTACCCTGTGACACATCACTGTTCCAAATTTAGTACGAGCCAATGTATATAAACTTTCGACCTTGCGATGCTTACAGCCATTATCCAACTTCCAACATGGAAATGTTACCTGCCACAGACACCTCCCAGGCTCCTCCCGCTGTGGATGTCGAATCAACCTCACAAATCGTCATCAATACCCTCACTATAGCCCCTGAATCTGATCTGTCTTTCTCAGCTGATCACATGGCCACTTCTGTACTCATCCAACATACCGCTCAATCTCCTGCTGCTGAGATTCCATGGTCTACAGGAATTATCAGCAGAACCAAACTCAACAATATCTGTCAAATCAAGTTCAGGATAGAACGACCTCCTGAAGAGGATTATCACAAATTGATTTACATAATGGCCCAAAACATGCTAGCCACAAAGCCAGAAGAAAAATCATATTTCTGGCGAAAATTTCCATGGAAATACAAGAAACTTATGCATCGCACTCTCTTCCGATTGGAAATTCTCAAAGAAGCTGCTCTCCATACTGAAAGCCCTCCGAAGCACTTACAAAGTGCCCGTGAGAATCTGGTTCATTTGGACCGAACTCTGGACAAAGTATGGGAGGAAGCATATGATGCACAATATACAAATGGAACGATGGGCCCCTTATGGAGATCAACATATCTTGATCAATGGCTTGCAGTGGAATTTGCCATACAGAGGCATGCACCAATCGACATCAATACATTCAAAGAAAAAGACACAGGAAATGCTGCCTTATTACAAGCAGATCCATTTTCTCTTGGTATATCTCCAGTTTCAGTATTATTTTAACACACTAAATAATATTATACTAGACTGGAAGACCTATGATGCCACACATAATGCCTTGATTACTGGGAAACGTTTCAATTGTCAAATGTCAATTGTCCGAGAAAAATGCAGTCAGAGTATGGTCTGCAGATATATTTCGGCTTTCCTTGCAAGGGATTATGATGCGGTTATTACCATATTGGAAGGTATGAACTCACTTGAATATATTCCATGATATGAACTCAAATAATTACAGCCATGCATGAAACAAAGAAGAAAGAAGATCCAAAAAAAACTGATACAATGGAAGAGGTCAGAACATTTTTCATTTATTATATTGTAATTTTAATTAAAAACATTAAAGGCGCACGGCAGTAACAAGGGGGATGCAGATTTGATGGAAAAGGTTAGTTGAATTTTAAGGCACATATCAAGAGTCCAGCTAAAGATATGACAGCCGCACAGCAGTAATACAAAGGACAAGAAAACCAAGGACGTTCATAAAACAGAAAAGGTTAGATTAATATTAAATATTACACCAAAATTATGTTTAAAAATATTCCGGGTGCAGGGTAAAAAAAGGGCAGAAGTCTATGTCCTGCTCCCACAAATGAACAAGCGTTTTAAATCCAATATTCCAAAGCAGGATCTCAGTAAGTCAACAGAAACATCATATAATGTAACAATAAATTTTATGACTATATCATCTCATCTGCAACAGGGACATCGAAAGAAGAAAAAGATCACACCGCATCTGGCGTGGATATTCCAGAAGCCAATATTGCACACAATCCTACTGGTAATACCATTTGGATCTTTGTCATTGATGTGTTAACAAGGACTAATTCTGGATTCAGGTGCTATTTAAGAACAGAAAATGCCATTTTTGCTCCTTGTTCAACGTAAGTAGCTTACCTATATGGAGTCTGTAAAATAATCCATTGCATGTATAGCTCACAACTCAAATTATGAATTGAAAATTCCTTTTTATATATATTGGGGATAGGTCTTGTTACTGGTTCGGTTTGTTGGTCCTCATACTGTAACTGACCAGGAACACAGACAACCTAAACTCTATGACAAACTACTTACAACTTGATTAATGCATCATTTTCATCACGACATTTGGGATCATCTTGAGGGTGACTTTGTTATTTTTTTGAGATTTTCTTTAAATAAAATCGTGTCACAGCAAATGTTTTATTAGGAGCGGGAGTCCACTTTTCCCCAAATACATAGAAACTGAAAAATTGCTTGTACATTATACAATTATCATGATAAACCGAATTACTACTGTTCAGGTGCAGGAGTTTTATTTTTTCTACATACAGAAATAAGTGCATTCAGTAATTTAAAAAATTCATGTGAGTAAATTATAATTATGAGACTGAAATGCAGTGAATTATTTTTATAATCATTAAACCAATATTGGCAAACACATAAACATTTTTATGCGTAAGTTTATAACTCAATTATGATTGATTCTGTTGATTTTGAGTAAAAATAGCTAACACCAGTTTCCTTTGTCTACAATGCTTTATAGAAACATCTGATAACAATGAAATATTTCTATCTTCAATACACATATTTCTAGCGATCATCCCGTCATGATACCAGACAGTTCCATCATTTTTTATCACACGTGATGTGAAATGAAATCCTCCATGATAAATAAGTCCTCTGAGATGACAATCTACAGACCGTCCAGAATGTCTAAATGTAATTTTATGATTTATTTTCATATTATCAGGTGGACACTCTATAATAAGTAAATGCGGAGGTTCTTTATAATATATATACTGGGTCATATTACTCATACATTCAGGACATAGTTGTTGTGTAGCATGTTTAAAATTCCCAATAAACTTGGAGACAGAGGTAGTAGTGCCAATCGATTGAACATGTGTTAACACGTAACTAAATTTTGCATCTTCATTTGGACTTTCATAATCACAACTATTACATTCTACATGAGATGATGCAATAAATGCATTTGTGTGCAATAAGTCGGTTGCTAATCTGCCAACACTTGTGCCTATATGACCCCAAGGATATGCTGTCGGATCCATTGCATGTAGTTGAATGCGAAGTTCATCCCTGACATTTTCAAGTGAACATTCACCATTGAGGCATTTGGAGAAATTCGCACTTAAAGTTCTTAGATATCTATTTCTTATATTTGTAAAACAGTTCCCCCAATATTCAGGATTGCTTTTCCATATGTCATATAATATCACGAAAAGTGCATCGAATGCACAGCTATAATTAGTTGCATCCCATTCAAGGCCAAGAGAAACATTGATGTCGGTTGCAACTGGCATTATCTTTTGCCTTTTTAGTGAAGGAGCGTCACAATCTTCAATGTTATGTTTTTTAGATACCTTAATCGGATTACTCCCTTTAGCAGGTATATATGTAGGAACTGTATTTGTACATTTATTTGAAAAACCTTTAGTATTTTTGGAATCAATTAGTTTCCATTGAATATTAACCGGATCAGAAATCAATGGAAAGGGGTTATTACTTGACCAATGGAGATAATCATCCATACGCATAGGCACATAATTAATGCCCTTCCATTTTCGGAAAAGATCAATAAGTACATTTCGCCATGTTCCATTTATATTCGATGGGAGTTTTCCTTCATATCTAAGTGTAGTTATATCATCAAGTAATTCTTGCTCTCTAAACTCTTGTCTCAAATATCCTGAACATCCTTTTGTAATTACCTGGTTGTCAAATCCTTGAATGATTATTGTCCCTGCTGCACTTGTACCACGAGATAACGCAGTATAATATGCCATATGATTTCTGCAGCTACTCAAATGAACTGTATTATATGGTCTGGTTTTCCCTTGTGCTGCATGAGCAGTCATTGCAAAATTCAATTGTACAAATACTTGTTGTCTTTGAATTTTTTCTACTAAATCACTTGGGAATACACAGTTGATTGTCTTTGTACTTCTTACAATTGGCACAACATTATCTGGTAAACCAGGTATTTGTATCAATTGTGGGGGATTATCCAATTTCACAAAAAGAATATCCAATACTTGTTTACCATGTGGTCCTTTGCTTGATTGCCACCCAAACACAAAACCTTCTTGACCATTGGTGATACACAGTTCTGTTGCATCATTGTTTTTAATAATGACAGGTATACCAATACATAATGAAATCTTTCCAGGAAAATGATCAGTAGCACCTGGACGTAATTTCCATATTTCTAATTGATCACGAATATTTATATCACTTGATTCATGTTTTATTTTTGATATTTCTGTTTGATTATGTCTTTTTTTACGTCGCTCACTCTGATTGTCATTGGCCCATCGATCAATGGAATAAAAATCAGTTAGTATTTGACCAGTATCATTAGCGAAGCGTTGACAACCAAGTTGATTGATAACATCCTTTTGAATATGAATGCCACAAATAATAGCTACATTTCTAAAGTTTTTAGAAGACACATGTGGTTGATCTAAGCGGGTTCCAGCTATTCTGGATCGCAAAAATTGAATATCATCAATTGAGCATGCTCCATATCGCATATTTCTCAAGGCTGTTCGTAATGCTATGTCTTCTGATGATTGATATTTCTGTCGCATGTTCTCTCTCAACATTACAACTGTTGTGACTTGGTGCCATAAAGCTTTACCTATTGCATTTTTTTGATCATCCAAAGATGGGGAACTTGGCTGTATTGAAAAAGATCCACTATATAAAGAAGCGGTTTTAACTGGTGGCAACTGGGCAAAATCACCAGCAAAAATCATATTCATACCACCAAATGGTATGTCATAAACATTTAATGCTTTTGACAATTGAGAACTGATACGATATAAAGCACCACATGATACCATTGAAACTTCATCAATGAATATGTAATCAACTCCCTCTAACCGATTCTTAATTTGAGCAATGGTTGCACTACTTTCAAATTCATGTTTTTCACTTCCTCGTATACCAAGAAATGAATGGTATGTTGAGCCACCCAATAAAGCAGCAGATGTACCAGTTGGTCCTAAAACTACAAAACGATGTGATTCATTTCTTTTTTAAAATAAAAATAGAACAGCCTTGATCACTTGAGATTTACCAGTTCCACCCATTCCACCTATATACATTTTTAGTTGTTCGCCTTTTGAAGATACTGCATGATTGGAAATAATACGAAAAGCGCGCTCTTGTTCCTTGTTTAAATGAAAATCTTGTACTATACAATCAATTTCTCTTTGTATTTCAATTTTTTTAGCTTTAAACGTCGATGTCAGATAAGACTGGTCTATAATTTTGACATCATATGCATTAGGGTCTTGCTGTTGATATCTGACATTTCTACTGTCTCCATGTTGATTCCTTTCTGTAATTATATCTACCTTTTTTTGTTGAACGACAGCCTTCCATTTAATAGCTGACTGTACCAAATCCGGTTTAAATGCATGAGTGTCAATCGGTAATAAACCATCTGGACTCTTTTCGAGCCAACCCGAATTGTTCATACAAATTTCTGCCGCTTCCATTTGAGCTTTGATAATTAAGCCATTTCGACCATATGTCGAATATGGATTAACACTGAAACTACCATCAGAATCTATGTCTTGGACAAAATCTACATTGTCATCGAAATCATCTTGATCAATTTCACCCATATCATCAGCAGTATTACCAGATAACCAATGTGGATATATACCATTTAACTCTTTTCCTTTTTTTAATTGAGCAGAAAAGTCATCTCTAGCATCTAGGCATTCATATCGCAAATTAAAATAATTCATTAATTGAACTTGACAGGAAGTGAATACATAATTTGAAAAAGCCTCATCCCATGATTCATTTTCATTTTTCAAATCTCGACCATTTCTCCAAGGTTTAAATAAAGTCAACATAGTTGTACAATAGTAGTCTCTATCACCTCTATCACGTCGTGGTAAAGATCCACCTATAAAATCTGGAACAGTCCTAATTTTTTTAGGATTAAAATGCGCTAAATGCGTATCATATAGTGGATGCATTTCAAGAAACTCCTGTGCCAGTGATATATCATCATCAGAATCATTGTTACATATATCACTTTTTTCATCATAGTCGTCATATTGATCATTGTCACTTTCAATAAAATCATCTTCTATGAAACTGAGAGAATCTTCGTCTTCAAAATTTTCAGTGATATACTGATTAGTTTTGTGTATTTTATTATGATCTAAAATTGATTCCATAATATCAGTATCATTGGTTGCAATAGACTTCCTATTTTCTTTATCTTTCAATGGTCTCTTGATTCTTTTAGCCATTTGCATCCATTCATACAATGTGACGTCATTATGTATTTTTGGACGATATATGTAGTCATGAACAGAAGAATAAGCGATATATTTGTCACCTTGTTTATACAGCATAACCTTTTCATCATTGTTATCTTCAATTAAATTATTTTGCAATCGCCAAGCATCCAAAACCTCATTGACATAGTTTCTCCAATAAACATGATTAAAGTCATGACTTTTATAATGATCAGGATAACCTAATAAATATAGAGAAGCCATGGGAGAACCAATTTCCAACTTAGCAGTTAATGCATTTGTAATTTGTGTGATTAATTTTCTAGCTTTCTCTCTGCGATCTGAATTGCTATGCAATGTATCTGAATTACGTGAAAAGACACTTTTTATTGTATTAAAAATACTGTATGTCCTCAAACCAGGTTTTGCTATATAATCAGACACGTAAGCAACCACCGCCTTGATTGCAGTACCAGAAAGCAAACTAGTGACATCAGTGTTGCATCGAAGTAAATAAGTTAAAACAGGTGTAACAAAATTTATCCAAGCTTCTCCTTTTTTAATATTTAAAGCACCTGTTTGGATATCAATTTGACTTTCATTGAAAATTTGCCTAAAAAATCTGGCTTTACAAACACCATACTTATTTATACAAGTCGGTTTCTTCACATGCAAATCTCCAGATTGTTTGTTATTTCTATCACAATTGTGAACATTTGATCGGAACATAATATCATCTACTGTTTGTTTAAATTTATTCCACCATGTCTCAATATTTTCACAGTCTACACAATCTTCGTGTTGTAAGCCACAGAATGAAGGTGGTGGATCCGGTAGTGTTTGGGTAGGATCTTCATAATTTCTGTTATGATCCTCGTTATATTTAACATATTCTTTCAGTTCAGTCATCGTCCCTGTCATAAATTCACCAATATGAACTCCCTCGAGATATTGGATAATCCTTTGTTGAAAATCGGAATTAGGATCCATTATTTTATCTCGTATGTCTTGAGGTGATAATGCTCCTAATATCCACAAAAGTAGATGCAAATGCAAAGTTAAACGCCCTTGTTGTTCGACAATTCCATAGAAAGCTTCCGTTGTACCATATAAACCTGGGTGGTTAGCACCAACACCAAGAACATGTTTGATAAATAGCTCACACATGAAATGAAAAAATCTAGCCCCTGCAACTGGATTCTGAGCAATAAGTCGATAACGCTCATTATAATCTTTAATATCTGGTTTAAAAGTTTCCTGAGTTCCTGCATAATATAATGATATTGGATGCTTATTATCTGCAGGTGAGAATGTGATAAACCATGAAGGAGCTCCAACAAATGAAATCAATGACCAAATTTCATTTCTCATGTACTTCTTGTTGGTAATAGATCCTTTTACATGAGAACCAGCATGATCAAGATCCTTAATTAACTGGAAACAAGCCTTTTCTTTATCAGTACTTGGGTTTACCCTGTCACCCTTTTCCAATCGAGAAGCTAGAGTTGATAGAACAGAAAGATCAACATCTAGCAAACGCTTCGAAATATCATCAAATTTGGATTTATTCGCAAGTAGATAACCTCCAGTCCAACTTTCTTTCATTTGTTCATGATTAAAAGCAATGAGAGGAAAATATGGATCTTTTTGAAATCGTTTATCATGATACATAAGAAGGTATCGTTTATGAGCAATATCTGATATACGTCCTTGTTGCAATTTATTTCCAATGCCACCAAATCCATATGGAAATAACCATGGCATCATTTGAGGAAATAATTGGGGATTATTATATGTATTTTCCGCTTGTGCTTTATGACCAACAGCAAGGATCTTACGATTACTTGTCAAATGTTTCAATGCAATCGCTTTTAATGCCTTTGTACTCATATTGGAGTACTCATCTCCTGTAATACCATGGACAACAAAAGGACATTCACCACTATCAGTACCTTCCTCAATTTCATTGTCATAAGTGGCAGTAGATTCTGGGTCTTTATTTTCAAATGACTTACAATAGTCAACTACAACTGGTGGTGTGTCTTCTGGATACGCATCAAGGTTTTTCTGTGATATCTCCAAATCATAATAATCAATATGATTCAACTTCAACCAATCAAGAGCAATTCTAACTTTGTTCCTTCTCACTAATAATGGTGTTCTCTTAAAATCAGCTTTAGTTGGGAGACACGGCCCTGTGTAAATGAATGCTAACACATCATCCAATTCTTCAATTGGTGGTGGTAATATGTGATAGATCTTCAATGTTGGATTTGCAAATGCAATTGCATTAGCTCTCATTTTATGCATACCAGATGAAACTCGGACAATACAACGGTTATGACGAACTCGGGCTATCAACAACTTTTCTACAAATGATAAATCAGAAAGTTCTTTTGGAATGTCTCCTAACCATTTACCATTTGCCAAAGCCAATTTAGGTAGTTTTCCTTTGGACAAATCCTTATGACAGATTACACATATTTTATCAACATTATTGAGCAATACAGGACCATCCAAACCCTGTATAGAGTCTGAAGAGCATAACCTCTCCTTTTGCGTTGCTTGTGCTGAATAAAGGGGACTCAAATCTAAATCTAAATCCCCCATCTTAAGCAAATTGTTTTCTGTTGTCAATTTTCCGCAGACTGTACAACCCGATTCTGCTAATTGTGAAGGAGCCATATCCTTACAAGCATTTGTTATTATCATATGTTGGAGTTCAAGTGTAGGAGGAACAGGAGGAAAATCAACATCAGTTTTCTTGATGTGTTGTTTTAGCATAATTTTTGAGTAATTGAGCCTATGATATAACCCTCTGGGTTTATAATATTTCCTTGCGGAAATGATATTATTATTTTTAAAATTTATTTTACAAGCATGATTAGTTGAGATAACATTATTTTTTTCTAATTTTTTACGCTGATGCTTCTGAACAGCGATAAGGTTAGCCTGCTTGAATAATTCGCCCTTTGATTTTTGATACTTTTTAACAGCTTCCAAATTCCTCATTCTCTTTTGCTCAACTCCTTTGAATACAGAAAAAATTGATACATAACGTTCACAACCCCGACATACATGATTGAACATGAGGGACCGAATTGCTAACTTGTTTAATTTCAAGGATACAGGTATATTGTGACAAACCGCGATGGATTTTAATTCTGCAACACTCAACTTGAATAATAAATTAGTCCACGGTATGTCACAAACACAGATGGATTCAATAGTATCAGAAATTCTGTTGAGATCAGAATATAAAACATATTTATTAAATATGAATTGAAGCCGGTTGTTCTGAATTTTTGAATTGATCATATATGGATAAAGTTCCTTGAAATAAAATCGATTTGACCCACCTCCAACTATTGAATTTTCATAGATGATTTTCATATCAATGATCGCTCCGGTTTGTCTTGGATATCTTGAATTAATGAAACACATTTTCATACGCCATGAATTCAATACAACAAAAAGATATATATATATATTATACATACATCGCACAAGAATCATGCCATTGTCAAACAATGTATTTAATAATAAATGGCGAAAAAATAATACTACAAAATCATGTTTTCTATAAAGAAATTGCATGGAAAGCAAATGAATCCGTTTACAAACTTCTTTGGTAGAATAATGCTGATGCACTAGAATATTTAATGAAATAATATGATATATGATTTCAAAGTACAGTTTCAATATAAACCGTAAACCATGAACATGAATGATAGATATATGTTCATTTAATGGAATACAATCATCTTTCAACCATTCAAATAAATGTGTGATAGTTGTTGAAGATTTGTACAGAATCGTCACGCAATTATTCTGACACACCTCTTTATTGTCCATCTGACACAAATAGCTTTGCACAGATGTAATTTTAATAGGGCAGTCCCTAAAAATAATTGAGCTATCACCTGCACCCACAAGGGCAGAGTTTAATACACCATATCTGGCAAAATTAAATACACCACATTGGGCAAATTTGGATACACCACATTGGGCAAAAATAATGACACCGCAATGGGTGTTCAAAAAATTGTTGTTAAAGAATTTGAACTTATCGACTTCAAAAGCAATACTTACACTTTTTGTATACCAGTTTTGATCATACCATAAATTGCCAAAGTTCGTACTGGTGATGTAAAAGTTACCAAAGTTTTGCAAATCAAATAACAAGTAAATCTGAATGAAAGAAGTGAAGAAATCTGTAAAGGAGATGTCAGTAAGAAACAAGTAAATAAGAGGATAAAGCGATTCTAAATGTACCGATACACATATTTTTTGTTAATGGATCATCCTGTCTCAGATTGCTACCCACAATAGGATAGAAAGTATAGAGATGAGAGAGGCAGAGAATCAGACACAAGACAAAAGACACAGTGAGTACGCGATTCATGTTGATGGATCAGATGCAAGAACGATGTTGTAATATATATCGCAAATCAAACTTTATCATTACACTACTATCGATATTCACACAGTTACCCCTATCAAACAGATCATATGATACAAATCGATAATCAAAAGCAATAATGTGAAAGGAATCCATCACGGAATGTTCCGGTTTGCTGGTCATGTGTGTGATGTGACATTATATCACACATAACGTGACTTCGAATTCCGTGATCTCAATGGGTGACATCACTTGACCATTTGTAACACATCATGTGCCTAGATTTCACGGTTTGTGACTAAATATCATAATCAT
>Ga0193740_1000422_pt1 | contig 11662 bp, 13 predicted proteins | sample L2s1metaG_FD_145072 | JGI IMG/M metagenome (GOLD analysis project Ga0193740, IMG submission 145072) | Soil microbial communities from a riparian zone of the East river system, Colorado, United States - L2s1 | ecosystem: Environmental > Terrestrial > Soil > Riparian zone | place: USA: East River... | reverse complement strand
GCATGGATGTGTGAAGCCGTAGTGCCGCTGGGCAGGCCGGCCGAAGTTAGCGGTACCAGGCCTGAAAATGTGGCTTGCACTCTCATAAAATTACCATCAATGGTAACAACGGTCTTGCCGGTGCCTGGCGAACTATTGGAAGGAACTTCAATAGCCCCGGATAGACTGCCATAATAGACCTGTGCATTCGAAATATAAAAAGCACAGAGAAAAGATGCGAAAAGAAAAATGCTCTTCTTGCACCTTATGGGCAACAAAGTAATGTAGAAAGGTTTCATCTATTTGGTTTTTGGTTAAAAAAATGGTTGACATTATTTAAATACGACAGATCATGACAATGGTTGTAAATAAAAAAGAATACAGGCGTGAGGTTATGAAAAAAATCCTGTTGAACGGCTTGTTGTTGATTGAACCCAGGGGAAGGATAACTTAATTAATGATAGGATGATGGAAAAAAATTAGCCAGGCCATGTCAGTGCATCATGGCACTCATTCACCTAATTTAAACTTTTGATGCGAGCCAAAAAAATTTTATTGAGCTAGTCTCAAACCTATTCTGATTATTACCGATTAATACCGTAAAACGGCGATAGAAAATGGAATTCTTAAAACAGAGCGGAAAAAAACAATTTATCCGAAACGAATCAGGCGACAAGCTGTTTTTCAAGTACTTCAGCAGCAGCAGAAGCCAGTAACTCTGTGCCTTTTATTTCTTCGTCCGACGGATTTCTTTGATTTCGAAAATAAGTGCCAAACGTTCCCAGCACTTTATTTTCATTGGTTTTGATAGGCATACTCCACGCTCCTACAAAACCAAGCGATGTTGGCAAATGTTTCAGCTCCGACCATTTATTGTCAGCATAAAAACTCGGTGTGAATACTACATTTCCCGTTGCTGCTGCAGCAGCACAGGTTCCTACATTCGGATCGGGTTTTAATCCATCGATGGCCTGCAGGTAATCGGCAGGCAATTGCGGCGAAGCACCGTTTCGAAGCAATCCCGCTTTATCTAACAACAAAATTGAAACAACCGAATCCGGCCCTGCTGCCTTTTCAGCTGCTGATGCCAGGAAAGACAAAATATCTTCCTTTTTCACGTTTGATTCAATCATTTGGAGCGCTTCGTGATACGCTGTTTTATAGATAGTAAAAAGCATTTGATGAAAATACAGAATAAACAAATTTGACAAGCGGCGCAGGCAAAAATCCACTGTTGAGCTGTGGTGTCCTAACAACTCCCTGTGGGTGAGAAAAATTATCAACAACAAATCATGGTAATAACTTCAATAAAAACCGGAAACTACTCGATTCCGTAGCTGAGGTTTCAGTCGGGCCAATAAAAAATTAATTCTCTCCAAAATGTCTACTGTAATATCTGCCAATTCTCCATACGCCAATTACAAGTATTATAAATGAAAAAATAACTTCTAATAATTTCACGTCATTCCCTTTTTCCAGGAGTTATTAAAACTAACCATTATTATTTTACCTGTGAACATTATTAACAACAAAATTCTTTTCTTCTTTCTGTAACCCTTATGCTTATGCTATACACGAATCTGCCAGCCGGAATCCCCAATGATCACGAGCAATATCGGTTTCTTTCAACACGCAGTATAAAATTCTCAATTAAAAAAATGACCAATCGACCCAGGGAGTCAACCGGCCATTTTGTAAATGAAATTTGTTTAAGGTTACACGCCTCTGCGTCCTCCCAACAATTGAATCAGGAATAAAATGATGGCAATTACAAGCAATGCATGTATTAAGCCCCCGGATACGTTGAAGGCAAACATACCCAGCAGCCATCCGATGATAAGAATAACGGCGATGATGTACAATAAATTTCCCATGGTTTGTAGGTTTAATGTGAAAATCTTGTTATCGCATGTACTTATAAAATAACTCTGCCAGCTTTTTCATGCCTTTGTTGGCGTTTCCAGGTACTCCTACCTACTATTCCTTTGAAATATTAGGGCAGTAAAAAACCAAGTAACTTGTTAGTCCACAATGCGAAACCCTAGTCAAACCAACGGGCATCTAAAAACTGCGTGCCAACTTTATTTGTTGATTTGACGTTGCAGCTTATAGGAACGAAAAAAGTGGACAGGTTAAACCGATCCACTAAATGGTTTGTGCAATTCCTTCTGTGATGCTTATTTATTCTTTCGTTACTGGCTGGTGATGTCCCTTTACTGAAGCCAGAACAAAAGAAAAATCTAAGCAGCTACCCGCTTTTTTGTTTTTGAAGAAGTTTTCAGCTGCTTTAATTCGTTTTCTATAGCCTTACTGATACGTGCAAACGTAAATGGCTTCTCCATCATTTTTCCATTGATCAGCAACGCAGGTATATCACGGATGCCCAACTCGATACCGGCCCTGAGATCATCCTGTACATTCCATCCAAAATCACTGTTCATAAGCTGTTCCAGGAACTTCTTATTAACAACACCCACTTCCCTGGCGTGAGACTTTAAGGCCGTAATTCCCAAAGCATGCGGGCGTTCCATCAATAGCTGGTGCATTTCCCAGAACTTACCCTCCTGCCCTGCTCCAATCGCCGCTTCTGCTGCTTTGTGTGCCCTCTGGTGCACCTGTGTCATAGGAAAGTGGCGGAAGGTCAGCTTTACCTTGCCTTCAAAACTTTCCATTACATCGTTCATAATTTCATTTAACTGCCTTGTTTCGTTGGACTCATAATCACCGAATAGAACTAATTCCACCGGCGCTTTTTATGCATATAATTCCTTTTGTTAGCGTGGGAAGATACAAAAACAGTGCGAATTGTATTTAAGTACTGAAGTCGTCTGCTTACCATTAGCCTGCTGCCTCGTTGGCACGTAAACGGCAGGAATGACCCACTTAGGTTCATTAATTTTCCCATTTAGGGAAATAACGGTGAAAGCTAAGTGATAAAATTCACTTTGAAAGGTTAAATATTTTGCACTTTGAAACTCACGCTAATGCAGCCATTTAAAACTGGTCGGAGGGTCAGAAAATGAATTAAAAAACAGCATGCATCTCCAACAGATTTTGTGTGATCTTCCCGTAAATAACCTGGGGATTTGCAATTCTTACTTCATCCCACTGCAGGTATTCGCAGACTGATACAGGGAAATTTAAGCAACCTTTATTACCTTTCTGATTGAAAACCCTTACATCGTCCCTACCCTTGAACTGAAGACCAATTGTTCATCATTTACCTGTCACAATTGATTCCGCTGATTGAACTGATCAACAAAAATTTGAACTGCAGAGCTTAATTATGGATGGACAAACAATTTCAGGAACATGTGTTAAAGAGAAAAGAAAAGCGATCAACCTGGAGGCGGCATGGAAAACACTTGCCTGCCGCCAGTTTTCTATGAGTCGCAAATGGTTTGTTCATTTTTTATTTTCCATCACCTGCCTGTCGTCTTTTTGCCAGGAACCAAGGACTGATTCAAATGCAACACAAAAAAAGATCTTTGGTTTCAGTGCAGGAATACACAGCGGGTTTGTAATTGTTCATAGCAAAGATGTTGCCTTCACCAAAGGTTCAAGGCCATATGGAATTGAACTGGGCGCAAGCTGGCAACGCAATGATTCGCAATCACTGAACATCTGCAATTGTTATCCAAAAAAAGGTGTAGTCATTAATTATTATGATATGGGTAACCAACACCTTGGAAAACTATTAAGTGCCTCCTATTTTTTAGAGCCTGTTTATAAGATCAACCGCAATTTGCTGTTTTCATTTAAAGCAGTAATTGGCCTGGTGTACGGAAGCAACCCTTATGATTCCATCAAAAACCCGATTAACCATGCTTATAGCTTGCCTGTTAGCACATATTTAATGTTGGGCACAGGTCTATACTTCCGCATCAATGATCATTTCTCAATAAATGCATCTCTCAATTTTAACCATGCATCCAATGGAGGCATGAAACTTCCCAATAAAGGCATTGACTGGCCAACCGCGGGGCTAACATTGAATTATCAAAAACAGCCTTCAAATTATTACTCGGGAAAACGCACAAAAGCGAAAGACTGGAAGAATAATTCCGTAAGGTGGGATGCCACGTTGTTTGGCATTGTAAACAAACAACTCGATGAAAATCGCAACGATCGTTTCTTTCCACTCATTGGAGTTGAGTTTTCAGGAAGTAAACAGGTAGGAAATTTGAACGCATTAAACCTGGGCACAGAAGTTTTTTATGATCCCGGACATGCTATGGAAGTAAAGGTGAATCAATCCGTCATTGCAAGTCCTGTAAGAGCCGGCCTTCTTTTTGGACACGAATTTTTATTGGGAAAATTTATTTTTAGTCAGCGGCTGGGTTATTATTACTTCAGTGAAATGCCTTATGAACGTTTTTATCATCGTTGGGGTCTTGGTTACAGAATTAATAAGCATTGGGGAGCAGGCTTTAGTTTGATGGCGCGCAAACAGGTTGCCGATTTCTTCAATCTGAAGGCGACCTATTCGTGGCAGAAGAGAAACAATTCTTACGATAAATAAGTAATAACCTCTTCTCTTTTCTGCATCTCCCAATACCTTTGTTACAGGCAAATTTGTCAATCAAAAGCTTCACTAATCTTTCGGGGAAATGCCCATATACTTTCAAAAAATACCCGGTAACAACTTTGATCCTGGTGGTAATTTTTATGTGAAAGACTCCAAAGGGTGCAATATAACCATGGGGTTTTTATTATTGGCAGCCTTCACTATTACTGTGTACATAGACCGGTTTAATACAGATAATTTATCTGTTTACCAGTTTTTATATCTCTCCATTATTCCTGGTGTCTATTTGCTTAAAAGAGGCTTGGCTAATAAAATAATTATCACCATCAACAAAAACGGATTTTTTTATTTTGATAAACTGGTAACGGACTGGAACAATTTTATAGATGCACGTGTAAGCCAGGACGATGAGAACAGGAGAATTCCTTATGATGTGACAGACAGGTTCATGTTGGTGATCAGGTATGGTAAAATTGGTTGTACAGGCTATTTTCAGAGAAAAATTTTAATGACGGCAGTGATGGACAAATCGGAGGAGGAAATCATGGCGGCTATAAAATTCTATTACGAACAAAGAGCACCGGGAGAGATTATTTCCAACGTACCGCATGAAACACCTCAACTACCGATGAAACGTTTACCCAGACCACCCGGAAATGAAAAAACAAGCTAAATTTCTTTCTTCTTCTAATCTTATCACCGGCAGACATCAACATAAATAGATAGCCCATGTTGATGCAAGTTGCCAACATGAGCTATCCTTGAAAAATTGATGTTATCAAACCTTTCTTACCCTGTTTAAAATGCAAATGCAAATCCCACGTTCACCGTAAAATAGGCCTGGGCAGCCAGGTCATCGTTTTCAAAATTCGCATAGTATTTAATGCCTGCATTTAAACCCGAGGTTTCGGACATTTTGTAAACAAGTCCTGCTTCCGGCCTTACGCAAAACTGCCAGGTATTGTTATAGATCCTGTAGAGTCCAAAATCAGTTGACCGGTTTACACTCGTGGTTCCAATTCCGGCCCCAAGGTAGGGTTCCGTTTTCCCGCCTGTTCTTCTCCATCTTGCACCTGCAATGATAGGAACCATATTTGTATAACGGTATTGAACACCCGAGATCGATTCAGTTCCCTCTGTATAGACTTTTTTGTCTTCTTTCGCATAAAATACATTCCAGCCAACCTCCAGCCCCGCATCCAGGTTTGGCTTTACATGCCAGAAGAATTCCAGGTTTACTCCGCGGTAGCTCACCTGGTCAACATATTCGTTAAAATCACCCGTTGAAAACCCGATGGAATAGTTGATAACAGAATATCCCTTTTGCCCGTAGATGGCCTGGATAGATACGAGGGTAAAAAACAATAAGAATATCTTTTTCATGACTCAGGTTTTTAGTTGATTTTTAAATAGGGGGATTGTTTAAATGCATTGGCAATACTTGATTGTATGCGGGAAGCAATATTGGCCTGATCACCTTCAGCCAGACCGTTTATAATCATATTCCATACAACCGCAACATTGTCACTGTTAGAATTTGCTGTTGTACGGTCGATCATTTGTACGAATACCGACCCGGAACGATAACCGCTAACCTGGGGAGGATAATATCCCGGATAGTACCATCCATACCATCCACCATACCACCAGCCCCAGTACCACCAGTCGTAGTAATAATAAATATTAGTGGTTACCATGGTAGTTGGAAGCAGGATCACATCGGGGTTACTGTTCTTATCCACCAGTTGCCATCCATTAGAAGTCATGTTGTCCTTGAGCGCATTCAGAATAGGTGTGGCATAGTTTGCCTTAACAAATTCAGGTTTGCCATCGCCGTCGGGGTCTTCAAATGCCTCACCCGTGATCTTGATCACGTTATCGGGAATGGCATAGGTACGTTTCGATTTAAAATCGAAAGTGGATGAATAGTTGGTGTAAACAAGGTCAAGCTCTTCTACATATTCCGCCCCGTTCGGATAGCAACTGTCGAGCACAGGCAAAATAAAAATCCACAGCCACCGGTAAATCTTGGAAGTCATAATTGGTAGTTTAAATTTTGATTGGTTATCATAACTTTTTCTAATGAACACATCATTTAATTGAACTTTCGATTTGATTCAGAAATGCCGCAGGGTCCGCCGATTCTACTTAATCATGAACCCTATTAGATACTCCACTCAGAAGGGGTTTAAGTAAAATTTGGAAAGGTTATATGCAAAGTCTTATAAAAATTGGCTGTTTTAGGTGCGCCCTACGGTTGAAGCACAGCCGTAGATGAAATTTCACCAGGGGAGATGGAAAATGTCAAATTGTAAAGAAGAATGTTTTCGTGGTTAATTCGTGATTATATATTGGCACCGTTCCTTCCCGGCGATGTTGATTTCTTTTTTTATCAAAATTCGAGTAGGAATTAAAATACTGTATGGAATGATCTGTTGCCCTTCTTTATGGACAGCCAATTCCTGGTGTCCAACCACAATTGTAATAATACGTAGTGTGCGTTTCTCTATCGAAGCCATTCCCAACGTTTTGCCCAATCCTGCAGCACGTCAGTTCTCCATTTTGAAACAGTTTTTCCACCCTGTATTTTTCCATCGTATAGCTGAGGGTCAGCTTTGTCGGTGTACCAGTTAGCGCCTAATTTATAATCAGTTGGGTTATTCTTCCCCGGCCATCGGTTATCAATAACCAACGTTCCCTGCTGTGACGGAAAACCAGGAATGTCGGAAGTAAATCTGTAGCTTAATATTTCGGCTTGCTTGGGTACATATTTAAGTCCATACAGCCCGTTTCCAAGGTAATAGCCCCTCCATTTTTGCACCGTATTTTTATATGGTGTCTCCATCCAAAAACAAATCGAGTCGGCCGGTATACTTTTTTCAGGTCCTTCCAAATTAAACTCCACTATTGTACAAAATGCAACAGTGTCCGTTACTGAAGTAACTCGATTGAACACAACACGTGGGCTACGGGTAAGCCTGTCAAAACTACCACCCCAACTTTCACGCATTGGATTATTGGGGTCTCCATCCATCATATAGAGAAGTGAGGGTGTGTCACCCATTTTTACGTCACCGTTGTAATAGTTTTTAAAGTCTTTACCCAAATGTCCGGCAGACTGAATGTGTTTGTAGTAGTAACCGGTAGTTTTTATACTGTCCAGTATATTGTTGTTTGAAAAGAATCCGTAGTAAGAGGAATTTACTTCAATAAACCAAAGTTTTGGAAAATTTTTAGCGATATAGGCGTAAGCGTTTGCACTCCATTTTTTATTGGGACCTCCAATCCAGTACACACGTATCTTATTTTGAATTTCAGGGGCATCGTGTAATGCCTGCGCCAGGTCTTCCAATCCTCCCCACACCAAAATCCAAAGCGGTTGTGTAGTATTCTTTTTTGCACACTTAATAATCCAGTTTGAACCTTCTGTAGCAGTTGTATAACCAACGTAAGGAGCATTGCCATGTCTGCCTTGTTTCGTTACGGAACGTAAATACTCAGGGGTAGCAAAACCATTTTGATGCTGTTTTAGTTTTGGCAAATCTTTCTCGTATAAATCAATCATCCGCAAAATTTCTGCTTTGCGACCATTACCATAGGACGGTGACGAAACCAATCCTTCAATAACAAACCTATCATTGTACATCAGCAAATGTGCCATCGATTGATTATCATCCGGGTCAGTGCCGCCAATGTCAGTGCTAACAAGAATCCTGGGTTTAACCGGCACCGGTTGTTGAGCCACCAGGCCCACTGAATAAAAACAGAGAAAGATTACAAAAAGTCTGTTCATTATTTAAAAATATGTGATGAGCATGGAAAATTGCACATAACATCTTACGGCTTTTGGCAGTAACGGAATTTATGAGGTGAGTTTCGCTGGTAACAAATGACTCGCAAGGCTAACGGAATAAATTAGGGAAACTAATCTCTTAATTTAAGTACCAGTCATTTCACCTTCTTACCATATAAAACGAACCGGGCTCCCTCTCTTTTGTTAGCCTTGGACATTTATCCTTAAGCAATTCAAAATGGTTATGCTTAAGCAGGTTTAAGGCTCCAATTATCTTCCAGTCATTATTATGTGACAGGAACGATTCTAATAAATATTGTTCATTCCAGAATCTCATTTCATCAATAATCCATTCAGACAGATAATCCCTGGGTGAAAAAATATCATGAATATGAACAATGACGCCGGGTTTCAAGGTTGGTATCAATTCCAGGTATTCAAATAACACATCTCCCTGTGGCCTGATCATGTGGGAAGAATCTATGAAAAGGATGTCGTTTGCTTCCAGCTTCCGGAAAAACTCTGGCTCCATATCCTCTACCTTTTTCCTGATCACTTCTATGCCTAATTTTTCCAGCCAGGGCATTTCATAGGGTTCAATGCAAACATGATTGCATTTATACATTGCATCGTTACTTTCATTCATCGTGATAGCCATCCTGGCCATTTTAGTAGAATGCCCTGAACCAATTTCAATGATTGTTTTAGGTTTCTTTAATCGTATTAAGTTATACCAGTATTCAGCGTCACCACTTTCAAATGCTCCATTTTTAAAATGAAACTGGATATCACTCACATAATTGTCCGGCATCTCCTTAAATTCTTCCCTGAATGAAAATGAATTGAGAATTGTTACCTGTTCTTCCACATTCCAATCAATGCCAGGAAGTTTGCGTTCATTAAAAAGAGGTTTGGTTAAATATTTAGAATTAAACAATGGTTCGTAATAATGATCCCTTATTGGAAAAACGCCCACGGAAGCAAAGATTTTTCTTGAGAAGGGAAAGTATTTAATTCCGTACTTCCTGATAATTTTTAAAATGGAAGCGGATACAAATACCACGGGTATAAGGAAGAAGTCGACAATGGGAAGGATTTTTTTAAGCTTGCTTTTCATCTTGTTTTAATTAATCCGTTTGTTGCAATAGCTATATTTAAACCAGCTTTTATTGCAAAAAGCGCCCGAATATACGCAAGGGCCCGCAAGGTGATGATAATTTTTCTATACCAAATGTTGCAGGAAAAAAGGTACCCCAAAAAACACGTATGCTGATAAAATCTGCGGCTCTGTAACTTCATTCTGCCAAATATTAAAATCGCGAATTCGTATGATATTTTTATAGAAAGTTTCAAAATGAAAACCGGTAAAGTCATCCCCTTCGATTTTATTATTGACGCACTTTATACTTTGCAACCTGTTACTAAATCCATGTTTGGAACAACGGCCGTATATGTATCTGATAAAATGGTGCTGGCGCTAAAGGACAATAAAAAAGATACGCATACCAATGGAGTATGGGTTGCAGCTGAACAGGAATATCACCATGAACTTACCAGGCTGATTCCTTCACTTTCTACATTTGAAATCTATGGCATAAAAACAAAAAACTGGTTATTGCTTCCCTCATCATCCAACGAGTTTGAAAAAGAGGCCACCATAATTTGTGAGTTAATAAAACGACGTGATAAGCGAATTGGAAAACAACCCAGGTAACTTAACCAATTGTCAATTGTTTTTCAAACTGATTACTCCGTCTCTTTCCAGGTAATATTTTTTTCGGTAGTGGCATCAGGGTAAACTCTTAAGGGAAAAAAATATGAGTAAAATCATGATGTCCGCCTTTAGTAATTACTATTTTCCGCTCCGAAACCTCCACCAACGAGATGATTGCAACTTTCAAAAAAAGCATCAACGTAGAAGATGATGGCTATGTTGAATTTCTTTTTAATAGAATTCAGACCGCCCAGGGTATTCGCTACCATATTTATGTTGCCAGTAAATGGAAGGAGTTTTTTCATTTCACCATGGCAGAAAAAAACAACACATGGAAAATCATAAATCCCCAGCAATTACCAGGGTGGATTATTCAGGTTGAAGATCAATTATCCAAAGAAATTATTGCCCACCTGTGAGTGCCTTCATTTCTAAGGCTTATAGTTTTTGTGAAACACATCATGTAAGGCTGGTCCTGGCTCTGCTTTCAGGATGGAACGGAAATTAATTCCCAACCAGCAAACGGCTTTACCGTAGCACAATTGGGCCCGCCATCCTTAGCCGTTCCGGGAACCCTGGTAACAAGAATATCCTGTGCCGATAAATTACTGATTAGCGTTGCCGATATACCGGCAATTGGGATTTTTAGTCTCCTGCTCCATGGCGTATTCAATTGTCCTGCACAGGTTCCGATGTCGATATAAAGAAACCGCTCCTGCGGTGGGCCCTGAACAAAGGGTCCCTTGAATACCAGCTTTTGGTTTTTATCCAGTTCCACGGAAACAGGAAACTCAAATAGTAAATCGGAAGACCCAGCTGTTTGCTTTTGCATAGTTTCATAATTGTTTCCTTTCCCTTTCTGTATTCCATATACTACTCCAGTCACGGGATTTTCCAAAACAATTCGCAGTGTTACTTCTTTTTTCATTTTGAACTAAATTCCTTTGAAGATCAGCGAATTTTATTTATGTACCAATGATGCTATTAAAATTTTTATTTGTAGAAAGGGTGCAATTAATACGCAGCAACGGTTTGCAAAAATTACCACAACGTTTTTTTAACACGCATAATTCAATTTTATCCGCCATATCTGTGCAAATAAATTTGATGTAAAACAAATGATATGAAATTTGAAAAAGGAAAAGGCTCTGAATTTTATAAAGGCCTTAATGCAAGAATTGATGCTTATTTTAAACACCATAAAAAGAATAAATTTGCCACAACAGCCATTTTTATAAAAGGTGGTATACTGTTATGTATTTACCTTGCCTGTTACGTTTTGATCTATGTTTTTCCTGGTAAAATTTCCATACTTATTCCCTCTTATATAATACTTGGCCCGACGGGTGTAATGATAGTTTTCAACCTGGTTCATGATGCTTCCCATCACGCAATTTCAGCAAAAAAGTCCGTCAACAATTTCATCAGGTATATGGGCGACATGGTGGGTATTAATACCTATATATGGGATATAAGGCACAATATCCAGCATCATAGCTTTACTAATGTATTAGGCGGTGACCTTATCATTGAAAATATTCCCTTAATCCGTCTCAGTCAACATCAACCCTACAGGAAGTATCATGTATACCAACCTTACTACGCAATAATTCTCTACCTGCTGTACTCGTTTTACTGGATGTTCGTT
>Ga0193740_1000421_pt1 | contig 11683 bp, 8 predicted proteins | sample L2s1metaG_FD_145072 | JGI IMG/M metagenome (GOLD analysis project Ga0193740, IMG submission 145072) | Soil microbial communities from a riparian zone of the East river system, Colorado, United States - L2s1 | ecosystem: Environmental > Terrestrial > Soil > Riparian zone | place: USA: East River... | reverse complement strand
CTTCTACGATCTTTCCGTACATACGGCCATTCATTTGCTGGCCATTTCCACCACCACCGGGTCTTTGCATTGGATTTTGAGCTAATAAGCAAAAGCTGGTAAGGTTTAATAAAAAAACGAGGACTAACTTATTCATTATACGAGTTTTGGGATTAGACGTGCAAAGGTCATTTAACCTTCTCTAAATGTCATTTTTAAATGACAAAAGGTTTAAAGACAATTATAGAAGGAAAATGTTCGGGATATTAACCTTGGTTAACTATTTAGGTAAAAAAAAGGTGATCAATACCTGTACTATGCCTATAATAAACCCAATAACCCCACCGAGAATTTCAACAAACCTGAACTCTTTGCTCATTATCTGGTATAAAATGTCTTCCAACTTATCAGTTGAAAACGCAGAAACCTTTTCTGTAACGATTTTTTCCAAGTCGAGTTCTTCCTGCAAATGACCAGCATAGCTTTTCATTAACTGTGGAAAAAGAGTTTCCAATTCCTGCATGAATATTTTTTTCAGGGACTTGATAGTTTTATCACCAATAAATAAACTAATAAAAGGCATTTCATCACTCAGTTTATTCCTGAGAAAATTATCAACATGTGCCCCGATCATGGGCATAAGTTTTTCTAAATTTTGTGGATTGGCAATTTTTTGCTCTATGTCTTCGAATGAGAGGAATTCTGCGCTTATCATTTTGCCTAGCTTCTCGGCAAATTTTTTTTGTCTTTTGGGGAAAATGCCATGAAATGTAATTCCAAGAATTCGCTTTGGCTCTTTTGGATGAAAAAGCATTTTGATTGCGATCCAATTTGTAAACCATCCAATGAAGGCAGAAATTATTGGAATTACAAGGAGTTGGATCAGCAGCGAATAATTCATTAATAAGTTTAGACAAAGAAACATAAACATGATGCCGGGGCAAAATCTCATTTTGCATACAACGCCTAATTATTTACTTTTGCTGTCGTTAAAAATGGTAGCCATAGCTCAGCTGGTTAGAGCATCAGATTGTGGTTCTGAGGGTCGTGGGTTCGAACCCCATTGGTTACCCAAAAAGCAAAAAACCTTCTGTTTACAGGAGGTTTTTTATTTTCATTCTATCCACCATTCATCAAAAAGCTCTGTTAAAAGGAATTAGGGGTAAGAAAACCCATGTTTTTGCGTTATTTTTACTACACTTATATCGCGGATAAAATTAAATAATGATAAAGCTGATAAATTATATGACAAACCTTAAAAGATTACCTATCCTGATCATTATCCTGCTCATTGCAGGTGTGTTTTTTGCCGGATCTGTGAAAAAAGAAATTGATCCTCCCGGTAAGTATGAAAAGATCCTTCACAATGTTACGGACATGCTGAAGGAAGCGCATTATAGTCCAAAGCTTATTGATGACAGCTTCTCTAAAAAAATATTTTATAAATATTTCGAAGTAATCGATCCTAATAAAAATATTTTTTTGAAAGAAGATATCGAAGCACTTAAAAAATTTGAGTATAAGATCGATGATGAAATGAAAGGTGCTGATGTTGAATTTTTCAAAGCAGTTGGCTCATTGTTTAATAAAAGAATGGAAGAAGCTGCATTGATCTATAAAGATTTTCTAAGCAAGCCTTTTGATTATTCAATTGATGAGACTTATGCCGGTGATCCTGATAAAATAAAATTCCCTAAAACAGATGCAGAAAGAAAAGAGAATTGGAGAAAGTCACTCAAATACCAGGCACTTGACAGGTATGTTGATCTGATAGAAACAAGAGAAAAAAACAAGGATGTTGAAGGTTTCAAAGTAAAGACAAATGCTGAATTGGAAGTGGAAGCAAGAGAGAAAGTAACAAAATCGATGGAAAGAACATTTGACAGATATCGTTTCAAATTTTCTGAAGATGATAAATTCAACCTGTTTGTTAGCCTCATTACAAATGCAATGGATCCACATACAGAGTTTTTTCCTCCTGTAGATAAAAGATATTTTGACGAGCAAATGAGTGGTCGCTTTTTCGGTATTGGGGCATCACTTGTTTATGATGAAGGCAATATCAAAATAAATACATTGATTGCAGGAAGCCCGGCATGGAAAAGCGGCGAAGTACAAGTAGGAGATATCATTCTAAAGGTTGGACAAGGAAAAGAAGAACCAACAGAACTTACAGGTTTTGTTGTTGAAGATGCTGTAAAACTTATTCGTGGCAAAAAAGGAACCGATGTTAAATTGACATTGAAGAAACAGGATGGTTCTGTAAAGGTGGTTACATTAGTTCGTGATGAGATCGTGCAGGACGAATCATTTGCAAAAAGCGCTATTATCAATAATGGTAGTTCAAGACTTGGATACATTTATCTTCCGGAGTTCTATGCAGACTTCGACAGACCAAATGGTGCCCGTTGTTATATTGATGTTGCAAAAGAGATCATTAAGTTAAAAGAAGATAAAGTAGATGGTATCATTATGGATCTGCGTAATAACGGAGGTGGTTCTCTTTATGACGTAGTACAAATGGTCGGTCTTTTTATCGATAAAGGCCCTATTGTACAAGTGAAAGATCGTGATGGCAAACCAAATATTCTTGAAGATAAAAATCGTGAAGTATTGTATGATGGCCCGCTTACAGTAATGGTAAATGAATTCAGTGCTTCGGCTTCTGAAATTTTTGCAGCGGCTATCCAGGATTATGGTCGTGGTGTAGTTATTGGTAGCACTTCTACCTATGGCAAAGGAACAGTGCAGCGTAATCTTGGTCTTGATCCTGAATCTGGTTATTTGAATTCTAATTCAGACCTGGGAACGATTAAATTAACCTTGCAAAAATTTTATAGAGTAAATGGCGGCTCAACACAGTTGAAAGGTGTTGCATCTGATATTATATTACCTGATAATTATGAGTTTCTGAAATTCCGTGAGAAAGATGACCCTGATGCATTACCATGGGATGAAATTCAAAGAGCATCGATCAACAACTGGAAATCTGGTTATGAATTATCAACAATTCAAAAATTAAGTGACGCAAGACTTCAAACAAACAAAGCATTTAAATTAATAAAAGAAAATACAGAATGGCTGGCAAAGCAAAATGACAGGGAATATCCTTTGAATTTTGATAAATACCAGAAAGAACAAAAAGCGATCCGAACTACAGTTCGCCAGATCGAATCACTTAAAAAATTAGAAGGTGAAATGGATGTGATCTCACTTCCACAAGATGCGAACAGGTTTACCTATGATAAAGGGAAACAGGATCGTTTTGATCAGTGGATCAAGAACCTTCGTAAAGATATTTACATTGACCAGGCAGCGAGAGTAACTGCGGATATGGTACAGCAAAAAAATCTCGTACAGGGTAAGAACGAAGAAGTGAAGAAGCCGTTTTAATAACTGATAAATAAATTAAATAACCCTCTCGCTAAAGCAAGAGGGTTATTTTTTACAAGTATCTTTCTTTAATGATCTGGCAATGATGATTGACATGACCAGCAACGATATAACCAATCCCCAATACATAAGTCGAATTCTCACTGGCAATTCCAGATTGTTCCATTTGTTCTTTGTCAAACGAAGCAAACATTGCTTCTGTTGCTTTTCGCAAAGAAGCAAATTCTTCGACAAGATCATTCCAATTTCTTTTATCAGCTTTTGCAGTTTGAGCAAAAAGATTTTCATCAAAACCGGGTAGGGGAGTTTCGTCTTTCCTGGCAAATCGAAGTGCACGGTAAGTAAATACTCTTTCACCGTCAAGCATGTGTTGTATCACTTCCTTTATTGTCCATTTACCTTCTGCATAACGAAAATCATGTTTCTCCGGAGAAATAGATTTTAAAAGATCAAATAAATTTTTTGTACTGCTTTTTAGACCAGCCATAAGATCATCTTCTTTTACTTTACTTATATAGCCATGATAAAAATCTGGCACACGGGATAAATCGGGACGAGGCATAAAGAAATGTTTAAAAGTTAAAGAGGTTAAAGTTAAAGATGCGAGAGTTATCAAAATAAAAAACCTCCGCAAAACTGCAGAGGTTTTCAAAATCATTTATTCTAAACGTTAGAATGGTTTTAATTGATTACCTGTCGTTCTTTCACCTTTTAGTGTTGCCGCAAGTTTTAATGCTTCATAAGCATTTATTACACCACCGCTTTTTGATATTTCAGAAAGTTTTACTTTCTTATCTGAACCAGGTACAGTTATATCACTAGGCGGCGCCACTGTAGAATTTTCAATTACATATTTTACCTGCTCAGCGCTTAAATTAGGGTAATATTCAAGTATCAATGCTGCAACACCAGCCACAACCGGTGAAGCCATACTTGTTCCCTGTGCATTTCCATATGTATTGCCACCTGGAATAGTAGAATAGATCTTCATACCAGGAGCAAATACATCCACTTCATTTTTCCCATAGTTTGAGAACCCTGCAGTCAAAGAATTATATTTAACACCTTCAGGACTTACCTGGTCAATTGAAAGATCACCACTTGCTCCAACAGTTATCCAATTGCTGGCCCTTTTTTTATCCTCCTGGTAAACAGCGTTAGGGAAATTCCAGAGTGTATCAACATTTTTTGAATCATTTCCTGCAGCATGCACCAGTAATACACCCTTTGATTTTGCATACTCAACAGCTTCATCTACCCATTTTTTCTCAGGCGAAAAGCTTTTACCAAAGCTCATATTAATAACCTGTGCGCCATTATCAACTGCATAGCGAATAGCGAGTGCAATATCTTTATCATGCTCATCACCGTCAGGTACGGCACGAACTGTCATAATTTTCACATTGTCTGCAACACCATCGATCCCGATCTTATTTTTTCTTTTTGCCCCGATAATACCAGAAACGTGAGTGCCATGAAAAGCCGCTTTGTTATCAACAAACACATTATTGTTGCCATAGTATTTATCGTTGAAATCTTTGTAATTATCTTTTACGATATCATCACGATAATTTTTAGGAGCAAGTTCTTTTGCATCGGCTTTTCTTTGCTCGCCATCAACAAAATCTTTAAATCCCCCCATGAACTCTTTATTGGTAATTTCCAACGCTTCGTTTGCTTTCATTAAACCGTATAATGCATTTTTTGCATTCATCGCTTTCAGATCATTCAATTCTGCTTTTTCAAGTTCTTTACCGGTAAATTCTTTTTTACCTAATGCAATTTGTAATATGCTATCGCTTTTTGCAAGGTTCTCGTAGGCTACTTTTAAAATTGCAATATCAATTTCCGGCCCATCAGATGAACCATACATTTCTTCTCTTGCCTTGCTCCACATTTCATATTCGGCAGCTTCTTCTTTTGAAAGCTTTGAAGGATCAATATTCTTATCCTCATATTTATTTTTATAAGCATGATAAACCCTGTCTCTTTCATAAGAATCAACAGTTACATTCCTTCCATCTTTACCACCAATAAAATTCCAACCGTAGATATCATCTACATAACCATTCTTATCATCATCAATTCCATTACCAGGAATTTCTTTTGGGTTATGCCATAAAACTTCTTTCAGATCTTCATGTAACGTATCCACACCAGAGTCAATAACAGCTACTAAAACCGTTTTGCTCTTCTTTCCTTTTACAAATTGGTAAGCTTTATCCAGACTGATGCCATTCACACCGTTGTCTTTAAGGTCCTGCAAATACCATCCGTTGGGAAGGGGTTCCTTAACACTTGTCTGAGAAAAAGTGGTTGTGCTAACCAAAGCCAGGGCTATCATGATCACAAAACCTTTTAAGATTCTATTCATTTTTTGATTGATTTTAAATACAAAGATTAAAAAAGGAGTAAAATTAATTAAACCATCCATACAATTTTAATAAACTCTCACAGAGTAATGAGCTTTGGATGACAATAAAAGAGCCAAAAGAAAACCTCCCGGTTGCATCGGGAGGTTTTTTAACTCTTTAATTATTTCTCAATTTGAGTTCAACCCTTCGGTTAAGTGCTCTTTCCTGTTCAGTCTTGCCTTCGTTAAGCGGCTTGGTTGGACCAAAGCCCTGCGATGTTAATCTTGATGGGTTAACACCCTTTTTAATAAGATAATTTTTCACGGTTTCGGCTCTTTCCTTTGACAGCCTCATGTTTGCATTAAAATTACCATCATTGCTTGTATGACCTTCAATGTCAACCTTTAGGTCAGTTTCTTTTGATAATAACTCAGCCACTTCGTCCAATACTTTTTCGGATGCAGGCAACAGAGCTGCTTTTGCAAAAGCAAATTGCGTCTTCCTGGCTGCAAATTCAACTTTCTGTATAATTTCTTTCTTGATCTCTGGACAACCATTATTGTCTTTAAGGCCAGGTTCACTTATACATTTGTCTTCTTCGTCGTTAACACTATCACCATCTGTATCCGGAATTGGGCAACCACTATAACGAGCAGCACCCGGCACAGTTGGACATTTATCCTCTTCATCATTGATCGCATCATTATCTGTATCAGGAATAGGGCAACCTTCATATTTCGCAAGACCTGGTACAGTCACGCATTTATCTTTATCATCAGTAATACCATCTTTATCAGTATCCATTAAAGGGCATCCATTATTAGATGCTAACCCTTTTTCATTAGGGCATTTATCAACTTTATCAGCAATACCATCAGCATCAGTATCAGGACAACCATTTGTAACAAGTGGTCCTGGTTCTGTAACACATGAATCTTCCTTATCAATTATGCCATCGCTATCAGTGTCCTTTGGTTTATCTTCTAATGAAACAGGTTTGCCAATAAAAATACCAAGCGTAACGCCATATACCTGGTTCTTAAAACTTCCATCATAAGTAGCCTTGTACATATCAGTAAGACCACGACTGAAATTACCAGCAATAAAAAGACCGCCAAACTCAATACCCGCAGTTCCGTTTACACCAAGATCAAACGTTTTATATTGTCCCGCACCATCCCCAATAGGTAGATCAGTATTTTCTTCCGTTTCAAATTTTCCAGATTTCAAATATGTTTCTTTTTTTTCAAGGCCATTATAGAAAAAAGAAAGATAGGGGCCACCGCCTAAAAAGAATTTTGTTTTTCCGCCTAATGGGATTTTATAAACAAGATTCAATGGAATATCAATGTAGTTAATAAATTGTTTTGCATCTATGCTGAAGTAATTATAAACTGCAGTATCGTAATTGTTATAGAATTTTCTTCCCTTATTATAAAACATGACTCCTGGCTGTGCATAGAATTTTGATTTCAGTCCAAGTTGCAGATCGGCGATAAAACCAAAATGAGCTCCGGTTCGATTACTATAACCGCTTTCAATTTCTGACCAGTTAGGAAGTTCATTTGTTTCTACAATGGTGGAGGAATGTGCGCCGCCAGCAATGGCAATTCTTAATTGGGCGTTTGAAATTTGCCAAAAAACAAGCAGCATTGCTGCAAGTAGTAAAGTTCTTTTCATCGGATGATTTTTCAGAGATATTGATTGATATTCAACGCTCAAAGGTTGAAATTATTTCGCAGATATCATAGCATTTTGCGAATACAAAGGGTTTACACTTAAATATCAAACTTAATACCCTGCGCCAGCGGAAGATTATTGCTGAAATTGATCGTATTCGTTTGCCGGCGCATATAATTTTTCCAGGCATCGCTACCACTTTCACGGCCTCCGCCAGTTTCTTTTTCACCCCCAAAAGCGCCACCGATCTCAGCACCACTTGTGCCTATGTTGACGTTTGCAATACCGCAATCACTTCCCGATACAGAAAGGAATTGTTCTGCTTCACGAAGGTTCAATGTCATGATGGCTGATGAAAGCCCTTGCGGCACGCCATTTTGAATTGCAATTGCATCATCAACCGTTTTATATTTTAATAAATAAAGAATGGGTGCAAAAGTTTCGCGTTGTACAATTTTATAATCTGGTTTGACCTCAGCAATACATGGTTTTACATAACAACCACTTTCAAATCCATCACCGCTCAATCTGCCACCTTCAATAATAAATTTCCCGCCTTCTTTTTTACATTCTTCAATGGACGTCTCATACATTTTCACTGCATCCTTATCGATCAATGGACCTACATGATTATTTTCATCTAAAGGATTTCCAATACGTAATTGAGAATAAGCAGCAACTAACTTTTGTTTTACTTTTTCATAAACTTCATCATGAATGATCAGTCGCCTGGTACTTGTGCAACGTTGTCCTGCAGTGCCAACTGCTCCAAACAAAGCCCCACGTATCGCCATGTCTATATCTGCATCTTTTGAAATAATGATCGCATTGTTTCCTCCAAGTTCCAATAATGCTCTTCCAAGTCTTGCGCCAACTGCTGCGCCAACTGCTTTTCCCATTCTTGTAGAACCAGTTGCTGATACTAGTGGGATTCTTGTATCATTTGCCATCCATTCACCAACATCACGGCCGCCAATTATTAAAGAGCATACACCCTCAGACACATTATTTTTTGCAAACACTTCTGAAATGATATGTTGACATGCGATCCCGCAAAGCGGAGTTTTTTCTGAAGGTTTCCATATACAAACATCACCGCACACTAATGCGAGCATGCTGTTCCAGCTCCATACAGCAACGGGGAAATTGAATGCAGAAATGATTCCAACGATCCCTAATGGATGCCATTGTTCATACATGCGATGACCTGGACGTTCACTATGCATACTTAAGCCATATAGCTGTCTTGATAAACCAACAGCAAAATCACAGATATCGATCATTTCCTGTACCTCGCCATAACCTTCCTGCAAACTTTTACCCATTTCATAAGAAACAAGTTTCCCCAATGGTTCTTTATATTTTCTTAATGCTTCCCCAACCTGTCTTACAATTTCTCCTCTTTGAGGCGCTGGTATCAATCGCCATTGTTTGAATGCAGATTCAGCAGTTTGAATTATTTTTTCGTAGCTCTCTTTATCACCGGCAGTCACCGAGCCGATCAGTTTCCCATCAACAGGAGAATAGGAATCTGTTTTTTCACCAATAGACCTTATCCAGTTGCTACCTGTACTTGCACCATTATTGTTAGATTCTACATGCAATGCTTTTAGAAAATCCATTTGTATTATTTAGAATGCAAAAGTACAGATGAACGATCATAAACAAGATTGAAAACAACAATGTTGATCGAAGCAATCGAAAAAGAATTTAGAAAACAATTATATGTGTGGTCCAGATTGATTGAGTTTTTCCTGTGTTAGGTTGAGCAAAAGGATCATTTTGAGTTGATCCACTGCTGCGAACAGGTGGAGTAGGTGGGGGTCTGCTTCCAGCAGGTACTCCTACGAGTCTTGAAGTTGTAGATGTCGGTTGAGCCGTGTTGTTACTCGGCTGAGTCGCGTTGCTACTGGTTATTTTATTTTCTTCGATTTTCCATCCAATGCTGATTTTCTTATTATTCAATTGGGACAAATCCCCTTCGATAATTTTCAATGGTATATTGTATTCAATATGTAAAATAGAAGAACTGTCCCATCCAATTGCAATATTTGCAGTTCCTTCGGTTTTTATGTTTTGTATAAAAGGTTCTGCATTACTAAAACCAAAAAGTTTCATATTTTCTGTACTTGAAATGTTTTCCATTGTTACCGGAAACGCAATTCCCTTGTTTTCTTTTTTCTTGCCTTTCGTGTCTATGTAAAGGTTCATTCCTTCCTGCAGTATCATTTTTTGAATACTCCTGTCACTGATATTGATTGCAAGAAATAAGGTTCGGCTATCGTTGTCAATAGCATATTCCATTTTCGTTGCTTTATCGGTTGCAAATTTTTCTGTCGGCCATTCTGTTGTATTACCGTCGAGTAAATGAGTAATAATCGTTGTATCCGTTTGAAATGTTGATGAAAATTTTATATAAGAGTAATTCGAATTTGCCAACATGCTAATTGCAGGAAGTAAAAAGAATATTCTCATGGTAATTAGGTTTTGATATCCTAAGATACGAAACCTAATAATCAATACTGTTCCGATTCATTAGGAAAAGATTTCCCCTTTACATCACTAATGTATTGCTGAACAGCGGTAGTGACCTGTTCGTTTAAATTCAAGTATTGACGAAGAAAACGGGGTTTAAATTCTGTATTAATGCCAAGCATATCATGCATTACCAGCACCTGGCCATCGCAATGCATACCGGCACCAATACCAATTGTGGGAATATGTAAACTTTCAGTTACTTCTTTTGCAAGTTCGGCAGGTATTTTTTCAAGCACAATGCCGAAGCAACCGGCTTTTTCCAGCAGCTTTGCATCGCGTCGTAATTTATTTGCTTCATCTGCCTCTTTTGCACGAACTGTATATGTCCCGAATTTATAAATTGATTGCGGCGTTAAACCCAAATGTCCCATCACCGGTATTCCTGCAGAAACAATTCTTTTTACTGAATCAACCACCTCTTCACCGCCTTCTAATTTTATTGAATGAGCCCCCGTTTCTTTCATGATACGAATTGCAGAAGCAAGAGCAATGTCAGAATTGGATTGATAGGAACCGAAAGGAAGATCGACAACAACAAGACAACGATTAACTCCACGAATAACGGCAGAAGCATGATAGATCATATGTTCGATAGTGATCGGGAGCGTTGTTTCATGACCCAACATTACATTGGAAGCAGAATCACCAACAAGGATTATATCAACACCGGCGTTATCAAGAATTCTTGCAAAAGAAAAATCGTAGGCTGTTAGCATACTGATCTTTTCTCCAGCCGTTTTCATCTTCTGAAGAGTATTTGTTGTTACTTTTTTTACTTCCTTATTTACAGACATAGACCCGGGATTTAAATGCTCTTTTTGATAGGCGTAAGGTGTAAAGTTAAATCCAGTTTCCTCATTAATCCTGAAAAATCATGTCAATCGTGGTTCTTTCACTTCCTCATACAATGTATGGATCAATCCATCAGCCAACCCGATCTTGGGAATATAAATTTCTTCTGTATCGGCCCAACGCATTACATTGATATAAATAAGTAGGGCAGGAACGATCACATCAGCCCGATCTTCCCGCAAATGATAAAGAGTCATTCTTTGATTTACTGATAAGTTGCTGAATTCTTTATAATAATCTCGTAACAGATCAAGTTGCAGGGGTTTTCCCTCCTTTCTTTTTGAAAGAGAAAATATTTTATTAATGTTTCCCCCGGAACCAATAGCAGTTACATGATGATAGCCTTTTGTTTTTTCTTTAATAAATTCTTTCATCTCATCCCATAATGCCTCGCTTACCTGGTTTTTCAGCAACCGGATCGTACCGATATTAAATGATTCCTTAAACACAAGTTTGCCATCAGTGAAAAAAGTAAGTTCGGTACTACCACCACCAACATCTATATAGAGATAAGATTCCTCCTTTGTCATATTCTCTGCAATATGATTTTCATAGATCAATGAAGCCTCTTCCTGTCCTGAGATGATCTTTATTTCTATACCAGTCTCCGCTTTTACTTTACGAATTATTTCCGCACCATTTGTAGCATCACGCATAGCAGAAGTAGCACAAGTTTTCACATGTTTCACTTCATATACGTCAAGAAGCAGCTTATAGCTCTTCATTGTTTTGATAATCTTCTCAACTTTGTTAGGAGGGATCTCACCTTTATCAAAAACTTCAAAGCCAAGCCGCAATGGGGCTCGAACAAGTGCTGCCTTGATAAATTCGGGGTTACCCTGGGGTCCTATTATTACATCGGAAATAAGAAGTCTTGCTGAAGTTTT
>Ga0193740_1000420_pt1 | contig 11759 bp, 13 predicted proteins | sample L2s1metaG_FD_145072 | JGI IMG/M metagenome (GOLD analysis project Ga0193740, IMG submission 145072) | Soil microbial communities from a riparian zone of the East river system, Colorado, United States - L2s1 | ecosystem: Environmental > Terrestrial > Soil > Riparian zone | place: USA: East River... | reverse complement strand
GGATTTGACCAATACATGTGGGAACAAAACCGTTACTTTGCCAATCCTTAAAAACCTAATAAAGTACTCATGGTCAAAGCAGGAAGAGCTTCTATCAAACGCGGCAAACCATCTTATTTCATGTCAATTCTCGGTGTTACCCTTGTATTATTCCTGATGGGAATTATCGGGTTGATCACTATCAATGGCCGCAAGATCATCACCAGTCTTAAAGAAAGCTTGGAAGTACAGGTGTTCCTGAAACAAAATATTAAAGACACGGCGAGAGAGCGACTGCACAATTATATTGCCTCACAACCGTACGTGAAAGAAATAAAATACACCGATAAGGAAACAGCAAAGAAAGAATGGATAAAAACCGGTGGTGAAGATTTTACCGAGTTCATTGATAATAGCTTGTTGCCGCCAAGTATTGATTTCAAATTGAAGGCCGATTTTCTTGACTCTGCCCGTCTTGTTGCTATCAAAGCAGATATTTCCCAATTTCCTATAGTTGATGAAGTAAAATATCCGACAGCTGTTGTTCAAAAAATGAGCTCCAATCTCAGGATGGTGAGTATTTATTTATTGATCGCAGCGATATTGATCTCGGCAGTAGTTATTATTCTGATCGATAATACGATTCGCCTGGCCATGTTTAGTAACCGTTTCCTGATAAAAACCATGCAAATGGTGGGAGCCACCCGGTGGTATATTGCCAAACCGCTTGATATGCGGGCCGTGATCAATGGCGCTATCAGCGGTATCATTGCTACAGCGATCGTTTACTTGCTCGTCATTTCTCTTGAAAGCTTTTTTGACGGTTTCAGGGCATTAAGAGATACTCAATCTCTTTTGTTGCTGGGCCTTGTACTGATATTGCTTGGCATCTGCATTACCGTTTTCAGCACCCATCGCAGTGTGTTGAAATATCTACGCATGAAACTGGATGAGTTGTATTAAATGATAGTTTTATAGATGAAAGATGATAGATATTGAGGGTTAATTTATCACCTTTCCAACTATCATCTATCCTCTGTATATTGCAGCCCTAAATTTCAGGTATGAGTGAAAAGAAACAGGTAACTACAACAAGTACCCCCAGTTTATTTGAAAAACAAAACCTGTGGCTGATGCTACTTGGTGTTGCCGTAATTGCTGTTGGCATGCTGTTGATGGTTGGCGGCAAAAGCAAAGACCCTGGCACATTTAATTATGATGAAGTTTACAGCACCTTAAGGATCAGTGTGGCTCCTGTATTAATTATACTTGGTTTGGGTATTGAGATCTACGCAATTTTTAAAAAACCCAAAGTATAATGTGCAAATTAGCAGGTATGCCAGTTTGCCAATTCCATTTCCTCTCTTTCCAAAATTCATTAGCACATCAGCACATTTTCAAATCTGCAAATTAGTTCATGAGCTTAGTTGACGCCATCATTATCGCAATTGTTGAAGGTCTTACAGAGTTTCTTCCTATTTCTTCTACTGGTCACATGATCATTACCAGTTACCTGCTGGGTATTAATGAGCAGGAGTTCACTAAATTATATGAAGTATCAATTCAATTCGGTGCCATACTTTCAGTAGTCGTTTTATACTGGAGAAAATTCTTTGAGTTTCGCCGCTGGCAGTTTTATGCAAAACTTGCAATTGGTGTTTTGCCTGCCCTGATACTTGGTTATTTTTTTTCAGACCAGATCGATTCGTTGCTTGAGAAACCATTGCCTGTTGCTATTGCATTGTTAGTTGGCGGCTTCATTCTTTTGTTTATCGATAATTTATTTCGTGTAAATACGATCGAGTCCGACGACCAGATAACTTTCCCTAAGGCATTTTTGGTTGGTTGCTGGCAGGTGCTTGCTATGGTACCTGGTGTAAGTCGTAGTGCCGCATCTATCATCGGGGGTATGCAACAAAAATTTACAAGATACCTTGCTGCTGAGTTTTCTTTTTTTCTTGCTGTACCAACTATGCTTGCCGCAACTGTATATTCTATATTCCTGAAAAAATGGATACAAAAAGATCCAATGGGAAATGATATAATAGATACCACCGGAAAAGCTATTTCACGAAAGGGCTACGAGATCATTCTTGAATCTAATGAGAACATTACTTCTTTCATTGTTGGGAACATTGTTGCCTTTGTAGTTGCTATGCTTGCCATCAGGTTTTTCATTAATTACTTAAAAATTTACGGCTTCAGGGCTTTTGGATTTTACAGGATCATTGCCGGGATCATTTTACTCGCCATTATTCTAAGTGGCGTAATGGAAATAGATTAATCTCGCTATCTTTCGAAAAATCAACTGCATGCAAACGGCTTCCAAAAAAGTTCTGAATGGCTGGGCTATGTACGATTGGGCGAATAGTGTTTATGCCCTGGTGATCACTTCCACGATCTTCCCCGCTTATTATGAAGCAATCACCAAACAGCGGGTAGATGAAAATAATACTTCTTATGTAACCTTTTTGGGAAGAGAATTTGTAAATACTTCTTTGTACAATTATGCATTGGCAATTGCATTTTTAATTGTTGCCATCATTTCTCCACTCCTTTCTTCTATTGCTGATTATCGCGGTAATAAAAAAAGTTTTATGAACTTTTTTTTAACGATGGGCAGCCTTGCCTGTTTATCACTTTTCTTTTTGAATACAACCGATGGTAAAATAAGCTCGGGTGTTTCAAATCTTGGACTTGGATTATTATCAGTGATCCTTGCCTGTGTTGGCTATTGGGGCAGTATTGTTTATTATAATTCCTTTCTTCCGGAAATAGCAGCACCGGAAGACAGAGACAGGCTTAGTGCAAAAGGGTTTTCATATGGTTATGTTGGAAGTGTGGTTTTGCAGGTTATTTGTTTTGTCCTCGTTTTTTTTCCAGGAATAGTTGGCGGATCTGATACAGAAGGAGCAACCACGACCATACAATTTCGGACCGGATTTTTACTAGTGGCGATCTGGTGGTGGGGATTTGGGCAATTTGCATTAAGGCGGCTTCCCAGGTCTGAACCTGCAGGCGATCCAACAAAAAAACATTTGCTATCTAACGGTTATAAAGAGTTAAGAAAGGTTTGGGGTCAGCTTACCAGTTTACCTGTTTTAAAGCGATTTCTTTTTTCATTTTTCTTTTATAATATGGGAGTGCAAACGATAATGTTAATTGCAGCATTATTTGGTAAAGGAGAATTAGACATCCCGAGTAATAAACTTATCATCGCTATTCTTTTAGTGCAATTGATCGCTGTACCAGGGGCTTTTGTTATTTCAAAACTTTCAGCCTCCTTCGGTAATTTAAGAACTTTGATGCTTTGTGTTTTATTATGGGTTGGAATTTGTATTTATGGATACACTATTCCACGGGGAGATGTAGCCCAGTTCTATATTATATCCAGCATTATTGGTTTTGTAATGGGTGGTACCCAATCGCTCAGCCGCTCCACCTATTCTAAGCTGATGCCAGTAACAAAAGACACTGCCTCCTTCTTTAGTTTTTATGATGTTACAGAAAAGATCTCATTGGTTGTTGGATTATTTCTTTTCGGGTTTCTTACAGAAATTACTGGTTCACAAAGAGCATCTGTCTTAGCTTTGATGACTCTTTTCATTATCGGTTTATTTTTGTTACTGTATACCCGTAGTATACAAAAGAAGATCATTCAATGAAATTATATTCGATCAATACCGGTTACTTCAAATTGGATGGAGGCGCCATGTTTGGCGTTGTTCCAAAAACTATCTGGAATAAAATAAACCCGGCTGATGAAAATAATTTATGCAGCTGGGCCTTGCGGTGTCTATTGATCGAAGATGGCGATCGTTTGATCCTTGTTGACAATGGCAATGGTGATAAGCAGGATGCAAAGTTTTTCAGTCATTACCATTTGCATGGAAATGATACATTAGAAAAGTCCTTGGCAAAACATGGCTTTACCAAAGATGATATCACCGATGTATTTCTTACTCACTTACATTTTGATCATTGTGGTGGTTCTATAAAAAGGGATGGAGATAAACTAGTGCCGAACTTTAAGAATGCAACATTCTGGAGTAATAAAAGGCATTGGGAGTCTGCCACAAATCCAAATGAAAGAGAGAAGGCTTCTTTTTTGAAAGAAAATATTTTACCAATTGAAGAAAGTGGGAAATTGAAATTTATCAAACATCCTCTTGAAGATGTAAAAGGATGGACTGCATACCCGCCAGGAACATTATCGTCTGTTTTTAATGAAAACATTTCTGTTCGTTTCGTAGATGGTCATACCGAAAGCATGATGCTTCCTGAAATAAAGTATAAAGGCAAAACTGTTGTATTCATGGCAGATTTACTGCCTTCTGCTGGTCATATGCCTATCCCTTATGTTATGGCCTATGATATGAATCCATTAACAACTCTTGGAGAAAAAAGAAATTTTCTTAATCATGCATTGAAAAATGATTATATACTTTTTTTTGAACACGACCCCGTGCATGAATGTTGCACACTTCAACAAACCGAAAGAGGAATAAGACCAAAGGAGTTTTTTAAACTGGAAGAGATCTGACCCGTTATTGATTACCTCTCAATTTCACCATTGAAGTAAGCGGATAGCGAAGATTGCGATAAGCCATCATATCAATTTTTACTTTGCCAACTACGATCGGACTTTCTACACGAAGCACTACATGATTTGGATCGTCACTTACCCACACGGTCATTTTTTCACCACCTTCAAATATGGTTCCCTTTAATAATAGTGGTTTGAATTTTATTGCTTTGAATTTCCCGTATTGTGTTTTTATAGTTTCTTTTCCCATGTAACGGATATACATATTGAATACTTCATTATCTAAAAACATCTTAAAAGGGATCTTGTCATCAAATTTATATTTTGCAAAGTCAATATTCCGGGCATAATACATGGCACTTAATACATCCTGTATACAATCCGGTACTTTAAATACGCCACTATTTGTTACGGCCGTATTCGCAGTACGATTGAAAGTGATGGACTCATAGTTCTTATAACCACCTTCATCTACATTTCTAATGAATTTCAATGGTTGTAAGGTCGCCGTATCAATATACGATTCATATTTATCCCTTACTCTGTAGATCCAGTCGTAAGATGCTTTTGTTTTTCCGTCACCCACTACATGATACACCGGTCTATTTCCAAAATTTTCCAACGTGGCAGTGAAAGTAGCGGTACCGGCATGAATATAAGTACCTACAACAGAATAATAAACATGAAAAGTGACCTGCTCACCTGCCTGGAATGCTTTGTTAGTGATGCCACAAAATTCGTCGGTTGTACCTATTGTGCTTTTAGGAACAGGTGGCGACATTATTTCTTTTCCCTCCCCGGTAAAAAAAACCAACCAAATGCTGAGTGCCGATAATGAGTTACGAAGCTTCATCCTTTTTAAAAAATTTTATTCCAAGTATTAATAAACTGCCAATTGCTGCCGGTATTACTAAATTGATACACCAAATAGTAGTGGTAACAAACCCGATCGCTAATGTATTGACTGTAAAAATTGCAAAAATTTCCTTAGTTATATACATTTTTTTTACCACCTCAAAAAGCTCAATAGTTGGGGTAATAGCCATCACAAAAAAAACTATCGCTGTTGCCCAAAATCCCTGCCACCAATTTACCTCAACACCAAAAAAGCGAAACAATAAAAAATATTGCGTGGCAAAAACAAGATAACGTAACAATGATATAGACAACAAACGCAGCAACAGCGTTGTATCTGTCTTTTCCAATTCATTAATAAGCCAAATGTATTTTTTTATTGCCGGTATTTTATCGATCCATTTCACCAGCCATCCTATTCTAAAATAAAAAACTGTTAAAACTATAAAAACAAGGGATGCACCAATAATTCCAAGATCCTTTAACCATTCCATCCAACCGGATAAATTCATGTTAGTAATACCAGGTTGTAAGATCACCAAACCTAAAAGACCAAAAAAGATAGTAACCAGGAGTTGGCTAATACTGCCAAGTATAGTAAGCGATATAACTTTTAAACGATTTCCATCATCCATGTAAAGAACTCTACCCAGATATTCGCCTGTGCGGTTGGGTGTGGTAACCGAAAAAGACACTCCCGAAAAAATGGCTTTTAACGATCTGAAAAAACTAACAGGCTGTACCCTTTGCACCGATATTTTCCACTTAAAAGCTTCCAGCGACCAGTTCACAAACATTAAAACAAAAACAAGAATAAAGTTGAGTACTCTTGTATCGGTAAAAGAAGCTTTTATATTCAACCATGATTCTTCAAGATTTGGTTGATTTTTTATTTGATTAAAAACGGAATATGATAACCAGGTGAAGAGTAAAGGGCCGAGAACATAATTGAGAAAGATTTTGATATTTTTGTTTAGCTTCATTAATCCTGTAAAAATACTTGCTCATTGCAAAAACCTCCAAAAATAATTCTTGGCATTGACCCCGGTACATTATTGATGGGTTATGGCATAATTGAGATCAACAGCAGTGTGATTTGCATGAAAGAAATGAGTGTGCTGAAACTCTCAGGAAAAAAGGATAATTACATTCGACTGCAGTTAATTCACAAAAAAATTGAAGAGCTGATAGAGAAACACCGGCCAAATGAGTTTGCGATCGAAGCACCATTCTTTGGTAAAAATGTTCAAAGTATGCTGAAACTAGGACGGGCTCAGGGTGTAGCTATTGCCGCCGCAATTAGTGCCGGTTTGCCAGTAACAGAGTATAGTCCTAAAAAGATAAAACAATCTATCACCGGTAACGGGAATGCTGATAAAGACCAGGTATGGAAAATGCTGCAACACTTACTTGCATTAAAAGAAATGCCACAATATTATGATGCAACGGATGCGCTGGCCGTAGCGGTTTGTCATCATTTCCAGGATAAACCTGCATTGAGATCAAATGGCAACCTCAAAAGCTGGAAAGATTTTATGACAAAGAACCCTTCACGAATTACAGTCAAATAAGTTTTATGAAATTTAAATTTCCTTTTTTGATCACCTGTTTCTTTCTAACAGTTTTGATCTCGCATTTATGAAAATGTGCAGTTGAAATTTTTGTGGGAAGGAATAGAAACCATCGCTGCTATTATGGTAATGCAACATCAATAAAAACGTAAACAATGTTTGATCAACCCTTCGGCTTGGTCACAGGTGGTTTTTGAGTTGTCGGTTGCTTTACGGGATCGGGATCGTCACCAAGGTAAAGAAGGTTTTGAGGTAATTCTGTGAGCTTAAGTTCTCTTGCTACTGCAATAAAAATATTATCGATCTTAAACCCTCCTTCATAAGTTTGAGGTTTTAGTACCAAAGTATATTTTTTTCTTGCCAATACTTTTTTATATGCATTTACTACCAGGTTGTACATGCCTTGTGATAATACTCCTCTTTTTTCGTTTGATTTGTTTTGAGCAATTTGTTGCCAGTAAACAATGTTGATCATTGCCTTTTGCCGGTCGGCGTATACCATATCAAGTATTGCTTTTGATTTTTTTCCAGAAGCCACTTGAACAGAATCTGCTTTGTATGTACTGTCGAGCCGCTGATATTCGGATTCATAATATTCCCGAAGGGATCCTAAAGAATCACGGTCAAAAATTTGCATAAGGCTATCTACATTTTGATAGCCAGGCATGGCTTGTACCATTACGTCAACATCAAATACACCAATTTTTAGTGTTTGTGATCTTGCATTTACTGACAAGAATAGTAAAGCAGTAAAACTTAAAGCGAATGATAATATTTTTTTCATATACAAGAATATTAAGTGGGAAATGTGAAAGTAAGATTTATCTGTTGAGTAATACTTCCAGTATTAATATGATTTTTATAGTTCGTTTTAAAGATTGCTTATGATCGTTTCCTGCACCTTCTTCATTTGTTCAGGTGTCATTTTCAATTTGTCCTTTGTAAAATTCAGATCATTTGCAGAATTAATTGGGATCAGGTGCATGTGTGCATGCGGCACTTCTAACCCGACCACTTCGATACCGCAACGATTACAATTAAAAGACCGCTCAATGGCCTTTGCAATTGGCTTTGCAAAGAGCAGCATTTCTGAAAGAAACTCATCCGGCAGATCAAAAAATTTATCGATCTCTGTTTTAGGCACTATCAATACATGTCCCTCACGCAAAGGAAAAATATCAAGAAAGGCAAAGAATTTTTCATTCTCTGTAATTTTATAAGAAGGAATTTCACCTGCTATAATTTTTGAAAAGATTGTCATACCACCGAAGATTTTAGATTTCAGATTTACGATTGCGGATTTGATGTAGTTCCAATTCATAAGAATATTTGACACAAATCTAAAATCTGGAATCCGCAATCTAAAACCTGGAATCAAAGTGAGATATTTTCAACTTTAAATTTCAGTATTCCTGCCGGTGCCTGTACTTCTGCAACTTCGCCTGGCTTTTTACCAAGCAATCCTTTACCAATTGGTGATGTAACAGAAATCTTCCCCATTTTCAGGTCAGCTTCGTTCTCACTTACCAATTGATAGGTGACTTGTTTTTTAGTATTCAGATTTGTAAGCGTCACCCTTGTAAGGATAGAAACCTTACTTGTATCAATACTGCTTTCATCAAGTACTCTTGTATTTGCAAGGATTCCTTCCATTTGCGCAATTTTTGATTCTAAATGTCCTTGCGCCTCTTTTGCTGCATCATACTCTGCGTTTTCTTTAAGATCTCCCTTTTCTTTTGCTTCAGCAATAGCCCTTGAAGCCGCCGGCCGGTCAACAGATTTCATACGCTGTAAATCGATCTTCATTTGTTCAAGGGTATCCTTTGTCACATAATTAAAACTACTCATTATTACCTCCTTTTATATTTACAAAGCTGATGTCACGTTTGCAGACAAAAAAAATAACAACGCCCCAGTGTTTGCTGAAGCGTTGCATTTATATATACAAATATAGAAAATTACTTATTTGGTCGAATAAGTAATAAAAAGTTTTTCTCAGGGTCTTATATAAAAATAAGGTTTCCTATAAGCCGAAAGAGTACCCTCGAGGCATACGGAACTATTATATTTAAAGAAATCCCAATTTTTGAAGCAGGACCTCGCTCATTTTTAAAAATGCTTCATGGCTATAACCTGCAATATGTGGAGTTATGACCACATTGGGCTGATCAAGTAACCAATGGAAAAGTAAGTTTTCCTCGGTAGTATGGGAAGAAAGCTTTTCATTTTCTAAAACATCAAGACCCGCCCCTGCAATAACGCCGTTTATTATCGCCTCTTTTAAGTCTTGTGCATTTATAATTTGACCTCTTGACGTATTTACTATCCATGGTTTTTGTTTTAGGGACTGAAAAAAATCATGATTGGCTAAATAATGAGTTTCATCTGTAAGAGGTATATGAAAACTGATCACATCAGCATAACGACATACCTGTTCAAGGCTTGCTTCTTTTATACATTCTTTACTAAAGCCAAATTTATATTTATCATTCGCTAATACTGTTACATTAAACGACTGAAGTAATTGAGCAAAGGCACTTCCCGTATTACCATAACCAATAATACCGACCGTCTTACCGTAAAGTTCGGTAGCCTTGTTCTCGTCACGCAGCCATTTACCCTCTTTCAATTCCTTTTGTACTGAGTGAATTTTATTCATCAGTGCTAATAATAATGCCAGCGTATGCTCGGCTACTGCATTTCTATTTCCTTCAGGGCTGCTGAAGCATTTTATTCCTTTGCTTTCGGCATACTTTACATCTATCAATTCCATTCCGCTACCAAGACGGGCTATCCATTTAAGATCTTTTCCTTTATCAATTAAATTTGAATCTACTTTTATTCGTGTAGTTATTACCAGTCCCTCTACCCCATTCATTTCATTAAACAATTCATCATATGAGATAGTGGGTGCATTGATAACCTCAAACCCTTTCTGCTTTAACGTATCGATCAATAATTCATGCGCCTTTGCTGTAATAATAACTTTACTCATTCTTCTTATTTCATTTTAAAACTAAGCTCTCCAAATTCTTTTACTGATAAATGTTCAGCTCTTTTATTAAATATTTCATCTTTCAATATATCAGGATCGAATAGATGCTTAACAGCATTTCGCAGCATTTTTCTGCGTTGATTAAACCCTGCTTTTACTAATCGAAAAAAAGATCCTTCATCTTTCATCTCAACATTTTTTTCCAAAGGCAATAACCTGATCACAGCGCTTTTTACTTTAGGCGGAGGTGTAAAAGATGATTCACTTACTTCAAAAAGATATTCAACTTTAAAAAAAGCCTGTACCAACACACTGGTAACGCCATAGACTTTGCTTCCTTCTTTTGCAGCCACTCTTTGTGCCACTTCTTTTTGAAACATTCCTACCACGTTCTCTACATTTTCTTTCCATTCAAGCATCTTAAACAATATCTGCGATGAAATGTTGTAAGGAAAATTCCCTGTTACAGAAAACCTTTCACTAAAAGGCTTTTCCATATCAAGGAAATTTTGGTTGATCAGTTTGCCTTTTAAATCACTATAAGTGGCAAGCAAATAATCTGCTTTTTCTGTATCAAGCTCCACTGCTTTAAATTCAATAGCTGGAATTTCAAGAAGGTATTTAGTCAATGCACCTCCCCCCGGTCCCACTTCAAGCAATTTTTGATGAGGATATTGTTGTATAGCATCCACAATTTTTTTGCAAATATTTTCATCTTTTAAAAAATGCTGCCCCAGGGATTTTTTTAGCGTATACATTCTTGCAAATGTACTGGCTTGTTTTTTTAAATTTTTTAAATAAAAAAAACCTCCCAGCAGCAAGGGAGGTCTTTAATAAAAACAATTATGAAAACCTGCTATTCCAAAACAACAAAACGTGTCGTAAGTGTTTCCTGGTTTATTTTTAATAAGGCATTGTATACGCCGGGTTGCCAACTTTCATTGGTCTCAACGGCAAATATATTTGTACCTTTTTTAAGCATTTGATTTATTACCGAAACTGTCCGGCCCTGCATATCAACAAATAAAATTTTTGCTTGTGTATCCGATGTTGATGTTATACTCATTTGAAATTTTCCACGCACCGGATTTGGTGCAATTGTAATACCTGCCTTTAATGATGATTTTGTATCAATTCTTAAGATACGGCTATATGAATAAGATCCATCCTGGTTTATCATTCGAATCCGGAACTCGATAAATGATGAAGTGCCAAATGGAATATCATAATTAAAATTATAAGTAGCGTCGTCTTTTAAATTACCATTAGCAGAAACAATTCCTGCATCAACAAAACCTCCGCCATTTATGCTTGACTCAACTACAAAAGATCTTACAGTTGAATTATTCGTCACGGTCCATTGCAATTCTGCATTTTTCTCACCTATATTAAGGACCCCTGAAAAAGATCTGAACCTTGCAGGAAGTACGTTACAAGTGATGTCTCTTAGAATAGTTATGGTATCCGTTGCATAAGCACTACAACCTGCCATCAATCGTTGTGTTACAATATATGTTCCAGGCAGATTAACCTGTATCCAGCTACCAGAAGGGTGTGTATAGATGATATTGCCGTCGATAGTAGACCACGTATAAACAGAAGTTGAATGTGGATTCGCGACATAAATGTCACTTACTATGGTATCCGCCATTCCACAAAAAACAGGAATCTCTGCTGCTAAGTCAGCTCTCGGAGCTAAGAATAGATCAATGGGCGCAACAAAGTCTTTTAGCTCTGCCGTAAATGAGGCAGCTGCTCTTGTTTTTACAACAAGTTTGTTAAATGGAGAACCGCAGACATCTCCACCCAATAA
>Ga0193740_1000419_pt1 | contig 11778 bp, 7 predicted proteins | sample L2s1metaG_FD_145072 | JGI IMG/M metagenome (GOLD analysis project Ga0193740, IMG submission 145072) | Soil microbial communities from a riparian zone of the East river system, Colorado, United States - L2s1 | ecosystem: Environmental > Terrestrial > Soil > Riparian zone | place: USA: East River... | reverse complement strand
TTCATTCAACCATATAACAGCAATCATGCGCCACTGCCCGGAAGGTCGCGCGAATTCAGAATTACGCTGAGGTATAATTTGGAAAGCAGCAAGAGTTAAAAATGTCCCGTCATTATACATACGCGCTTTCAGGACTAAAGGCAAAAATCTTTTTGCTTCTGGCTGCATTTGTATTTGGATCATTTACCAATAGCCCGCCCGGAGCTGAAGGAAACGAGTACCAGATCAAAGCGATGTTCGTTTTCAACTTTACAAAATATGTAGAGTGGCCGGAGGTAAAATCAAATGAAGTATTTACGATTGGTATCATCGGAGAATCTGATATCGTTGAACCGCTGGAAAGAATTGCTTCTCAGAAAAAAGCCGGGGACAAGAAAATTGTAATCAGGAACTTGTTGTTGGAAGACGAGGAATACTGCAACATCATTATTGTTGCGAAGTCGAGGATGAACAAGCTTGAGCAGATTGAAAAAAAATATTCCGGAAAGGGCGTGCTTATCATTTCCGACGAATCGTTTTGAAATAAACCAGTCTCTTGCAAAAAGCGGGGGAGTTAAAATATCCAGCCAGCTTCTTTCACTGGCGGTAGAAGTTCATTAACTTATGACGAAAAAGGACTCTACCAGGATTGATATCGAGATCTATCTCGTCTTTATCGTACTCATAGGAGTTTCGGTATTCAATGCTATTTACAGCACCGTTATAATTTCCAGGAACCAGGATGCTTCCACCAATATCATGATAGTGGATGTCCCTTCTCTGCAGATGCTGGAAAATGTAAACCTCCTTGCCATAAGGTCGAAGATGTATGCTACAAACTGGGTTTACCTTCCCAGCACCCGAGAGGATAAAGAGAAGCTAAAGACACTTCACGAAACAGAATACCCGCAGTTAAAGGGTGACCTGCTTGCAGTAATGACCATGTGGGAGAACACCACGCAGCAGGATACGCTCATTTCTGTTTTACAGAATTTTGATAAGCTCATCGTATATGAAAAGCAGATCATGAATTTATTGGTACGCTTCGATGATTATGAAGATCCGGTAAAAAAATTCAGCGCCGAAGAAATCCTTGAAACGGAAATCTTTCCCAGGAGCACTGCAATTATAGCCACACTCAACAAGGTGATCATGAGCCGCAGGATGCAGGCTGATACATCGCATAATGCAATGATCAGTGCCTCGAGAAAACTGATGTGGAGCGTACTCGGCATTGCTATAATGATCGTGATCGTAGTGCTGCTTGCCGGATTTTATTTATCCAACAGCATTATTGTCCCTGTGATGAAGCTGAAGAATTATATTCAGCAGATGGGTAAAGGGGAAATCCCCGAGATCAATGTCGCTGTGAGGGAAAATGCAGTCGGGCAGATGACACTTGCCGTGAAAACGCTGGTGGGTAGTGTTGAGCGTACGGCGCAATTTGCAAACAGTATTGGCGACGGTGACTTTGAAGCGGAATTCCAGCCGATGGGTAAAAAAGATAAGCTTGGGAATGCGCTGGTACAGATGAGGGATAGTCTTCTGAAGGCTGACCAGGGAAACAAACTTCATAACTGGGAAGCTGCAGGAATCGCAGAGATCAATCAGGTGTTACGCGAAAATACGGATGGCATTGAAAAGCTTTCGAATGAACTTCTTAAAACACTGGCTCAATATATTGAAGCATCTTGTGGAGGATTTTATCTCTTCAATGATAATTCAATAAACAGGCAAAGAAAAATAGAACTTATTTCAGGATATGCTTTGCCATCAGTGCACAAGAAACAACTCGAAATCGGCGAAGGGTTTGTTGGACAGGCGATCAGGAATGAACAGGTTATCCATATCAAAAATATCCCGCAGGAAAATTTCAAAGTCGGATCGGCAGTAGGCGCATTTACTACAACGCAACTGCTCGTGGTTCCGGTGTTGCACCAGGGTACGGTTTACGGTGCGCTTGAATTCAGCTCCTTCGGGAAATTTTATGAGCACCAGGTATCTTTCATGACGCGCATAGCTGAAATCATCGGCTCTGCAATGGCATCATCAATTGCAAACTCTCTCACAAAAAATCTTCTCCAGGAAACCCAGTTGCAGGCTGACAAACTTAAAGCACAGGAAGAGAAACTGAGAAAGACAAATGATGAACTTTCAGTGCAGGGAGAATTGCTGAAGGCTTCTAAAGAAGAATTGAAATCGAGAAATGAAGATCTGAAAATTAAAGCAGAGCTGCTGCAGTCGCAGAATGAAAGACTTGAAGAAGCCACACAGGCGCTTGAGATTAAAGCAGAAGAGCTTGAACAAAGCAATAAGTATAAATCGGAGTTCCTTGCAAATATGTCGCATGAATTGCGCACACCGCTGAACAGTGTATTGATCCTTGCCAAGCTTCTTGCAGAAAATAAAAACCAGACGCTTGCAGTAAAGGAAATAGAATATGCCAAGGTGATTCACAAGTCAGGAACAGATTTATTGTCGCTGATAAACGACATCCTTGACCTGTCAAAGATTGAAGCGGGAAAAGTTGAGTTGGTCCTGCAACCTGCGAACATCAGGCAGATAAAGGATAATATGCTCGATCTTTTCTCCCCTATTGCCGGTGAAAAGAAAATCGAACTTCAAACAGAACTTCATTCTGATCTTCCTGAAAATTTTACAACAGACCAATTCCGTCTGGAACAGGTAATAAAAAACTTATTGTCGAATGCACTTAAATTTACCGGCGCTGAAGGCACTGTTACTTTACGCATCAGGCAGGCACTGGCAGGAATAGAATTTAATGTGAAGACGTTGCGCGATGCAAGGAATGTAATTGAGTTTTCAGTTTCTGATACCGGCATTGGTATTCCAATGGAAAAGCAGAAAGATATTTTCGAGGCTTTCCAGCAGGCTGACGGCTCAACCAGCAGAAAATACGGAGGTACGGGTCTTGGACTTTCTATATCTAAAATGCTTGTAGGATTGCTTGGCGGTGAAATGAAATTGAAAAGTGATGCCGGCAACGGAAGTACATTTTATGTTTTCCTGCCGCTTCATTCAGATGAAACCACCCGGGAATCCGGACACACTTCAGTGCCGGAAATTACCAAGGGACCTGTAGCTGACGATGGTTTCGTTCCTGTAACAGTAACTGATAATTTTATCGTGGAGGATGACAGGGGTAACCTGAATTCCAGCGATAAAGTTTTATTGATCGTGGAAGACGATGCCGGTTTCGCCCGTCAGCTAATTGATTTTTCACACGAGAGAAAATTCAAAACCATAGTTACCAACCAGGGAGATCTTGCATTAAAATTTGCGTCACAGTATCATCCTTCTGCTATCCTTTTAGATATGGAACTTCCTGTCCTGGACGGATGGACGGTATTAAAGAAACTAAAGGAGGATAAAACACTTTCGCAAATACCTGTACACGTAATGTCGGCATCGGACAAAGGAAACCTGGGAATAAAATTCGGAGCCCTTACCTATCTGAGAAAGCCACTTGATAAAAATGCCATCGCAAAAGCATTCATTGATATTGAAAAGTCAGTGGATAGTTCTGTCAGAAATCTTCTTGTCTTCAACAGATCGGAATCGTCCGTAACGGTTCTTGATTTTTTCGATAGTACGTTCAGTTGTATTGAAGTCTCAAACATTGAACAAGCCAGAACAGCGCTGCATAGCAATGAACATTTCGACGCAATGATGTTATCATCATATGATAAGAGCGACTGGACGGGAATAAAAGATCTGATCAGCTGGACGAGAAGTAAATCTCATTTGGCGAAGCTGCCAATCGTTGTATGCACAAAGGTGGAATTGAATGTGGAACAAAAGATTTTTATCAATGAATTTGAAGGGATCAACATCTGTGATTTCAATAAGGAAAATGCACAAGTTGTACTTACTGAAATATTGACAAACAAGATTGCAAGGTTTGAGGACAAGTTTGATGCACCTGAATCTGCAGTTGTTGTAAATTCATTAAAGGGAAGAACGGTGCTGATTACTGACGATGATATGCGAAATACCTATTCAATCAGCGCCATTCTTGAAGAGAAGGAAATGAATGTGATCATTGCCTGCAGTGGTGTTGAAACATTAAAGAAGCTGGAAACGAATCCTACTATAGAAATTATCCTGATGGACATTATGATGCCTGAAATGGATGGCTATGAAGTTCTCAAGAAAATAAAGGATCAGGAGAAATGGAACCACATACCAGTCATTGCACTCACTGCAAATGACATGGCGAGAAACCGAGAGAAATGTTTATCGCTTGGTGCGAGTGCCTGCCTAACCAAGCCTATTAATACAGACCAGCTTATTAATTTATTAGAAATCTGGATAAATAATTGATAATCAATTGATTAAACTTTATTAAACACATATGCCATTAACGGAAAAGAAAAAAGAAGTTACTGCAACAGATCAATCTGTTTTGAATATTCTCATTGTGGATGATAAGGAAGAGAACCTGATTTCACTTGAAAGTATTCTTGATGATCCTAAGCGGAATTTAATTAAAGCGCATAGTGGTAATGAAGCTTTAAAAATTGCTTTTGAGGAGGACATTGCTGTCATCATGCTTGACGTTCAAATGCCGGAGATGGATGGATTTGAAGTGGCGAGAATTCTTAATGAAAATCCGAAGACAAAGGACATTGCAATCATTTTTGTAACAGCTATTAGTAAGGAAGAAAAATATACTCTTCAGGGATATCAGGAAGGTGCTGTAGATTATCTTCATAAGCCATTAGATGTAAACATTGTAAAGGCAAAGGTTGGAGTCTTTGAAAAGCTATACATATCTAATCTGGAATTAAAGAAGTATGTAGAGAAGACACAGCAGATTAATAAACAACTTGATGAGTTCGTCTACATTGTATCTCATGACCTGAAAGCTCCATTGCGTGGGCTCTCCAGCGTTACAAGTTTTCTTGAAGATGAATTAGGAACTGATTTAAAACCGGAAGTCAGGGATTTGCTTGACATGGTTAAGAGCAGAACCGCACGCATGCAAAATCTTATTGATGGGATATTGCATTATTCCAAAATGGCAAATAACAGGACAGAAAAGGAAACGGTTCGATTATCAGATGTTATTGCCAATATCATAGATCTACTTTCGGTTCCGAACCATGTGAGAATTGAATATCCCAATGAACTGCCGGTAATTATCGACGAGAAGATTAAACTGCATGAGGTTTTCCAAAACCTGATTTCCAATGCCATAAAGTATAACAATAAGGAAAAGGCCGAGGTAAAGATTGTTTGCCAGGATAAGGGGACTCACTATGAATTCTCAATTTCCGATAATGGAATAGGTATTCATGAGGAACATTTTGATAAAATATTTGGTGTATTTCAAACCTTGCAGTCAAAGGACAAAGTGGAAAGTACAGGGATTGGACTTACAATCGTAAAAAAGATTGTGGAGCAACAAAGTGGAAAGGTCTGGGTTGAATCGCAGTTTGGAAAAGGAACTACATTTAGGTTTACCTGGAACAAGTGATGTTCCACATGAAACATAAATTGGTTAGTCCTTTAAATGCACCATTAAAATTGAAATATCCGAAGGCGAAACACCACTAATACGGGATGCTTGCCCTAAAGTCCTTGGTCGGATCAATGAAAGTTTTTTACGGGCTTCTGTCGACAATGAATTCAGCTCATCGTAATTAAAGTCATCTCTTAATTTAAGATCCTCATTTCTTTCGACCTTTAATACCATTTCTTTTTCCTTGAACAGATAAGTTTCATATTTGGCCAGAATTTCGGCTTGCTCAAGTACTTCTGCTGAAATATTTTCTGAAAAATTTTTATAAGAAGGAAATTGCTTGAAATCGCTGATATTGATCTGAGGACGTAATAAAAGATTATAAAGCTTTTGTTTCTGCCTCACTGGTTCAGTTTCACGTGAAACAAGGAAATCATTGACATCTTCAGGCTCAACAGAAGAATTTTTCAAATAATCCAGGACTTCATTTGTCTGGGTTATTTTTTCTTCAACCCTTTTTAGTCTTTCAGAGCTTGCAAGACCAATTTTATGAGATAAAGGAGTTAGTCGAATGTCTGCATTATCCTGACGAAGCAATGTTCTGAATTCGGCCCTGGAGGTAAACATCCTGTAAGGCTCATCGGTACCCTTTGTTACCAGGTCATCAATCAATACCCCAATATATGCATCAGAGCGCTTTAGAATGAAGTCTTCCTTTTCGTTTATCCGAAGATGTGCATTAATTCCTGCCATCAGACCTTGACAAGCAGCCTCCTCGTATCCCGTGGTGCCATTAATTTGTCCTGCGAAATATAGATTTCTAATCTGCTTTGTTTCTAAAGCCAGGGATAATTGATCAGGAGGAAAATAATCATATTCAATTGCATATCCCGGCCGGAACATTTTTGCATTTTCCAGACCCGGAATAAGCCTCAAGGCTTTTGACTGAACATCCTCAGGCAAAGAAGTACTAAAACCATTCAGATAAATTTCCACAGTATTCCATCCTTCCGGCTCGACAAATAACTGGTGCCTTTCTCTTTCTGCAAATCGATTTATCTTATCTTCAATTGACGGACAATACCTTGGTCCTATTCCCTGGATACGTCCGGCAAACATTGGTGACTTTTCAAATCCTTCTTTTAATGCATCATGAACATCCTGGTTGGTATATGTGATGTGACAAGGACGCTGAGTTTTCAAAGCCGGAGTATCAGTGAAAGAAAATTTACCAGGGTCAGAATCTCCTTCTTGTATTTCCATTTTGGAATAATCAAGAGATCGTCCGTCAAGCCTGGGAGGAGTTCCTGTTTTCATTCTCCCGCTTCTGAAACCTAACGATACCAGTTGTTCAGTAATCCCTTGCGCAGCCTTCTCTCCAGCGCGGCCTCCACCAAATTGCTTTTCACCGATATGAATAATTCCATTTAGAAAAGTTCCGTTCGTGAGAACAACAGCCTTCGCTCCAAAGTCAATACCCATGCTGGTTCTAACGCCGGCGACCTTATTATTTTCAATGATGATCTCCTTCACCATGTCCTGCCAGAAGTCGACATTTGGAGTTTGCTCAAGCATCATTCTCCACTCGGTGGCAAAAAGCATTCTGTCGTTTTGCGACCGCGGACTCCAAACTGCAGGACCTTTGGAACGGTTCAGCATACGGAACTGTATCATCGTGCGGTCAGTAATGATCCCGGAATATCCGCCGAGCGCATCTATCTCCCTGACTATCTGACCTTTAGCTATGCCGCCCATGGCAGGATTGCAGCTCATCTGTGCGATGGTCTGCATGTTCATCGTAATCAAAAGCACTTTAGATCCCAGGTTTGCAGCAGCAGCAGCAGCTTCGCATCCGGCATGGCCTGCGCCCACAACAATCACATCATAATTCGCCTGCATGCGGCAAAGTTAGCGCAACTTGTCGGGGTAAAAAAGAAACTGTTTGGATGATGTCTTTTCCGTAACCGTGCGGAATAAATCGAACGTATAAATAATATCCGCCAAACACTTGTTCGTGGTAACATCTGACATACTTTTGCCTGCCCATTTTATTTTTTCAGCGTGAGCAAACACACACTTAATTCTGTCACTGCTGCCGGATTGCTCGTTACGCTCGGTATTATATACGGTGACATCGGAACCTCACCATTGTATGTAATGAAAGCCATTGTGGGTAAGCAGCCCATCAATGCTGAATTAGTTCTCGGCGGCATCTCATGTATTTTCTGGACGCTCACATTGCAAACATCAGTGAAGTATGTATTACTCACACTTCGTGCGGACAATAAAGGTGAGGGCGGAATTTTTTCATTGTATACCCTCGTAAAAAGATTAAAGTTTAAGTGGCTGATCATTCCCACAATCATCGGTGGTAGTGCATTGCTTGCAGATGGAATTATCACGCCTTCCATTTCTGTTTCATCTGCGGTTGAAGGACTCCGGTATTTTAATGCGTCTATTGATACCGTGCCGATCGTTATTATGATCCTTACCGTGCTGTTTATCATTCAGCAATTCGGAACAGGGATCGTCGGAAGATTTTTCGGTCCCATCATGTTTATCTGGTTCCTCATGCTTGGTGTACTCGGCGTTATGTCGCTTGGACATCATCCTGAAATACTGAAAGCCGTCAATCCGTACTATGCTTATGAGCTACTCGCAAAACATCCCGGCGGCTTTTGGTTATTGGGTGCTGTATTTCTTTGTACTACGGGAGCAGAAGGTTTGTACAGTGACATGGGTCATTGCGGAAGAAAAAACATCCGCATCAGCTGGATCTTTGTGAAAGTGATGCTGCTGCTAAATTATTTCGGTCAGGGAGCATGGCTGATTGCACATCAGGGTGAAGGACTGAATGATAGAAATCCATTTTATTCCGTAATGCCCGATAGTTTCCGGTGGATAGGGCTGATCATAGCCACCATGGCTGCGGTGGTTGCCAGCCAGGCATTGATCAGCGCTTCGTTTACGCTCATCAACGAAGCCATGCGGCTGAATTTCTGGCCGCGGGTAAGAACAAAATTCCCCAGCGACCTCAAAGGACAAATTTATATTCCAAGCATCAACTGGTTGTTGTATGTATGCTGCATCGGCGTTGTACTTTACTTCAAGGAAAGCGCGAACATGGAAGCGGCATATGGATTGACGATCAACTTCGACATGCTGATGACGAGCACGCTGCTTGTCTTTTACATGTACCTGAAAAAATACAGGATAGAACTGATCATACTTTTTATCCTGGTGTATGGAACGATCGAATTTTCTTTCCTCGTTGCGAACTTTAGCAAATTCATCCATGGCGGATATGTGAGTTTCCTGATCAGCGCAGTCATGATCATGATCATGTGGAGCTGGTACCATGCGCGAAAGATCAGGAACCGTTTCGTTGAGTTTGTGAAGCTGAAAGATTACATGAACCTGTTGCGCGACCTCAGCCATGATTTTTCAATTCCCAAATATTCGACCCACCTGGTTTATCTTACGAGTGCGAATAACTTCGACGAGATAGAAGCGAAAACAATTTATTCCATTCTTCAGAAGCAGCCCAAGCGCGCCGATGTTTACTGGTTCGTGCACGTTGACACTTTGTATGAACCGTATACGATGGAATATAAGGTGACGGAATTGATGAAAGGAAATATCATCCGGATTGATTTCAGGCTTGGGTTCCGCGTGGAACCACGGATCAATTTTATGTTCAGGAGAGTTGTGGAAGACCTCGTGAAAAATTTTGAAGTTGATATTACCTCACGCTATGAATCTCTCGGAAGAAAAAACTTAATCGGCGATTTCAGGTTCGTGGTAATGGAGAAATTCCTTTCCTACGAAAATGATCTGCCATTTGACGAAAAGATCATCATGGATATTTATTTCTTCCTCAAGCAGTTTTCACTCAGCGAAGAAAGAGCATTTGGTTTGGATACAAGTTCTGTTACTGTCGAAAAAATTCCGATGGTAGTATCTCCTATCAGAGAAATAAATCTTAAGCGAGTACGGTAACCTCACCGAAGTACGAATGAAGTCATACCGATTTACGAATTACGAATTGTTACTTAATCTCTTAGTTACCTAGTCACTTCTTCCAATGTCGCAACAACCCAAGAAAGCATCAGAATCTTTAACCATAATGACAGAGATCGTTCTTCCCAACGATACCAATGCATTGGGAAATTTAATGGGGGGCCGGCTGCTTCACTGGATGGACATCTGCAGTGCCATGTCGGCAACGCGGCATTGCCGGAGAGTTGTAGTAACGGCTTCGGTAAATAATGTATCGTTCGATCATCCGATCAACCTTGGAAGTATTGTTACAATTCAGTCTAAAGTTTCGCGTGCTTTTAAAACCAGCATGGAAATTTATATTGATGTGTGGGAAGAGAACCGAGTAACAGGCGAAAGAAAAAAATGCAACGAAGCCATTTATACTTTTGTTGCCGTAGACCAGAATGGAAGTCCGCTTCCTGTTCCCGAAGTGATTCCTGAATCAGAAGAAGAAATAAAAAGATACGGGGGCGCATTAAGAAGAAGGCAACTTGCGCTGATACTGGCAGGGAAAATGAAACCGGATGAAGCGACGGAGTTGAAGGCGTTGTTTGACAAATAGCCTTAAAGCCAATCTCGAAATCCGAATCTCGAATTTCGAAAAAATATCTAATACCGAATATTCAAATTCCAAACCGGTACTCAATTTTGAACTTTGGTTTATGAAATTTGAATTCCGATCTCTCAACAAGACAATCATTTTAAAAACGGAAACAGCGAGTAGCTTTTCGTCCCGATAGTTTTCGGGATCGTGCTTCGAAATTATTGGCGTTACTGTTTCACAATTTTGTCCGAGAAGATTTTTCCTTCACTCTTAATCCTGATAAAATAAATTCCCGGTGATTGATTGGAGAGATCAATTTCATTGGCAGCGTTTAACTCTAAAATTTTTTCACCAATGAGATTGAGAACCTCGATTGATTCAATTATTAATTTTTCATTCTTAATTTTTAATTTCCCTGAAGTTGGATTAGGAAACAATCTAAAATTATTTTCCATCTTCACTTCCGGGTAATTTAGGGTGAGACATAAATCTGGATGAAGAGGATGGCCGATTGAAAAGTTAGTTATAGTATCTGACAAAGCGTTATAAACGAAGACTGGTGGAGAAAAAATCACAGGATTAATATTTATCCCTCTGTCACTTCCGTGAACAGTAATGAGGGTGTCTGGGTTGTCGCATGAACTGCTGAATGCAGTATCCATTATCAGCATTCCAGGCTTACCGAAAAAACCTGCTGGTTCGTATAATATGGAACAATATAATTTTCCAAGCTTGTATTGAAGACAATTGACACCATTAATTAAACTGACAACTGATTGCTTCCATAATTTTGTGAATAATACATTGCCCATGCTATCTAACTTCATACAGAACACACCAAAATAAACAGATCCAACGCAAGGGTTTTCCCCGGCAGTGCCGGTTACATAAATATTTCCAGAGCTGTCACTTGTAATTCCCGCTATCTGCGTTCCTGAAGTCCCGCACAATAATAATGTATCATAGTAAACTTTTTGCCAAATGACATTTCCATTTTCAAGAACGTTTGAAAGTCCAAAATTTCCACCAGACATTGAGTTTGAATTTGTCGCTACCAGGTAAGTAGAATCAGGCAATGCAATACATTTTCTGATATCTGTTGTCGTACTAAAAAAGAATGCGGGGGATTGGACATTCAAATCATAATTACCGGAACTTGTAACTCTTTTCAGATAACTGGAATGAGTAAATCCCGGAGCGTAAGTATAACCTAGCCAAGCACCTCCATGCAGGGAAGCAATACCCGGTTTTAAACCAAAAGAAGTTCCCGGTTGTATGTGATCTGAAATCACGTGAAGAACGTTGTATGGCCGGTGCCTGGATAATGCTAAGATAAAGTTGGGTTCCATCGTAAATGATGTCGCCAATAATATTGCTATCCGGGCTCGCAGAATTTATCTTTCCTGAAAAATCTTTTACCCAGATGAAATTACCGGTCGAATCCACCTTTAAAACTTTTGTACCCGCAATCGCATAAAGAAAACCATCTCCGTCTGTCATATTTGAAACAGGCGTGGACATCTGCTTGGCCCATAAAATATTTCCTGCATAGTCGGATTCAATAAGGAATCCATCAAAGCTGGCAAAATAAATATTGTCATTTGAAAAATATGGTTGACTCCATCTCATCAGAGTGTCAATGTAAAAAGACCCAGGAATTTGAGCCATTAACATATTGCTAGCTACAGAAAGATAAAATAAAATCAAAAGTCTTATTTTCATTGAAATA
>Ga0193740_1000418_pt1 | contig 11783 bp, 9 predicted proteins | sample L2s1metaG_FD_145072 | JGI IMG/M metagenome (GOLD analysis project Ga0193740, IMG submission 145072) | Soil microbial communities from a riparian zone of the East river system, Colorado, United States - L2s1 | ecosystem: Environmental > Terrestrial > Soil > Riparian zone | place: USA: East River... | reverse complement strand
GGATACGCCAGTGATTTCAGGCCCCAGGCATTTTCATGTATCACTTCACCTTTTACAGATGTAACCAGCGAAGCATACTTTTTTTGAGCGGCTTTAAATTCTTCATCGCTCAATACCGGGGTAAAAATCACCATCAATTCGTAGTTGTTCATTTACCCTTTTGTTTTTTAATTAATAAATCGGTTTACCCATTGGACAGTCCGCCGAGGCGAAAAGAATCTGACGATAACAGATTTGGGGTCGCAAAGGTAAGGGAATGAGTGCAGAAGATGGAGTGTGTGAGAAAGATTTTTATAGTACCGCCTGCACGGCTCCGGTTTAGCTTCTGGTGCGTCGCAATCCTTTCATCTTCCTGTCCCTGGTTAAGCAATTTAAGACTTGATTTTCAAAGAAAAGCACCGATAAATGCTCTTTATCCTCTTCAATCGAACCCGCAAAAAATAGTCTATTCATGCAAATCGTCTTCCGAATGAAATATTTAGGTGAGTCTTCGTAATAATTTCAATTTACTCTTTCACAAATTTATTCCGGCTTAAAACAGTTCCATCCTTCGCTGTTATTTTAATTATATAGAGCCCTGATGCCAAGGTTTCAATGTCTAATGATATATTATCCTGCATTACAGGTTTCAAAATTAACCGCTTGCCATTGAGATCAGATACTTCAATTATTTTTTCCTTCTTGTAACCTTTCATAGAAATATTCAATACCTGGTTGGCAGGATTGGGAAATAATGTTGAAGACGGATTATCAGGGTTTGCAACAATAAGTGAACTATTGCTGGCTGTGCCTGTTGTTATTTTTAAAGTATAACACAGCGAAGCGTTATTGGCATTTCCGGCGGGATACACTTGAGCAAAGTAATCACCTGTACCCACCGTTGCGCTAATAGTTTCATTACTTGTGCTATTATTATTGGATCTTGCAATTCTTTTTCCAGATGCATTTAATAAGTCAAGGTTGTAATTTGCAGGCAATGTTTGTAATGTAACAGTGATGGTGCCACCTGTTGTAACATGAAAGCGATAATTGTCTACATCATTTGCAGGGCTGATCCTGCCTTTGATATCTGTATTCAATGGTATAAGCGCTGCACCATTCATGTTTCCATTTGTCGAAAGATCGTATGGTCCCGGGCAAGTAGTAGCCACATTGGTAGTAAACTGGTCTTGTGCAAATACACCCGTTGCACCGGTGCAATTGGGTCTCACCCTCCAATCATACAATGAACCGGCAGTTAAACCACTTAAATTTATTGATAGCGAAGTGGTGGCTGTAGCTGCATTGATCCATGTGTCGGCTGATGCGAGTTTGTAATCAACAGTATAGTTATTTGCCCCACTTAATGCAGACCAACTTACAGTTGCGCCGGAAAATGTAATAGCTGATGAAGTTAATCCTGTAACAGTGCCGCACGTGGCAACTGCATTGGTAGTAAACTGTGCTTGTAAATAGTTGCCTGTTGGAGCCGTGCAATTAGGTTTTACTCTCCAATCGTATAGTGAACTAGCGGTTAAGCCAGTGAGATTTACAGAAAGCGACGTGGTAGCAGTTGCTGCATTGATCCAAGTAGATGATGAAGCCAACTTATAATCTACATCATAAGTATTTGCTCCACTTGTTGCCGACCAACTAACAGTTGCAGTTGTAGTAGTGATAGCAGAACTTGTTAAGCCAGTAACTGTTCCGCAGGTGGGTAATTGGGTGCTGATGTTATTTTTTGTTATTAGCCATGCTTCGGGGTCAATAGTAACGGCATTTGCAACAAAACCTATTGACTTAATAAATACTTCGCCATTGCTTGTATTGTTCACTATTACTGTTGCCGATTGTGTTGCATTACTAAATTTAAGCGCTACAGGCAATTCAAAAAAAGGAACTGATTCATGAGAAGTAGTCTGATTCATTTGTATCCAAACATCACCCGAACCAGCATTTGACCACTGCACGTTGTAGCTGGGATAACCTTGTCCGCTATACCACTGATTAAAAAAGTTAGTTAAGTCTTGTCCGCTTGTTTCTTCCAGGTTTCTTTTTAAATCGGCTGTTCTGGCAAAGCCATAAATAATAGTCGGGTCATTTTGATAATTGCGAATGGCCTCAAAAAAAACATTCTCACCAAGTTTCCATCTTAACATATATAATAGATGACTGGCCTTGGTATAACTAAGGCGTGAATCAAAGATGCGGTTCACATTAGTAGTATCACTTACTTCAACCGAACCACCGGGTTGTGAAGTGATGGTATTTATTTCACCTTGTCTATTGTTGAGTACATTGGCCGGGTATTTCTTTTCCATATACATACTTGCCAGGTGCGTCGCAAAACCTTCATTGAGCCAGATATCTTTCCAGCTGCCACAAGTAATTTTATTACCAAACCATTGATGCCCCAACTCATGTGCACATAAACTTTCTCCAATGTTTACAATAAACGTAGATGTTTGATGCTCCATACCGCCGCCCCACCCAAACTGTACATGGCCATATTTTTCATTCATAAAAGGATAGGGACCAAAAGTGCTATCGAAAAGTTTCATCGCATTTAATGTATTGATAGTGCCATTTTGAAAACTGCTTAAACTTTCAGGATAACAATACGTTTGCATTGGTAATGTACCAGTACTCAACTGCACAGTATTATTAAAAACAGTATAGTTGGTTACAGCAAAACAGATAAGATAAGAGGCAATTGCATAACGATGTCTCCAGTGTGCTGTAATTTTTGTTCCACCTGCACTAATGGTTTCGCTTTGTAAAATGCCATTACTTGCCGCTTTATAAGCAATAGGGTTAGTGACTAAAATATCTATTGAATCAGCTTTATCATCAAGACCGTTTTTACATGGCCACCAGTCGCGGCTTCCATACGGTTCACTAAGACTCCACATAACAGGTGTACCCGAGTGAGTAGATTGTATAAAAGAACCAAAGCCTGTATTGGGAGGAACTCCCTGGTAAAAAATGCTAACCGAATCTAACGTACCGGCATTAACTGTAACAGGAAAATTAATTGTGAGTGAATTGTTTGCTTGCGATTTTGACAGCAATACATTTCGTTGCTTTACACTATCTGTCACCAATGGGCTCATTAGGTCAAGTGAAATATTATTAGTAGCCGAAAGGATCGTATAATATACCGTTACTTTTCCTTTGATGTAACGAATAGCTGGATCCACATCCCATTCACAGCGATAATAGACTACATCAAAATTTCCGGAGGCCATCGATTGTGTTTCCCTGCTGCTAAGCCGTTGATGAGCTAAGCGTTCCATCGTGGCAATATCGCTTATGCTTTTACAATTTTCTTCGGGAGTTTGAGCATAACTAGTTACTGATGCCGCAAATAATAAAGCAAATAGGAACCGCATAAAATTAGTTTTAATGGTAATGGTTGCTCCTTAAAAATAAGATTAAATCACAATGGGAGAAAATTTAGAAAGAGGAGTTTAAACACAGAAAAAGGATAAAAATAAAATTCGAGAAAACTTGAGTCTTGGTATAAAGTTTTTAAACTCATGCATATTTCATAAAGTGTTTCTAAAACAGACCGATTAAATCCGTGAGAAGTTTTTGGAAGCAAAGTGTCATAGCGTACGATGAATGTTGTAGTAGTTGGTAGGCGGTTAAATTGTTTTAACATATACGTGGGCAATTGAGGCATACAACTTTATTGCTCAATCTGACAAAAGTTTCGTCGTAACTTTAGTTTCGTAGTAAACATCAATCTGGTTTCAAAAACATAATTCCGTAGAAATGATACAAGAAAAAACTTCCATTGACAGACGATCCTTTTTAAGATCCTCAGCACTTGCTGGTGGCGGTTTAATGTTGAGTTTTAGCTGGATGAATTCTTTTGCATCTGATACAAAAGGAATGATTGAGATTCCCAATGAATGGTCCGAATTAAATGGCTTTTTAAAGATCTCGGAAAATGGTATTGTATCTATTATGTCTCCAAATCCGGAAGGCGGTCAAAATGTAAAAACTTCTATGCCGATGATCGTGGCAGAAGAACTCGATGTCGATTGGAAGAATGTAATTGTTGAACAAGCACCTTTAAATACACGGTTATACACCCGGCAATTTATTGGCGGTAGCCAGGCCATCCGAACTAGTTGGAAAACTTTAAGAACAGCAGGCGCAACCGCACGGCAAATGCTTCGGGCAGCCGCAGCTACTGCATGGGGTGTGTCATTGGATGAAATTACTACTGAAACAGGAATGCTTCATCACAAAAAAACTGGTAAGTCAGCAGGCTATGGTGCGATGGCTTCAGCTGCTGCAAAAATTCCTGTACCTACTGAAGTAAAACTTAAGGATAAAAAAGATTTTAAAATTATCGGCACTTCAAAAAAGAATGTTGATGTATCAAAAATTGTAACAGGAAAACCTCTTTTCGGAATAGACACTCAACGTGAAGGAATGCTCATTGCAATGATCGTACATCCGCCAGCTTTCGGCATGAAATTAAAATCAGTAGATGATTCGTCGGTGAGAACAATGCCTGGTATAAAAGAAGTTTTTCCAATTAAAGTTTTAAATGATGACCAGGTAAGAGAATTCTTTGACACTCTTACATTCAATGAAGTTGTTGCGATCGTTGGAAAAACCACATGGGAAGTAATGAATGCAAAAAAGAAATTGAAGATCGACTGGGAACCAATTTCTGACTACACCATAAAAAGAAATGCTTTTGGTGGTCGTACTCCAACGACTGTTACTGTTCCCGCAGGTTTAGAAAATACAACAGATCATAAAAAGAAAATGGCGGAGATGATGGAGGAACCGGCAACTGTTGTACGTAATGATGGAGATCCAGAAACTGCATTTAAAAATGCTGCACAGATTATAGAACGCACCTATTATGGACCATTCCTTGCACACAACTGCATGGAGCCGATGAACTTTTTTGCTCACATTACAAATGAAAAAGCTGAGTTGATCGGCCCGATACAGAAAGCTGAGATGACAGAAAGAACACTGGCAGCACGATTAGGCATTCCTGTTGAGAAGATCGATATCCAGATGACTCGTCTTGGCGGTGGATTTGGAAGAAGATCTTATGCTCACTGGCTGATCGAAGCTGCACTCATTTCTCAAAAGATGAATGCACCAATTAAGCTTATTTATACACGGGAAGATGATATGACATCCGGTATCTATCGCCCAACTTATATGGCAAAATATCGGGCTGCATTAGATGCGAATAAAAACCTGATAGCTTTTCATGTCAAAGCAGGAGGTATTCCTGAAAATCCATTGGAAGCAAATCGTTTTCCTGCTGGTGCCGTTGACAATTACCTGGCTGAGAGTTGGACTATAAACTCTAATCTTACTACAGGATCATTCCGTGCACCAAGATCAAATTTTATTGCAGCAGCTGAGCAGTGTTTCCTGGATGAATTAGCGGAAACTGCTGGAAAAGATCCAATAGCATTTCGTCTTGAATTGTTAGAGAGAGTTATAAAAAACCCGGTTGGTAAAGAAAATGATTATAATGCGAACCGTTATGCAGGTGTGTTAAAACTTGTTCGTGAAAGATCCGGATGGGGAAAGGATCAACCAAACGTATATCGGGGTGTATCGGCATATTTCTGTCATAACTCTTATGTTGCACAAGTGGTGGATGTGAAACTTGAAAATGGTAAGCTAACAATACCAAGAGTCTGCAGCGTTTCCGATTGTGGCGTTGTTATAAATCCTGATGCAGCTGCTAATCTTACAGAGGGCTCTATTGTTGATGGCATTGGCACTGCTTTATATGGTAACATCAGTTTCAAAGATGGTGTGCCTGACAAAAATAATTTCCATTCATATCGAATGATCCGTCACAGTGAAGCACCAAAAGCGATCGATGTTCATTTTGTGCAGAATGATCTTGATCCAACTGGTTTGGGAGAACCGGCATATCCACCAGTTTTTGCAGCGCTGGCAAATGCATTGTATAAAGCAACCGGCAAACGTTTTTATGAACAGCCATTTATTTCACAACTGAATAGTAGTCGGGGAGCATAAGCGAACCTCTTTTAATAAAATCTTTTCTTTTGATTTTTCCTGCTCCAATGGTTTAATATTTTGTAGACTTTGTCCTCATTCCAGCACCCTCTGTGTATTTTCCAGGCTCTAAGTTTGAATAGAAGTCATTGAAATATTTCCAATAATTGATTTTGTTTTCAATAAAAAGTAATACATCCTGCAACCTCTTATAATCGTCTCCCGTTTTATAGACTGGGTCTGGTGGTGATACCTGGCAAAAAGTATTAAACCTATAATGACTTTTATTTGCTAATTCTATTTCATAAAAAAGTCCACTAGTTTTATAAGCCCACTTGCTCCTGTCGCTATGTAAGAGGTCGACAAAATGGGTCGTTCGTAGCTTGTCTTCAATCTGTTTGCAGCTATCAATGGAAAAAATATTTCTTTTGAATAAGAGTGAGGTTTTTTTACCTTTCTTATCCAGCTTCCATATATAATTTATGTACTGGCTTTTAAATTTTCCTGTTGAATCGTAGCTTATCTCAAGTACAGCTCCTGGCTGCCATAATCGTATTGAAAATGTATCTTTCGATTTTGTGAGATTTTGTAATCCTAATTCACCCGCAAGTTTTTGCGTCTGTTCAAACAAAACATGTATATCACCCCAGAACTTTTCTAACGTCGTGTCTAAATAAATTTTCTTTTCTTGTCCGGAGACGACATGGAATGAACAAAATAGAACCGTTAAAACTTTAATAGACCTCATAGTAATTCGGCTAACATATAAATATAAAGTTCTCTTTGTGGTTTAAATTTCAATTCTATGAAAAGCAATGTTAAAAACTTTGTTACGCCCGGGGATACAAATCTCGCTCTCCTTAGCTCCTTAGAATCTTTTCCATTTTTTTTCCTTTTGCCAATTCATCGACCAGCTTATCCATATAACGGATCTTTTGCATGAGCTTGTTTTCGATCTCTTCGACACGATATCCACAGATCATACCTGTGATTTTTGAAACATTTGGATTCATTTGTGGTGCCTCTGCGAAAAAGGTTTCAAGATCATTTTTTTTGTCGATCTGTTTTTGCAATGTTTGTTTATTATACCCTGTCAGCCAAAAAAGAACGGTATCCAGATCTGCTTGTGTACGTCCCTTTTTCTCCACTTTTTCTATATACAGTCGATAGATACTTGCAAAACTGTATGCGAATACTCTGGCGTAATCCATTTTACTTATTTTTATTTATCAAAGCTAATTTCTTGAGGCCAGCCGCAAGTTAGTACTGTCGCCATTTAAATTAAAGGATTTTCAAGGCTCAATTAATGTCAGAACGACTAAAAATTATTACTATAAATAATCTTTGTTTTTTCTAAATCTGTAAATTGAAATAGGATATCGATTCACCTCTTGAAAATTTGGATCGTTGCTGACAAAGAAATCCCTTAATGAAAAAACTATGCTATTTAAAAATCTTTGCATCCCGGTGTTGCTCGCCGCTACCAGCATTTCTTTATGTTGCGGAAATTCAAACAATGCAACTATAGTATCATCCAATCGTTCAATTGTAAATCTCGATATCGATACGTCTGTTCGCCCATCCGGCTTGATTGCTTATATCCGCAATTCAACTGAAATACGCCTGATTGATTCGAATGGAAAAAATGATAGTCGCTTATGGACAGACACGTCGATCAAAGAATCGTTGGGATTATATGACCTTGCCTGGCGACCGGACGGAAAAGAACTGGCCTTCTCCAGCGCACATGAAGCTTTGTTTTCTTTCTATCATGCCGACATCTATACTATCCGCCCGGATGGCAGCAATTTAAGAAGAGTAACGAATTCACCTTCGAGGAATGGATTTGCCAGGTATAAGAAAGGAAGTGTTACTGTAACGATACGCAACAACCAATATACCTTTCAGCAAGCCAATGCCAGTTCGGGTATATTCTTTGTGACGATGGCGGGAGCTGAGGATCCGCAAATGGTAACAATAGCACCCGGTTCATCAAAAACAATTACGTTCAAATCGGTTGCTGATTTTGGAAAGAATGCGCAGGGTATTGTGGCGATCAATGGCAGTTTTCGATGGTCCATTCCTGGTACTGATGTGCATGCGGGTCAATCGGTCAAAGCCCCGGACCTTATTATTACAGGCGATGGCATTGAGTACCTCGGTGCCTTTCACCCGGTATGGAAACAGGATGGTTCGTCGATCAGTTATCGCGATGGCAACTGCATCGTCAAAACCATTGCCGCCAATCCACCGGAAGGTGAGTTTCAATATACACCGGTCTTTAAAAATAAAAATCCATTGGGAACCTGTACCTGGGATTATGGTCCCGTGCCTTCTATGACTGAGCAGGTCATTTACACCGAAAACTCCGGTGAAACCTCGGGCATATTTCTAATGAAAGAAGGAAGCATCCATGATCCTTCTAAAAAGCTTACCCAATTTTCTGACATATCATATCAGTTACTGCACGAACTGCACTGGCTCCCTGACGGCGCCGGTTTTTTGTATTCCACTGTAGATCTTTATCGTGAAGCTGCTAATATTTTCCGATACGATCTGCGCACCAGGCAAACGACGCAGCTAACAAAATTAAATGGAGAGTTTGCTCGGAAATTCTGCATTTCACCCAGCGGAAAATGGGTGGTGTATGAAAGAGCTAAGACAAACGATGAAGACAAAGATGTTGATCTTTGGATCATGAAGATGGATGGAACAGAAGAGAAGATGCTAGTGAAGAATGGCGGCAGTCCATCGTGGAGCAGATGACCTGATCCATGATTCGATTGAAAAGTTTTTGGTGCTACTTACTTAATCAGCACAATGTGCCAACTGAAAGAAAGTCCTCGCTGTCATCCAGTCAAACAGTAAGGCTTGGAAGTTTTTATAGTTCCGGGATCTACCTGGTTGAGATCGTGCAAGGAACACAAAAACAAATAGTGAAGCTGGTTAAAGCAAACTAGCAGAGAAGAAAATAATTTACAAGGCGCTATTAATTGGCGCCTTTTATTTTTTGATTATCAAAAATGGATTGAACTCGAAGTTGGTATAGTAAATATCATTTCACTGATCACTTCATGACTGTATAAGGTTTTTTTGCAGCTGCTACTTCATTGTTCTGAGTTAATGTTGAATTGAATTATTCCAGTTACTTGGTCAGTGAAAGTTTTGCAACTAATACTGTTCAAGCTGTGTCAGCATAAATACTGTATGCGTTTACCAAAAGCCCCTTCACATTATTTTGTGTTGAGGAAATTGCATATAGAATACTCTCATTATCCACATCAGACATTTCCTGAAAGCGATGCACTTCGTCAATTTCAAATTCATCAGGTTGAAGTTGTAAATTGTTTTCAGCACATTCAATACAATCGTTTTTAATATTAAAATTGAAAGTATAACCTTTTTTTGCTAAGTCGCTTATGGCTTCTGATAATGTTATATAGGTCTTCATTTTTAAGAGTATTACTATTATTCTTCCCGATGTTTCTCTTGCAGCTTTGATTTAGGATTTTGTTTTTCTTTACTCACAGCTTCAGGGTGTGGAGTTTCGTCCGCTACTCCCTCATTCATTTCTGTGTCTTGTTCACTTCCCTGGTTAAAAGTTCCGCTTCCTGCGTTAGGTTCTTTTTTATGTGTTACACCAGCAGTAGGTCGTTCTTTTTTATTTTTCTTTTGCATAGAAGTAATTTTAAAGTGGAGTGCATTAAGTATGCCAAATGCACCGTCGCGAAGTTGTCTCCAGGGCTACTTATTAATTAAGTGATCTGTACTCATTCGGCGTATAACCCACTTTTTGTTTGAAGAGACGTGTAAAATGTTGGGGATATTTAAAACCAAGTTCATAAGCAATTTCACTCACTGATTTGCTTTGGTCAAATATTTTTTCCTTCGCCACATCGATCAGTTTCGATTGTATATACTCCTGTGCAGTTTTACCTGTTTCTTTTTTTATAAGATCACCAAAGTAGCTTGCTGATAAATTCAATTCATTTGCACTATATGCCACTGAAGGCAAACCAATAGTTTGTGGTTTGTCAGATTGATAATAATCGTTCAACAGATTTTCAAATCTTTCTAAAATTCCTTTGTGTACATTATCCCGCGTAATAAACTGGCGGTCGTAAAAACGGACACAATAGTTCAATAACATTTCAATATTAGAAACGATAAGTTTTTTACTGTGCTTGTCAACAGTATATCCTAATTCATATTCAATTTTCGATAAACAATCCAAAAAAATTTTTCTTTCACGTTCCGATAAATGAAGAGCTTCATTCGCTTGATAACTGAAAAAACTATAATCGTGAATATGCCGTCCAAGAGAAGTGCCATGGATCAGATCAGGATGAAAGAGCAGCGCATATCCTTTTGGTTGAAAGTTTTGCCCGAATTTTTCTACTTCTATTATTTGCCCCGGCGAAATAAAAACTAAGGAGCCTTCCTGGTAGTCGTAGTAGTTGCAACCATATTTTATATCCCCGCATTTGATCTCTTTCAAAAAAATGCAATAAAGACCATAGTTAACTTTTATCGATTTGCTGTCACCACCGGGCCAGGACCAGGGTTTGGATCTTGAAAAATCGATTACAGTTACCAACGGGTGCAATGTTTCATGATCATTCAACGCATTGTATTCTGCAACGGCATCAAACTTAAACACCTTTTCCATGTTTCAATTTTGTGATGTAAAGATAATCTTTCGATCAAGCGAGTAATGAACGCAATTTGTTAATCAGCAAAAATGGTAGATGAATCCGTAATCTGTATACCTGTAAGCGTTTTAATGCAAAGACCTTTACATGCAACGGATAAAATTGTCAGAATGAAAAAATTATTTTTTGGATTTACATTGTTCTTATCGTTTGTGTTGAATGCGCAGAAAGACACGATCTCCGGTCCACTTGTGCAAACTAACTCTGGAATTTTACGTGGAGTTATTGTTGGAGATGTTTCCAGCTTCAAAGGAATTCCATATGCAGCGCCACCAGTAGGTGGATTTCGTTGGCGACCAACGCAACCTGCAAAAAAATGGGAGGGAGTTCGTGATGCAAATAAATTCTGTGCCGATTGTCCGCAGCGGGCATGGCCGGGTTCGACAGCAATACAATCCGAAGATTGTCTTTTTCTAAATGTATGGGCACCGGCTTCTGCTACAAAAAATTCAAAATTGCCTGTAATGGTTTGGATACACGGGGGTGGTTTCACCGGAGGTAGTGGCTCCGGCCCTGGCTCGGCAGGTGATGCATTTGCCAGACAAGAAGTCATTCTCACAACTATCAATTACAGACTTGGCCGACTCGGTCATTTTGCACATCCCGCATTGAGCAAAGAACATCCGGAAGAATTCAAAGGCAGCTACGCCTACATGGACCAGATTACTGCACTCAAGTGGATCCAGGAAAACATTGCCGCCTTTGGAGGCGATCCTAATAACGTAACTATTTTCGGTTTTTCTGCAGGTGGAGTTTCAGTCCATTCACTTTTGACAATACCAGCAGCAAAAGGATTGTTTCATAAAGCTATCAGTGAATCTGGTGGTGGCCGGGATGGAGTTCTTACCGGCAGGCCGATACGTACAGAAAATGCTGATCCTTTATACGCTATTTCAGCAGAAACAATTGGGATAAACTTTGCCCGCAAACATAAGATCGAGAGTACAGATGCAGCCGCACTGACAAAGCTCCGCTCCCTGAGCGTGGAAGAAATTGTGGATGGTGGTCAGGAAAATGATAGCTCTGGCGTTCGAATCTACTCAGGCCCAATTCTCGATGGTAAACTGGTAATAG
>Ga0193740_1000417_pt1 | contig 11799 bp, 13 predicted proteins | sample L2s1metaG_FD_145072 | JGI IMG/M metagenome (GOLD analysis project Ga0193740, IMG submission 145072) | Soil microbial communities from a riparian zone of the East river system, Colorado, United States - L2s1 | ecosystem: Environmental > Terrestrial > Soil > Riparian zone | place: USA: East River... | reverse complement strand
ACGTTGTGAAAAAATTTGAGGAGGAGTATAGTAATTGCACTATTAAGTACGGAAACTTAAAGGGACAATTAGGCGATGATATGGTCAAATTCATTTCGCCAATAAAAGAGAAAGTAAATTCAATACTGCAGGATGAGAATTATTTGAAACAAGTGATGGAACAAGGGGCCGATAAAGCCCGTAAAAGTGCGAGGGCTACAATGGAACTGGTAAGGGAGGCAATAGGATTAAAATATTTTACCCCCACCTCTAAAGGGGAGTAAAGAAATAATATTCGTCGGCGAATAGAAAAGATTATTTATTTTCAGATTATCGAATTAATTATTAACTCCAAAAACTAAGTTCTCCGCCCCGGCGGAGACAGGGGTATGGCAAAATCAAAAACTAAACCGAAGCATATAGCAATTGCGGGTAACATCGGCGCCGGTAAGACTACTCTCACTGAATTACTTAGCAAGCATTATAAATGGATACCTCAATTTGAAGATGTAGATCATAATCCTTACCTGTATGATTTTTATGAAGACATGCCGCGGTGGAGCTTTAATCTGCAGATCTATTTTTTGAACAGTCGCTTATCACAATTGGTGGATATTCAAAAAGGAAGTGAAACTGTTATCCAGGACAGAACTATCTATGAAGATGCTCATATTTTTGCCCCAAACCTGCATGAAATGGGATTGATGAGCAAAAGGGATTTTGATAATTATTTCCAGTTTTTTCAGACACTGAAACAGATGGTGAAACCACCGGATCTACTTATTTATCTCAAAGCATCTGTTCCAACTTTAGTAGGACAAATTCAGAAAAGAGGAAGAGAGTATGAAGAAAATATCAGGCTTGATTATCTAAAGCGATTAAATGAATTCTATAATAAATGGATCGACGCTTACCGGGAGGGCCCGTTGCTGGTGATTGATATTGACAAGAATAAGTTTCCTGAGAACGAAGAACATCTTGGGGAAATTATACGCAAAGTAGATAGCCAGATCTACGGGTTATTTTAAAAGGCACCTAAAAATTAACAATTGCTGTTCAGTAAGAGTGAGATTATAAAATACCTTTACAAACACCTCTTATTTTACCAACATGAACAGATTACTTTTATTAGCCGTTTTGTTTATCAGCTCCAGTTGTTTTGCTCAAAAATCTTTGAGAGATTCTCTTTTCAGCGGGAAGTTGAAAGCTGATTCAGCATTAGTAGCGAGTAGTAAGGTTGTAAAAGATTCAACCAAAAAAACAGAAGTTGATCAGTTAAATAAAACGGTGGCTGATACATCAGTTACGCAAAGCATTTCCGCCAAACCAGAATTAAAATATTCAGACAATAATAAGACCTGGAAAAAATTTACTGATGAATACAACAAGATCATTACTACAGAAATGGCAGCCACAAAAAAGATCAAGAAAGGTGGTTATACTGTAACATTGGAATATGAAATAGGCGCGGATGGAGTTGTATCTACAAAAAACATTATCTGCGATCCTAAAAGCGAAGCCCTGATCGATCTTATCAATGAAAGAATGATGGCGAATGCTCCGCAATTGGCTCCGCAAGTTGTTAATGGAGCTCCGCGTAAGTCAAGCAAAAGACAAATACTTGTCTTTGTCAAAGAGAAAAATTGATAGCACTTTATTTTTGTGGAAATTCATTTAACGGGCATCTGTTTATAAACCCTGTTTATGAAAGGAGCTATTTTTACCTCACTTCTTTTTTTATTACCCTTTACGGTTCTTAAGGCTCAGGGTGAAAATAGAGTTTTTGAAAAGGTTGAGCAAAATGCAACCACAAATCAGAAGACCTGGAATGAGCATATTTCAAAAAAGACTCAGTTGCCTGATTCAGTTCTCAAAGAGATTCCTGCTGGTACTTATAAAGTAAATATTCAGTTTGTAGTAGACATTCATGGAAATGTTGGCCAGGTAAAAGCAAAGAATGACCCGGGATATGGATTAGCTAAAATGGCCGTTGATATTATTTCATCTTATAAAGGTAAATGGCAACCTGCGAATCAATGTGGCCGAAATGTAAAAGCTTACAAGGAACAACCAATTGTTTTTATTGTCCCAACTCAATAACCAGCCCAGGATTTATTCTGTTTTAATTCGGACTCAATTTTTTTAAACCACTCTTCCTGTTTTGGTTTATTACGGCTGTAGTCCGATTCATCATCGTATTGTTGCTGAAATTTTTCTTTCTCATCAATAACAGATTTATAAAGAGCATTCAGGTCATTTTGAAATGTGTTTTTATTGAATTGATATTCGCCAACAGACTTATTTAGTTTTCTTGCAAAGATCTCTGCAATATCAAAATGTCCTTGTTCATGTTTGAGTATCCAATCATTTTTTACAAGGCCCCAGGATTTATTTTTTTCAAACTGGCAATCGATCTTGTATGTTACTTTTCCATTGGCAACACTGTATGAAAAACCAAGGTGAGTGGTGGTCATTGCAGCCGTACTTCCCATTTGCCGTGGCGCCGCTTTAAAGTCATCCCATGTTAGTTTCCTGCTCTCATTCCATTTTATGAAATCTTCTTCCAACCCTGTTAAGAGGAGTAAGGGGAAAATGAAGGCTGTGACGAAAAATGATCGTTTCATGGCTAGATAATGTCAGCAAGTTGATAAATAAACTTTAAATGAAATCTTAAAACTGGAAATGAGATACATTCTGTTGCTGAAACGCTTAATTACCAAAAGGTGCTTGTATTTCTGAAGCACGCCTTCACTCTCTGCAGGAGAGGGGATTGAGGGTCCGGGGCTAAATTAAAAACCCCGGCCTTTGGGACCGGGGTTTAGGCAAGCAACAATTGAGCTTTATTGTATTTTCGGCGCAGCGGCAAGCACTTCTTCAGAGACGCCCGCTGCATATTTTTCAAAATTCTTCACAAACAATCCGCCAAGGCGTTTTGCTTTTTCATCATAAGCATTTGTGTCGGCCCATGTATTTCGGGGATTCAAAACCTTAGCTGGAACATTGGGGCAGCTGGCAGGCATTGACACACCAAATACTTCATGTTTTTCATAAGCCACATTATCAAGTTTGCCTTCCAGTGCTGCGGTTATCATTGCACGGGTATGAGATAGTTTCATTCTCTTTCCAACTCCAAAAGATCCGCCAGTCCAGCCGGTATTGATGAGCCAAACATTTACTTTATTCTCCTGCATTTTTTTGCCAAGCATCATTGCATATTTCCCGGGATGTAAAGGAAGGAATGGTGCGCCGAAACATGCACTGAAAGTTGGTTTAGGTTCTGTAATACCAGTTTCTGTGCCCGCTACTTTAGCCGTATAGCCACTGATGAATTGATACATTGCCTGGCCGGGAGTAAGTTTTGAGATCGGAGGCAATACGCCAAACGCATCACAGGTTAAAAAGAAAATATTTTTTGGCAAACCACCGACGGATGGCTCCTGTGCATTACTGATAAAATTTATGGGATAAGAAACTCTTGTATTTTCTGTAAGCGAGCCATCTTCGAAATTTATTTTGTTAGTGCCAGGGTAAAACCTTGTGTTTTCAACCAATGCACCGTGACGGATAGCCTGGAAGATCTCTGGTTCTTTTTCTTCGGTCAGGTGAATGCACTTTGCATAACAACCGCCTTCAAAGTTGAAAATATTGTCAGCTGTCCACCCATGTTCATCATCGCCGATCAGTAATCGATTTGGATCTGCGCTGAGAGTTGTTTTGCCAGTTCCACTTAATCCAAAGAAGATGGCAGTGTCTCCATTTTCTCCCATGTTTGCACTGCAATGCATACTCAGTACATTTTTCTCCTGCGGTAAAATATAATTCAGGATCGTGAAAATCCCTTTTTTCATTTCACCTGTATAACCAGAACCTGCGATCAGGATCATTTTATGTTTAAAAGAAACAAGTGAAACATTATGTTGTCTTATACCACATTCATTCGGATCAAGTTTCAAACCGGGGCATGTCAATATTTGCCACTCGGGTTTAAAATTTTCAAGCTCTTCTTCAGTCGGTCTTAAAAACATATTGTATGCAAAAAGGTTGCTCCACGGTTTTTCATTTACCACACGAATATTAAGACGATAACGGGGATCAGCACAAGCATAACAATCTCTTACCCATAACTCGGGAAGTTTATCCAGGTAATCGATCATTTTTCTATAAATGATATCATAATATTTTTCATCAACAGGTATATTAAACTCATTCCAATCAACTGTATTTTCAGTGATCTCATCTTTCACTGTAAACTTATCTTTTGGGCTACGACCTGTGAACTCCCCGGTCTGAATTACCAGGGCGCCGGTGTCGTTTAAAACTCCTTCTCCAAGACGAAGGATGTCAAGAACCAAGTCACCAGGACAAGTTTGATAATGAACATTTTCGGAGAACTTTAAGACAGATTTCATGAGATTTTTGGTGGGAAAAGAAATAGTCGGAACTGACATAGCCAAGCTTTTAATTTATAAGTTGAAGGCAAAGGTAGGGCACAAACACTATTCGAAACAAACAAGTGTTCGTAACACACATTGTTACACGGCGAAACTAAAAATACCAGGTGGCTAAAAGTCATTGATTAATAGTACTATTGCAAAAGCAACGGTTGAAATCTTTTTAGTTGTTTTTTATCAACTTTTGAGGATATCGATGGACACGCAACTAATCCCCCGACTTATCTTTAAAAATAATTTTGCAATGAAATATCTCCCTCTAAACTCGCAGATCTTTATCCAAAACAGGCAACGGTTTATAAAAGAAATGGCGCCTAATTCGATCGCTATTTTTAACAGTAATGATGAATTGCCGATGAATGCTGATGCCCAGCATAAATTCAAACAAAACTCCGATCTGTTTTGGCTGACAGGTGTGATCCAGGAAGACAGTATGCTGATCCTTTTCCCTGATAATCCTGAGAAAAAGTTTCGTGAAGTATTGGTCCTGGTCCGACCAAATGAATTAAAAGAAAAATGGGATGGTAAAAGATTGCGCAAAGAGGAAGCAACTGCTGCTTCAGGCATTGACAACATTGTATGGCTTGATAGCATTGAACCTTTATTGCAGAAATGGATACACTGGAGCGATACTATTTATTTGAATACAAATGAGCATGACCGCAAAGCCAATTGGGTGCCAGTGAGAGATTATCGCTATGCGGAGGAAATGAAAAGAAAGTACCCTTTGCATAATTATAAACGCAGTGCACAAATTTTGAAAAGACTCCGTGCAATTAAAACCCCCTTAGAGATTGAAGTGTTGCAGAAAGCAATTGATATAACTGATAACACTTTCCGGCGTTTACTTCAATTTATTAAGCCAGGTGTTTGGGAGTATGAAATTGAAGCAGAAATATTCCATTCATTTTTAATGCAACGAGCTACTGGTGCCGCTTACGGAAGTATCATTGCCAGCGGCGACAGGGCGAGAACTCTTCATTATATATCCAATAACCAGGAATGTAAAAACGGAGAGATGATATTAATGGATTTTGGGGCTGAGTATGGTGGGTACAATGCCGATCTCACAAGAACTATTCCTGTAAATGGAAAATTTACTGCCAGGCAGAAGAAAATTTATAACACTTGTCTTGATCTGCATAATCGCTGTAAAGAGATGTTGAAACCAGGCATTTCAATTATGGAGTATCATGAAAAAGCTGGTGATGTTGCTACAGAATTATTTTTAAAAGCCGGGCTGTTGAAAAAATCGGATGTAAAAAATGAAGATCCTGATAACAGGGCTTATCGAAAATATCTTTATCATGGTATTTCACATCATCTTGGTATTGATGTTCATGATCTGGGGACAATGACAGAGCCTATAAAACCGGGGATGGTTTTTACCGTTGAACCTGGTATCTATATTGAGCAGGAAGGTATGGGTATACGAATTGAAAACAATATCTGGATAACCAAAAACGGCAATAAAGACCTGATGAAGAATATTCCAATAACTGTAGAAGAGATCGAAACTTTGATGAAACGATAAGTCGACGGTCCATAGTCAACAGTCCACAGAAAATGGCATTTAAATTTGAAAGCTTGAAAATATGGCATCTGTCTATGGAGCTTACAGATGAAATAGATTTGCTTGCTCAAAGTTTTCCGAAACATGAAATTTATTCTTTAGCAAGTCAAATTAGGAGGGCGGCGAACTCCGTTTCTTTGAAGATTGTAGAAGGATCAACTGGTCTAACGAACACTGAGTTTAGAAGGTTTCTTGTAATTGCTAATCGTTCAGCGCTTGAAGTGGTTGGTTGCTTATTTTTGGCAAAAGAAGGGGTTATATTGCGGATGAAAAATTTGGAGAATTGTATAACAAAATAGAAATTCTGGTAAGAATGATCCAGGCATTAATTAACTCCTTAAACGACTAAGCTGTGGTCTATCGACTATGGACTGTTGACTTTTTATGAAACAAATACCGAACCTCTTTACTTTACTTAATCTTTTCCTGGGTGCTACTGCCATCATTCTTATTTTACAAACAGGACAAACTATTGCATTCATAAATAATGAAGGCTATACAATGGTTGATCTGCCTGAAAAAATTACCTGGGGAGCACTGCTTATTTTTTTAGCCGCGATTGTTGATTTCCTTGATGGTTTTGTTGCCCGCTTACTTAAAGCAACTTCACCAATGGGTAAGCAACTCGATTCACTTTCAGATGTTGTAAGTTTTGGGGTAGCCCCGGCTTTGATCATTTATCAATTATTAAGGATCAGCTATGCACAGGAAGAAAATGGACTGGATATTTCAATCGCATTTCTTTTACCGGCATTAATAATTGCATGTGCCGCTGCCTGGCGTTTAGCAAAATTTAATTTAGATGAAACGCAACAATATTCTTTCAAAGGCTTACCAACACCAGCGGCCGGACTTTTTGTTGCTTCATTGCCACTTATTCTTCATTTTCCAGCTGGTATACTCAACATCACTGATCTTATATTAAACAAGTGGATACTTTATGCGATCATCATTCTTCTTTCTTTTTTAATGGTAAGCAATTTGCCGTTAATGGGTTTTAAGTTTAAAGACTTTGGTCTTAAAAATAATTTACCCAAATATTTAATGGTAATAATAGGAGTTATCGCCGCCATTTTTTTACAATGGATCGCTGTTCCAATATTACTGGTGACTTATGTTATTGTATCTTTGCTCCTTAAAAATAAATCCGCATGACATATACAGTTCAGATAAAAGTGATGCCTTTAAAAGAATTGCTTGATCCGCAAGGCAAAGCTGTGATGGGGGGTCTTCAAAATCTTGGCCTCAATGGAGTAGAAGATGTTAGAGTTGGAAAGAATATAACGCTCCAGTTAAATGCTGCTTCACCAGAGCAAGCAAAGCAACTTGCTGAAGAAGCCAGCAAGAAGTTATTGGCAAATCCTGTGATGGAATATTTTGAGGTATCTGTAAATTAATTTTAGATTTCAGATTGCGGATCGTAGATTTTAAATCTGAAATCTGAAATCTACAATCTGCAATATGCTCTATATTGTTCCTACTCCGATCGGAAATTTAAAAGATATTACTCTCAGGGCACTGGATGTTTTGAAGGATGTTGATCTTATTCTTGCAGAAGATACACGGACAAGTTCTCATTTATTAAATCATTACCAGGTCACCAAACCAATTTCTCCCTATCATCAGCACAATGAACATAAAGTGTTGCAGCACTTAATTGATCAATTAGCCGCCGGGAAAAAAATGGCGTTGTTAACCGATGCTGGCACACCTGGCATTTCAGATCCTGCTTTTTTATTAATAAGAGAATGTATAAAAAATGATATCAGGATAGAATGTTTACCGGGGGCAACAGCCTTCGTTCCGGCATTGGTTAACAGCGGCATTCCAACTAACCGCTTTGTATTTGAAGGATTTCTTCCGTTGAAAAAGGGGAGGCAAACTCTTTTAAGATCTTTGGTGGAAGAAGAAAGAACGATGATCTTTTATGAATCGCCGATGCGACTTGTAAAAACATTAGAAGAGTTCATTCAATTCTTTGGCGATGAAAGGCAATGCTCTGTTAGCCGTGAGCTTACCAAAATGTTTGAAGAAAATAGAAGAGGTACTTTGAAAGAAGTTAATGATCATTTTAAGCAGAAAACGGTGAAAGGTGAAATAGTAATTATAGTACAGGGGAAAAAATAATATTCACAATTTTTTGTGTTATTTTCTTCCTCTTCCACGTCTTCTCTAAAAAATACCACCCCATTAATTTTGTTTTGATATAACAGGTATTTATCGAAATTTGCACCCTTAATAAAATATGCATGAAAAATAGAATATTGCTTCTTTGCATTGGTAGTCTGTGTTCTACAATATCTTTTTCCCAGTCCGATCGCTGGCAACAACGTGTTAAATACACGATGAACATTGACATGAATGTGAAAACAAACCAATTTAAAGGAAGTCAGAAACTGGAATATTCAAACAATTCGCCTGATACACTTACCCGTGTTTTTTATCATTTATATTTTAATGCATTCCAGCCAAATAGTATGATGGATGCACGAAGCCGCGTACTTGGCCAGACATTTTTTGGGAATAGACCGGATTGGGATCCAAGAGTAAAAGACAGGATATTAAACTTAAAACCGGATGAGACAGGCTATCATAAAATTCTTTCTTTAAAAATGAATGGTCGTCCGCAGCAATTTGTAATGCAGGAAACTATTCTTGAAGTAAAACTTGATAAACCAATTCTTCCCAGATCAAAAGTTGTTTTTGAAATGGAATTTGAATCACAAGTTCCCTTGCAGATAAGAAGAAGCGGAAGAGATAATCCCAACACCAGGGTGCGTTACTCAATGAGCCAGTGGTATCCAAAGCTCTGCGAATATGATTATGAAGGTTGGCATCCTACGCCGTATGTTGCAAGAGAATTTTATGGAGTGTGGGGCGATTTTGATGTAACAATAAATATTGACAAATCCTATGTACTCGGAGGAACTGGTTATTTACAAAATGCAGACCAGATCGGGTTTGGGTATGAGAAGGAAGGCGTAAAAGTGCCAGCCCCCAAAAGCGATAAGCTATCATGGCGTTTCATTGCACCCAATGTTCATGATTTTATGTGGGCTGCTGACCCGGAATTTATACATAAAACAAGAAAGATAAGGGACAGCCTTGTTTTTCATTTATTATATAAAACAGGAGGGAGAGGTGGTGTAAAAGAGTGGGAGGATATTTTGGATAATGCTGAGAAAGCGCTGCCATTTATTGAAAAAAATTTTGGCGGGTATCCTTATAAGCAATTTTCATTTATTGATGGGGGTGATGGGGGGATGGAATATCCAATGGCTACTTTGCTCGCAGGTCCTGGTGCATGGCTTCATGAATGGTTGCACAATTGGTATTATGGTATGCTTGGTACAAATGAATCCAAATATGCCTGGATGGATGAAGGCTTTACTGAGTTTGCAACTGACAGAACGCAAGCATTTCTCAGGAATGATACAAATTTTGCACACCGGCCTAATTATACTGGTTATTATTCATTGGTACAAAGTGAAAGAGAAGAACCATTGACAACACATGCCGATCATTTCAATACGAACCTTGCGTACGGCAATGCTGTTTATTCCAAAGGCTGTGTTTTTCTTTCTCAATTAGGATATATCACCGGTGAAGAAAATTTGAAAAAGATCATGCTTGAATATTATCGTTTATGGAGATTCAAACATCCCAATGCAAATGATTTTATAAGAGTTGCCGAGAAAGTAAGCGATATGAAGCTGGATTGGTATCATGAGTATTGGATCAGCTCGACAAAAACCATTAATTACAACATTGATAGTTTGTGGGAAGAGGGGGGTAAAACCAAAATAAGAATTCAACGGATAGGAGATATTCCAATGCCAATTGATTTTCAATTAACTTTTAAAGATGGCAGCAAAGAACTTCATTACATTCCAATGTATCTTATGTTTGGAGAGAAGCCTGTGGAAGATGCTTCCATATCCCGCAAAGTATATGAGCCATGGAAATGGACGCATCCGACTTATATTATAGAATCATCGCATAAGCTGACAGATATTTCAATTGGTGAGATCGATCCTTCGCAAAGATTGGCTGATATTCAACGAAGGGATAACAAAATAAATTTAAGCGGAATAAAGTAGAAATTAAAAAACCCGGAACTTATCCCGGGTTTTTTAAGACATTCTATTGTCTGCAGAAAGGTTTATGATCAATGGTTGTATAATATAGGGACCTGTTTATTCAGGTGTAAAATTAAATGCCTCTTTAATTACGACCTATACCACATTCGTGGTATTTTTTTGTTGAAAGGATGAAAAAGGGATGCTTTTTAGCGACCGAAATATTTATTTACAGCTTCTACACGGTTGGTAACATGGAGCTTTTCATAAATATGATAAACGTGTTTTCTTACCGTTTCCGAGCTGATAAATAGAACGCTAGCGATCTCTTTATACATTAATCCCCGGGAAAGCTCTTCTAAAATTTGTTTTTCCCGATGAGAAAGCTGGTCAATACCAGGTGAATGATGCGCCGCGATCGGTTTATCACGAAAAGCAAAAACGACTTTTCTTGCGATCTGGCTGCTCATTGGAGCGCCGCCTTGGTGCAGTTCTTTTATAGATTCCAGTAATTTTTGCGGTTCAGTCTTTTTAAGAATATAACCGCTGGCTCCGGCGCTTAATGCTTCAAATATCTTCTCATCATCCTCATATACAGTACACATCATAAAATTTGTAGCAGGCATTGTTGGCTTCAATTCTCTCACTAAGTCAATGCCGCTTTCACTTTCGCCAAGATTGATATCCATCAACACAACATCAGGCTTTAACAGAGGAATTCTTGTAAGAGCCTCGGAGGCATTGCGCATAGTGCCAATGCATTTGTAACCATCGACTGAGGAAACGATCTCTTCAAGGGCTTGTCTCAATTCATTCACGTCGTCCACAATGCAAACGGTGATCTCTTTCATTTTTCAAAGGTAGCTTTCGAGGCTATACCGCCAATACCACTTTCCGGTATATTTTATCGTCTAACGGGGCACGAAGAGTAAGTATTTCATTTTAAAATATTCTTCATTAAAAATATCAGATATTTCCATCACCCGTGGCCGGGTACCGCTATCATGTATTTCGTTCGCCAGATCACCACCTTTCAGGCATATAAGACCGGGTGGTGAAGCTTGGGAAGAGCTTGATGAATCTGAACTTTGAACTAAAGGCACATGACTTTTCTTTAGCAAAGGCTTGCTCCATCTCCAAAGCTCTTTTAACGGGGCAACAGCCCGGGAAACTACGAAATCGAATTTTTTGTTTTTGATCTCTTCTACTCTTACATGCTGAGTTGTCACATTCTTTAGCTCCAAGGCCCCGGCAACTGCGTCCACTACTTTTAATTTTTTTGCAATGCTATCGGCAAGCAAAAATTTCACTTCAGGAAAAAAAATGGCTAATGGGATACCAGGAAAACCACCGCCGGTTCCTATATCAAGTATTTCCATGCCTGGCTCAAATTGAAAAGCGGCTGCGATCGCCAGTGAATGCAACACATGTTTTTCATACAAGCCATCAATATCTTTTCTTGAGATCACATTGATCTTGCTGTTCCATTCTTTATATAAAGGATCCAGTGCAGCAAATTGCTTCAGTTGTACCGGCGTAAAATCAGAAAAGTATTTAAGAACGATTTCCATTTATGTATTGTATGGGCTGGCGACTGTTGTCTATGGATTATCGACTAATTGTCAATTCCAGCTTCGTTGTGGTTTTTGCCATAGCGATCTTGCAAATATGATATAATAAAAGAACATCCAGATATCAAGCAACAGGAACATGGGCC
>Ga0193740_1000416_pt1 | contig 11820 bp, 8 predicted proteins | sample L2s1metaG_FD_145072 | JGI IMG/M metagenome (GOLD analysis project Ga0193740, IMG submission 145072) | Soil microbial communities from a riparian zone of the East river system, Colorado, United States - L2s1 | ecosystem: Environmental > Terrestrial > Soil > Riparian zone | place: USA: East River... | reverse complement strand
AGGTCGAAGAAGAAGTAAAAAAAGATTTTATTATCAGCAACTGGATGCAGATGAATAAAAATGAGCGTTTTGTTTTTAATAAACTTCTTACTGGCAATTTCAGGATCGGGGTATCACAAAAAATGATCGTAAATGCATTAGTAAAAATTGTGCAGCTCGAATCAAGTGTGATCGCTCATCGTATCAGCGGAAACTGGGATCCATCCACCACTTCATTTGATGACTTATTAAGTGAACAATCAACCACTATTGATTTTTCAAAACCTTATCCATTCTACCTGGCATATGCAATAGATAATGAAGTAAAAGAATTAGGACCGGAAAATGAATGGCAGGCAGAATGGAAATGGGATGGGATCCGAGGACAACTTATTAAACGTAATAACGAAATATTCGTATGGAGCCGCGGCGAAGAATTAATGACGGATAAATTTCCGGAGTATCATTCATTAAGAACTTTATTGCCGGAAGGAATTGTCCTGGATGGAGAAATTATTCCAAGTGTTGATAAAAAACCTTTGCCCTTTGCTTTATTACAAACAAGGATCGGCAGAAAAAATGTTACTAAAAAACATCTACAAGATGCACCGATCGCATTCTTTGCCTATGATATTTTGGAATATGAAGGGGAGGATATTCGTGAATGGGCTTTAGAAAAACGAAGAATCCTGTTGGAAGATATCGTTACAAAACTCGATCATCCTGTTTTATTATTATCTCCTGTTATTAATTTCTCTTCATGGGAACAGTTGGCTGCTATCCGGGAAAACTCAAGAGAAATGGGTGCAGAAGGTATTATGCTGAAGCGAAGATCATCAGCCTACCAGGTTGGCCGCAAAGTTGGTGATTGGTGGAAATGGAAGATCGATCCATTGGTAATTGATGCAGTAATGATCTATGCACAAAAAGGTCATGGACGAAGAAGTAATTTATATACAGATTACACATTTGCTGTAAAGGATAATGACAAGCTGGTAAGTTTTGCAAAAGCTTATTCAGGGCTAACCGATAAAGAATTTGCAGAAGTGGATTCATTTGTAAAAAGAAATTCTTTAGAAAAATTTGGGCCCGTAAGAACGGTAAAACCCGAACTTGTTTTTGAAATTGCATTTGAAGGAATAGCAGCGAGTAACCGGCATAAATCCGGGGTAGCTTTGCGGTTTCCCCGCATCAATCGTTGGCGAAAAGATAAAAAGGCTGATGAGATCAATACCCTTGCTGATCTGAAAAAGATGCTGGAGATTTATGGGAAATGAAACTCACCGGGTAATATTTCCTTATTTGAAAATACTTTTCTCCTCGCCAAAGAAGAGAAGATGCGCCAACCGGTTGTGGTAAAACTTATTCTGTTTTTCTCGGTGCTATTATTGATTTTATCAATCATCATCCAACTGATCATCAAAAAATAAAAAACAGCGGTCTTCAATTATTATGGATCACGCCCCTCCGGGCTTTGGCAACTGATATTGGTCGAGCAATGGAAGAAGTGATCACTACGATCGGAATGAATTGGAAAGTAGGAATTCGTAATGGCGATACATCAACTACAGAAAGAGCAAAACAAAAAAAACAGATGCCGGAAGTATTGATCATTACACCGGAAAGCCTTCATTTGTTAATAGGTCAAAAAGGTTATGCTGCGATCTTCTCTTCTTTAAAAATTATTGCGGTAGATGAGTGGCATGAGTTGCTTGGAAGTAAAAGGGGTGTGCAGGTGGAGTTGGCGGTTTCAAGAATAGTCGGAAGTCGACAGTCCACAGTCGATAGTCCACAGTTAAAGTCACTCACCATTGACAACTCACCACTCTCCATTTGGGGTATCAGTGCAACGATCGGAAATCTTCAAGAAGCAAGTGATGTCCTTTTGTCACCATTAAATAGAAAAAAAATCAAAATGCTGGAGTCTAACTTTTCTCCGCCGATGGGCGGAGGAGATTTAGAGGGGGCCGGAGTAATGGTGAAAGCGGAAATGAAAAAGCAGATAGAAGTTGAATCCATTTTTCCTGATGAGATAGAAAAATATCCATGGGCCGGTCATCTTGGTATTAAACTCGTTCATAAAATCCTTCCAATTATTCATGAAAGTAAGACCACACTCATCTTTATTAATACCCGTGGAATGAGTGAGATCTGGTACCAACAGATATTAAACGCATCCCCTGATCTTGCCGGGGCTATTGCGCTTCATCATGGCAGTGTTGAAAGAGAATTGCGTGAATGGGTGGAAGAAAATTTGCATACCGGAAAATTAAAAGCAGTTGTATGCACGGCTTCGCTAGATCTTGGAGTTGATTTTCGCCCGGTAGAAACTGTAATACAAGTTGGATCACCAAAAGGGGTGGCTCGTTTTTTACAAAGAGCCGGTCGAAGTGGGCACCAGCCTGACGCCATTAGTAAAATTTATTTTTTACCAACGCACTCTCTTGAGCTGATAGAAGCAGCTGCATTAAAATCTGCGATCAAAGAAGAATTAATTGAAAGCCGTGTACCAATGTTGTTATGTTATGATGTACTGATGCAATGGCTTTGCACACTGGCGATCTCAGATGGTTTTGTTGCTGATGAAATTTTTGAAGAAATAAGATCGACCTATTGTTATAGTGAAATAACAGTAGATGAATGGCAACAAATATTACACAATCTTACTTCCGGTGGTAATGCTTTGCAACAATATGATGAGTATAAGAAAGTGGAAATAATTGAGAATGTGTTCAGGGTTACTTCGAGAAGGATCGCCATGAGGCATCGCCTGCATATTGGCACTATTGTGAGCGAGCCGATGATGAAAGTGCAATTATTACATGGCGGATTTATCGGGGTGATCGAAGAATGGTTTATCAGCCGCTTAACTCCCGGTGAAGTGTTTTCTTTAGCTGGAAGAAAACTGGAATATGTTTCTTCAAAAGATATGACGGCTTATGTTCGTAAATCAACAGCAAAAAAATCCATCGTTCCAAGCTGGCAAGGCGGCCGCATGCCATTGAGTGCAAATTTGGGGAAGAAGCTGAGGGAAACGTTGAATCAGGCAGGAGTTGGGAGTCAAGAGTTGGGAGTCGGGAGTTGGGAGTCAAGAGTCAAAATATCTAACGCTGAACTCCGAACTCCGAACTATGAACTTGATATTTTGAAGCCTCTCTTTGAATTACAACAACAACTTTCTCATTTGCCTAAAGCAAATGAATTGCTGATAGAACAAATTGAAACGGATGAAGGGTATCATTTATTTGTTTATCCTTTTGAAGGAAGATTGGTTCATGAGGCAATGGCTGCTATTCTTGCTTATCGCATCAGTCGCATCACTCCTATTACTTTTTCATTTGCCATGAATGATTATGGTTTTGAATTGTTGAGTGATCAACCGATACCATTGGATGATTCAAACGTGTATGAATTATTTTCTCCTGAAAATTTATTTGAAGACATTCAACGCAGCGTGAATAGTACTGAAATGGCTAAAAGAAAATTTCGTGATATCGCTACCATCGGTGGTTTAATATTCCAGGGCATGCCAGGCGAAAGAAAAAAAGCCCGGCATCTACAAGCCTCTGCCTCTTTATTATTCAATGTCTTTAATGAGTATGAGCCGCACAATTTATTGTTACGACAAGCATATAATGAAGTTTTTTCTCAACAAATGGAAGAAACAAGATTACGTGATATGCTTAACCGCATTCAACGATCAAAAATTATTCTCACTTTCCCTAACCGGTATACTCCTTTCTGTTTCCCTATAAAAGTAGATAGTATGCGGGAAGATCTTTCTTCAGAAAAATTGGAAGACAGGGTAAGAAAGATGCAATCGGAATTGATAAAATAATTTCAGGCGGCTCTTACGGAACCTGTTCCTCTACCTTATCCATTCGCTAGAAACAGGGAGCTCCTTCGGAGCTTTTACAATTGAAAGATTCAAATATGCCCCGGAGGGGCGACCTGTTTATAAGAACATCAAACCGAAACTCCTGCTCCGAAGGAGCATCCTGCAAGCCGAATAAAAATAATATATCCGATGCGGCTCCTACGGAGCCAATCTCCTGGATTCCCTTATAAATCGGATGCTCCTCCGGAGCATAGAATCGTTCATGACCTATACTGTTTTTATATAAATATTAAATGAACTAATTTAAATAACTGAGCCCCGAAGGGGCAACCTGTTTATAGAAATATTATATTAGCAATACCTGCTCCGAAGGAGCATCCTGAAGGGTTAAACCATTTAACAGCCCAATACATTTTCACAAATCTATTTGCAATTTGTATTTGCGGTAAAACATAGACAATATTTAATTCCAAAAGAACACAAGGAAGAACTTCATAAATATTTTACCGGCCTGGTAAAAAACAGAAATGCAAAAATGCTGGCGGTTCATTGCATGCCGGATCATACACATTTATTTGTTGGGTTCAAACCAAATATTCTAATATCAGATTTCGTGAAAGAAATAAAAGTCAAAAGCAATGAGTTTATAAATGGAAAAAAGTGGGTACGGGGAAAATTTAACTGGCAAGAGAGTTATGGTGTTTTTTCTTATTCACAGTCACATATCGATAATGTAATAAAATACATAATGAACCAGGAAAGAAGACATAAACGAATAAGCTTTAAACAGGAATATCATGAATTCCTGGAAAAATTCAAGGTCCCATTTGAAGAAAAATATCTTTTTGATTTCCTTGATCAATAATTGTTTCCCTCACCTTTTATTTTTTAATTTAGCTTCCTTCTTATGAATGCCCTTGTTGCCTACACCATTAATGAAAATGATTTTGTTTTAAGTCCCGAACGGGTGATGTATTGGGAAAAACAAAAGACGCTGATCATTGCTGATCTGCATATTGGCAAAACAGGTCATTTCAGGAAATCCGGAATCCCGGTACCGCAAAATGTTTTTAAAGAAGATCTTCAAAGACTGTTTACTCAAATACTTTTTTTTAAAGCAGAGAAATTGATCATCGCCGGTGACCTTTCGCATAGCAGATCAAACAAGGAAATGGATCTTTTTAAAAAATGGAGAAACGACCTTGATGCTTTGGAAATGATCCTGGTAAATGGCAATCATGATATACTGGAAGAAACCTGGTATGATGAAATGCGCATTGAAACAAAAGATTGCCTGGATATTGGTGATTTTTCGTTTTGCCATGACCCAGAAGATGCATCCATAAAAGATCAAGAGCATTACACTTTCTGCGGTCATCTTCACCCGGGTATCAGCATCCGTGGTCGTGGAAGACAGTTTTTGCAATTCCCCTGTTTTTACTTTGGAAATAATATTGGAATTCTCCCTGCGTTCAGTCGTTTTACAGGCTGTGTAAATGTAGACGATCAATGCTTTTTTCTCAGCGTGTTGAAATCAATAAAATAAATAAAGCGAAGTGTTAACTCATTGCCATGACGAAGGTCCATTGTCTGGCTAAGGTTATTCAGATATTTTTTGTAGGTCATGCCGTCAACATACTCATCATTCCCAAGAAAATTTTTCCATCCCAATACAAGACGGCTACCCAGGCGAAAATCCCATGTAAAGAATGCGTCGAGATTAAAAAAATTCACGTTCTCATCCTGGTTGGGAATAAATGCACGGGGAATATCCTTTCCATTTTCATCTACGTTTGCAAACCGCTTATAAGTTACCTGGCTCCAGTTATGTCTTACCCGCATTGTCAAATTCATTCGTGGTGTAAAATTGTAAACCCCGGAATAAATAGACGTGATATCTTTAAAGTCGACAAAACTTATTATCGGCTCTCCATTTAATTCCCTGCCGGCAAAAACAATATAATCTGTTTCTGTTTCGCCTGCATTGCTTATTTCCATTGTTATTTTATTACTGAAACGATATCGAACACCAAGTTCATACCTATAGTAATTATGAGCTTCAGGAATATGAAACACCGAGCCAAGAAGATCATAACTGATAAAAAGTTTCTTCCTGCTATCTGTACTTCCTGCTACCTCAGCATAACTAAACGGTGGTCGTTTCGCATAGCGGCCGGGAGTATTCAAAACAAAATAATCATTTTCTCCAAAGGGTAATGTACCAACCGTGAGACTGACATCCCAAAAATTTCTAAAAACCCAAAAACCTTGTCCTGTTATTCGCAAATAATTATATGCATAAGGTTTGTAAATCCAGCCATAGCTTGAAGTAAGCCTGTAATTATAAGTAAGAAAATTTCCTATGGGAGTAAATTGATTGTAGCTGACCTGCCCGGTATAAGAAACTTCATTTGCAGCAGGTAAAATTCCAAGATCATTCGGGTCATACTTATCTGATTCAATAAGGTTCGAAAGATAATACTGGAGCTTGCCACTTACTTTACCTACACGCAAGCTGGTGCTGAAACCATCATAGCCTGCATCGCCAAAAATTTTACTATATCGTGCAGCACCCCGCACATTAAATTTATTTTCCTTATCAAAAAAACTAAAATCAAAAGCAGAAACATTTGCATCCCGGTTAATGTATTCCCGTATTACATTCGTGTTGGTAAAAGTTACATAGGACCTGTTCTTTAATGCCTGGTCAACTACAATAATATTATAATTAGTAAGCGCCTCGGTCACGATACTGGTATCTTTCCCGTCGGTTGTATTTCTAAGAATTGCTTTTTCTTTTTGAGCTATTGCATTAAAAAAACCAAGCCCCAATTTTTTTTCAGTGCGGCCTGAAAATTTGATCGCATTATATAAATTGGTTACTGCCGGGTTTTCAATGATCTCATAATTGGTATTGTTTTGAGCAAAGTTTTGAACTGCATTGAATCTTTGCGGCATCTCTCCCACTCTCCTTGAATAAAATAATCCTGCTTTATTAAAGAGTTCGGTGCCTTCAGTAAAGAAAGGTCGGTTCTCTGCAAACTTAATTTCGTAAGGAGTGAGATTATTTACCACGTTATCAGAAACCACTTGTCCAAAATCAGGGATTATCGTTGCATCAAGTGTAAAGCTTTCACTTATACCGTACTTCACATCCATACCGCCGCTTTTCAACCACTCTGTTTTATTACCATTAGCTGTAGGCGAAATATTAACACCACCAGATAAATAGGGAGAGAAGCTTAATCGCAATGGAGGTTCAAGATCTTTAAGACCAGTAAGATCTCCAAACTGGTTTAAAAAGCCATTGACATTAGGATCAAAAAAATTCCAGCAGGAACGTTCATTATTTTTCCTTGTGAACCGCATTAATTGAATGCCCCAATCCTGTATATCTTTTTTTGAAAACCGTAAAGAGAAATATGGGATCCGCATTTCTACCGACCATCCATTATCAAGCATTTTCGTTTTACTTTCCCAAACAGCATCCCATGTTTTATCGCCGTACTCGCCAAAATCACCAGTGAAGCTCGGAGATAGCTTTGCATCTGTTTGCACGTTTGCACTAGTGACCAGGAACTGGAAACCGTTTTGATTGTCGTTATACGTATCAAAAAAAACAGAAAAATAATCTACATCTGTTTGTTGTTCTTCATCCCTCGCCGTCAATTGCTTTCTTATTGAAGCGGGATCATCATAAAGCATAGCTGCAATGTATATGGACGAATTATCGTAAAGAATTCTTACCTCGGTTTTTACTGTTGCCAGTTCACCTGCTTTTGGAAAATTTTGAATAAAATTTGTAGCTACCGGGGCTGCTTGCCAAACTGCATCATCAAGAAGTCCATCAATTTTTGGAGAATAATCTGTTTTAACTGCAGGCATGTCCCTGGTTTGAGAAAAACCATAAAGAAACATTACCAACATAATGGGTACAAGAAGAAGGCATTTAAGAGCCATGCAGTTAGTTAATTAGCTAACGACAAATATAATTCAATAAATTTTGCCTTCATAAGTAATATTGCTATCCTCAAACAGAAGCTAATTCATTGATCGTAAGCTAGTTCATCTTCTTTTTCAAGGTGCTCACCTGCTGATGTAAATTGGTTACAATATTGGCCAATTGATTTATATCCCAACGCTGTTGAGATACGGCACGGCTAATAACAACTGATGCCTGCCACAATTCCAATACATCATCTGAGTTTATATGATAGGGTTGGTAAGAAGGATTATCACTTACCAGGGTAAGTTTATTTTTTGCTTTGTTGTTCTTATCAATTCTTTTATAAACGATGCCTTCGGATTTTGAAACAACTATATAAGTGTAATTATTTTTTACTTCATCAAGTGTCTCCACCTTTTCTCCAACAATTATTGACCCGCTCGGAGTTGGCAGCATTGAATCACCCATGATTTCAAATGCCCGGTAATTGCCACCTGATAACATGGGTAAAGTAAATGTGTTCAATTCATCAATGTAATCAGGATCCGCATAACCATTTAAATAACCAGCTGCTGCTTTCATTGGCACAAAAGGAATATCCGGTCTGCCTCCGGCAAGTTTTAAAGCCCTTCTTTTTGCGAGGTAGTTGCCTTTGTTCTCACTTAGATCTTTTCTTAAAACATCATCCATAGAAAGTTTGAAAATATCACAAACGATCTCCAACACATCAAAATTCGGCTTTGCTCTTTCTTCTTCATACGCTCCAAGCAATGATCGCTTGATGCGAAGCTTGTCAGCAAATTCCTGTTGCGTCCAGCCACGCAGTTTACGCAGGTATTTCAGGTTTTGATTGGCAATATTCATAAGAAACTAATTGAGTTAGCTGCAAAATACTAATTTTTTTGGTTTCTCAAAAAACATTTTTAATAATTCCTTTTGGCAAGCCGGAAAAAACAAACATTTTTGCTTTAGAATAAGAACCTATGTCAAAAACTAAGAAACCAGCAAAAGCAACGGTAAAAAGATCAACAGTTAAGAAAAAAGAAAAACCAGTAATCCTTATCACCAATGATGATGGAGTATCGGCGCCGGGTATCAGAAGCCTGGTGGAAGCCGTAAAGGATCTTGGAAAAATAATTGTAGTGGCGCCTGATAAACCTCAATCAGGCATGGGCCATGCGATCACTATCGGATCGCCGTTAAGGCTACACCCTGTAAATTTTTTTGAAGGAATAGAAGCTTATTCATGCACGGGTACGCCCGTCGATTGTGTGAAACTGGCAGTTGATAAAGTGCTTCATCGCAAACCTGATCTTTGTTTAAGTGGTATTAATCATGGTGCCAATCATAGTATCAATGTTATTTATTCAGGAACGATGTCCGCTGCTGTTGAAGCAGCGATCGAAAGCATCCCTTCTGTTGGCTTTTCATTGCTTGATTATAGCATTGAAGCCGATTTTGAGCCAGCAAAAAAATATGCTCGCATCATTGTTGAGCAATTGCTGTCAGGTGTACAGGACAAGCACATGATCCTGAACGTAAATATCCCGCTGGCAAAAATTGAAGAAATAAAAGGAATAATGATCTGCCGCCAGGCATATGCAAAATATGAAGAGGATTTTATTGAACGACACGATCCCCATGGCCGCAAATATTTCTGGCTTACGGGTGAATTTGTAAATTTTGATAAAGGCAAGGATACTGATGTATGGGCTTTGGCAAATAATTATATCAGTGTGGTTCCTGTACAATTTGATATGACCAATTACGTTCTTAAAACTAAATTTGAAAAAACGTGGCAACATTTATCCTGAAAAAAGATAACCTTAAGCTTGGATTAGTTCTTGGACTGGTGGGACCTGTACTTGGCCTTATCATTGTCTATTTTCTTAAATTTTCCTCCTATGATTTCATGGATTTTCTCGATTATTTCTTCAATGATAGCAAACTGATCACTTCCATTGGCGCATTATGTCTTTTGGCAAATGCCGTGCTGTTTACTATTTATATAAATACGCACCGTGACAATACAGCTAAAGGAATTTTTGTAACTACCCTTTTATATGGTATAGCGATCCTGATCATTAAAGTTTTTATTTAGTTTACCGGCTGCAGTAATTCTATGAAGCTTTCTTGCGTCGCACTCTTGTGCTTTAACAATTCTATTCGTCTTTTAAATCATCTCACAGATTCCACAGATTTACACAGAAGTCCTTTATCCGTGAACATCCGTGTCATCTGTGAGCCATTCGCTATTCAGCTTTTAACGTATTTTGCAACTCTTAATGAAGTATTATATTATAGCAGGTGAAGCCAGTGGAGATTTGCATGGCAGCAATCTTATCAAAGAATTAAAAAAAATTGATGCGTCCGCAACTATCCGTTGCTGGGGTGGCGATAAAATGCAGCAAGCCGGTGGTGAGCTGGTAAAACATTATCGTGATCTGGCTTTTATGGGGTTTGGGGAAGTAATAAAAAATATTTTTACTATCCTTCGGAATCTGAAGTTTTGCAAAAAGGATATCGAACAATTTCAACCTGATACTTTAATTCTTATTGACTATCCTGGTTTCAATCTTCGCATTGCAAAATGGGCAAAACAAAAAGGACTGCGCATCATCTATTATATTTCGCCACAAGTATGGGCATGGAAAGAGAACCGGGTGAAGATGATGAAAGAAACGATCGATAAAATGATCGTCATCCTTCCTTTTGAAAAAGATTATTTTAAAAACAAATGGAATTGGGAGGTGGAGTATGTGGGGCATCCGTTGGTTGAAGTAGTCGACAGTCAACAGTCAACAGTCAATAGTCAAAAATTTTCTGATAAACCGATCATTGCTTTATTGCCCGGAAGTCGCAAACAGGAAATTTTAAAAAAGCTTCCAGTAATGCTTGAAGTTAGTAAAGCGTTTCCCTCTTATCAGTTCATTGTTGCTAAAGCGCCGGGACTTGATGATGATTTTTATTCTTCTTTACTGGATCCATATAATAATGTAAGCGATGTATCGGGAAAAACTTATGATCTGTTGATGCAGGCAAAAGCAGCATTAGTTACTTCAGGAACTGCTACGCTGGAAACCGCTTTATTCGCCGTGCCTGAAGTAGTTTGTTACAAGGGTTCATTTCTTTCTTATGAAATTGGGAGACGATTAGTAAAAGTTAAATTTATTTCATTGGTAAATCTTATCATGGATAAATTGGTGGTAAAAGAATTTATTCAGCATGAGATGAATGTTACAAATCTTAAAAACGAATTACAGGAATTATTGACGAATGAAAAAAGAATTGATGAATTGAAAAAAGATTATGCTGATCTGAAGAATCTTTTGAGTCAACAAGGAAGTGCCTCTTCAAAAGCTGCTCAACTTATCCGCAATTTTACCTTAGGAAAATAATTTTATTGCCAGCAAGATCAGGCAAAAAATAAAGATCAGGATGCTTGTCCTGTTTATCCAATGCATTTTTCTAATAAAATCCGTATTAGGCCTATTAGGATCCGGCTTGCGGATATAGAGATACTCTGCTATTTGTTTTAAGATTCCCATAGAATTGAGTTCAAAGTTACGATGAAACAACAATTGCTCACCTTGCCCATTTACTTACTGATTTATCAACAAAATTTAGAATTTCATGAAAAAAAATAATTGTGAGTAATGAAGAAGTTGTACCTTTTTCGTCCAAAATTTTTTTTATGAAACGAATAACCTTTACCATCTGCGCAGTAGCATTCATATTAGCTTCCTGCGAGAACGAGAAAAAACCTGATGAAATCAAAGCTGACGCAACAGTTTCATCTGCTACTGACTCAAAACCTAAAGAAGAAACCTGGGTACCAGTTGACGACTCAACGGCGATGAAAAACTGGATGGCTTATGCGACCCTTGGCGAACCGCATAAAATGCTTGCCAAATCAAACGGCACATGGATCGGAGCTGTAACAATGTGGATGAATCCTGATTCGCTACCTTCTACCAGCACAATGACGATGGTAAACAAAATGGTGATGGATGGTCGTTACCAGGTTTCAGAAGCAAAAGGAAATATGATGGGAATG
>Ga0193740_1000415_pt1:5000-7500 | contig 11830 bp, 10 predicted proteins | sample L2s1metaG_FD_145072 | JGI IMG/M metagenome (GOLD analysis project Ga0193740, IMG submission 145072) | Soil microbial communities from a riparian zone of the East river system, Colorado, United States - L2s1 | ecosystem: Environmental > Terrestrial > Soil > Riparian zone | place: USA... | reverse complement strand
ATACTTGACAACACTTATCTCTAATACAGGTTTATCATATACAATATAAGACCACCATACAATACACCTTGTTAATAGGTACAAGGGAGTCCTGACTCTCTGTCTTGTATAGACATGGACTATGTGAAAACAAAAGCCCTGGGGAAAAGGATCACCAAGTCCCCAAAAGTTAGGCATGGATGGGTATACAAGGACCTTGTGCAGATTATTCAGGACCCCAACTATCAGGACCTTGGTGACCAAGGTTTGCATCTGTATGCATACCAAACCAAACTTATGTCACAGGTGCCTTTAATGAAATGCTGGCTGCCCAGCATCTGTTGAGAGAACCCTTTGGAGGAGCTAAGCTAAGCTTGTGCTGTTGCTGCCTTCATCTGGTGAAGGAGTCAGCATATAACAAGTCATTATGATGTCACAAATAGTGGGGTAACACTTAGGGTTAAAGCCTAGTTATACAATACACTTGTCTTTAGGGCAGGCTTATCCTATATGCTGCACTTGTTAATGGTAGGCAACACCTATTATAAACTTATCACCAATACACTTGTAAGTCACACATTTCTTTAGGGCAGGCTTATCATATACACTACACTTGGTAGACAACACCTATAATCATTAATACACCTATACTTATCATCAATAAAGTAACACATTTCTTTAGGGCAGGCTTATCATATACAATAGACTTATGATCAAGAAAGCAACACATTTCTTTAGGGCAGGCTTATCATATACAACACCTATTGTAAGTCACACTCTTCTTTAGGGCAGGCTTATCATATACAATAGACTTATGATCAAGAAAGCAACACATTTCTTTAGGGCAGGCTTATCATATACAACACCTATTGTAAGTCACACTCTTCTTTAGGGCAGGCAGGCTTATCATATACAATATACTTATGATCAAGAAAACAACACATTTCTTTAGGGCAGGCTTATCATATACATTACACTACACCTATTAATAACCTTATCATTAATACATTTGTAAGTAACACTGTTCTTTAGGGCAGGCTTATCATATACACTACACCTGTTCATAGTAGATATGTAAGCCCTGGGCTTACTACAGTCCCCCTAATGTACATACATACAGTCTGATGGCTGAACAGCTGTGCTGCTCAGTTATGTCCCTTTTGGTGTAATGGTCATATGCCAGACTGTTGTGGCCTATTTACAAGACAACACTTATTCACCAATACACTTGTGTGAGTATGTGAGTAACATTTGTTAATAGTAGACAACACCTTATCAGTATACTTGTAAGTAGCATATACACTACACCTGTTGATAGTAGACAACACCTATTATAGACTTATTATCAATACACTTGTAAGTAACATATACACTACACCTGTTGATAGTTAAAAACACCTATTATAGGCTTATCATCAATACACTTGTTATCATTAATAAACTTGTAAGTAACACTGTTCTTTAGGGCAGGCTTATCATATACAATATACTTATCATCACTAAAGTAACACTTTTCATTAGGGCAGACTTATCATATACATACACTTGTTAATACTTATTTATAATACAGGTTTACCATATACACTACACTTGTTAATAACCTTATCATCAATACACTTGTAAGTAACACTGTTCTTTAGGGCAGGCTTATCATATACAACACCTATTGTAAGTCACACTCTTCTTTAGGGCAGGCTTATCACATACACTACACTTGTTAATAGTAGATAACAATGCAGGTTTACCATATACAATATACAGGTAAGCAACATGACTACCTTACATTGTAATCCCATGTAGGACCCTCCTTATAATCCCCTTGCATAGCCTGGTATGATCCCCCAGACAATGCCAGTAATGTGTCAAATTACAAGCCATGAGTATTGGCATGTTTTGGCAGTGATGTTTGGCCACCCCAGCCAAATTTCAATCATGTGGAACACACAACTCACGACATGGCACTTGTTTGTACATGTCTGCTTGCCAGCAGCACTTTCCTCTCATATGGAGAGGGACCTCTGGGGACATGAAAGGCAACCACTTGCATTTATTGCAAGTTTATCTGCCCGAGTAGTGTATACCAACCCCCTCTACCTGTCAGTCTCCCTCTGTACTGTGTAATCTCAGTCTGTATGGATGACATTGTACTATTGAGCTAGCTCTTGCTCTTCTGCTTGTCTTGTGGTTGAACGGTCATGTACAATTGAACTACGGTTCTTGTGCATCTCTCAAGTATGCCCGCCCAAGTGAACTTGGGTTAGATAAGATGGGGGCAATTAAGCTTGCTCTTGTGCAACTGTCCTTCATCCTGGTTGTATGCATGTCAGTGGAGTTCTGATAGAGGGTTGAAAGGGCATGCATATGCATGTCTCAAGTATGCCCTCCACTTTAATGCAAGGCTGGCTAGTCTTGGACCGAGTCATTGATGTACCTGTCTACCAGGGTGTACTGGCTTGGGATGATTTAGCCAGAGCAGTCTCCAAGGGACTACGATGGTGTATTCGAGTTGCTTGGTGCTCTC
>Ga0193740_1000414_pt1 | contig 11841 bp, 6 predicted proteins | sample L2s1metaG_FD_145072 | JGI IMG/M metagenome (GOLD analysis project Ga0193740, IMG submission 145072) | Soil microbial communities from a riparian zone of the East river system, Colorado, United States - L2s1 | ecosystem: Environmental > Terrestrial > Soil > Riparian zone | place: USA: East River... | reverse complement strand
TCAACCGTAAGAACACGATCATTACTTCTTACAACAGGAATTTTGCAAAAAGAAATGATGGCCTTTCCAGCACTCATGCTTTCGTAGGCTCACCTGAATTAGTGACCGCACTAGCGATGGCGGGAACACTTAATTTCAATCCGTTAAAAGATAAATTGAAAAATGATAAAGGAGAAGAAGTCTTATTGAAAGAGCCAACAGGATTTGAACTTCCTCCGAAAGGCTTTGCTGTTGAAGATGCGGGATTCCAGGCGCCGGCAGCAGATGGAAGCGGTATACAAGTAAAAGTAGCAGCTGATTCAAAACGTTTACAATTACTTGAACCATTCAAAGCATGGGAAGGAATTGATCTGAAAGGGTTAAAGCTTTTAATTAAAGCAAAAGGAAAATGTACAACTGACCATATAAGTATGGCGGGACCATGGTTAAAGTTTCGTGGACATTTGGATAATATTTCCAACAACATGTTGATCGGTGCTATTAATTTTTATAATGATAAAACCGATTCAGTAAAAAATCAATTGACTGGTGAATATGGACCTGTGCCTGCAACTGCAAGAGCATATAAAGCTGTTGATATCGGTAGCATTGTTGTGGGAGATGAGAATTATGGTGAAGGTTCATCAAGAGAACATGCGGCAATGGAACCACGTCATCTTGGCGTTCGTGCAATACTAGTAAGAAGCTTTGCAAGGATCCATGAAACCAATTTGAAAAAACAGGGAATGCTTGCACTTACATTTGCCAACAAAGAAGATTATGATAAAGTGCAGGAAAATGATAGCATTGATATAAATGGACTTACAAGTTTTGCTCCAGGCTATTCATTAGTTGTTATCCTGAATCACAAAGATGGAAGCAGAGATGAGATTATTGTGAATCATACTTACAATGAGCAACAGATCGAGTGGTTCAAAGCCGGTGGCGCATTGAATGTCATACGATCTCAATTTGCAAGAGTGTGATCAATGATAACTAAGAAATAATAACCCCCACCTTGACAACAAAAGGCCCGCTGTTTAAAGCGGGTTTTTTGTTTCTATATCAATGTTGAAACCGCTGATTCATAAAACTCCTATAGGGTATAAATTTTGCGGATGAGGATAGGATTTGCAAAACCCTTTTTTTAGCTTTGGTTCCCCTTAACCTAAAATTACTCCTTATGAGAATTTCAAACTTTACAACTGTAATTCTATTCTTTCTTTTTTTAACAACAACATTACAAGCAGCACCAACTCAAACAACCTATCATATCAAGGTTGATCAGTTCGGTTATTTTCCTATGTCAAGGAAAGTGGCAGTGATCGCTGATCCGCAGGTTGGTTATAATGCTGCTGAAACATTTAATCCCGGTACTGGCGCCAATCAATACCAGGTTCGTCGTTGGGATGATGATGGAATCGTATTTACGGGCACACTTCAACAATGGAATGGTGGCGCCACGCATACCCAATCCGGCGACCGTGGCTGGTGGTTTGATTTTTCATCTGTTACTACTTCCGGCTCTTATTATGTTTTTGATGTTGCAAATAATGTTGGTTCATTTCGTTTTGAGATCGGCGACAATGTTTATGAAGAAGTTTTGAAACATACAATGCGTACCTATTTTTACCAGCGTATAAATTTTGCAAAGCAATCACCTTATACTGATACAAAATGGGCTGATGGTGCATGCTATGAAGGCTCCAACCAGGATCGTTTTGCAACAAGCAGATTTGCTAAGGGAAATATGACCACGGCAAAAGATGTACATGGCGGGTGGATGGATGCAGGTGACGTAAATAAATACACAACATTTGCTAACAGTGCTGTTATTCAACTTGCGGAAGCTTACCGGATCAATCCAACTGTATTTAAAGACAATTATAATATTCCTGAATCAGGTAATGGTATTCCAGACATTCTTGATGAATTAAAATGGGAACTTGATTTCTTCAAACGAATGCAAGACGCAACAGGTACAAATGGTTTCTTGTTAAAAGTTGGAGTTGATAATTATAATGAAGTAACTCCTCCAAGCACTGATACCCGTCCTCGCTATTATTTACCCGAATGCACTGCAGGCACTATTTCAGGTGCCTCTATGTTTGCTGTTGCTGGAAATGTATATAAAAATATTCCCTCTCTTTCCTCTTACGGTCTTGATCTGATCGCAAGAGCTGAAGCTGCCTGGGCAAGAGCAAAAGTGACTACAAATAATTTTACAACATTTGAAACTGCATGTGATGATGGCGATATTAAAAGTGGTGACGCCGATAACACAGCAGAAGCACAACTTGATAACTTATTTGTGGCAGCTGTTTACTTGTATGAAGCAACAGGTAACACGGAATACAAAACATTTGCCGAAACAAAATATACAACCACAAACCCATATAAAATTAATTGGTGGGGTCCTTACTGGCTGCCGCAACAATTAGCAATGCTTCGTTTGACAACACTTACCGGCATCTCTTCAACTGTTGTTAATAACATCCGCAATCAGAAAGCGAATATGAATTATCAATATTCATATCCAACTTATAATGCCGGAACGGATCTATACCGTTCTCACATGGACGACGCTGCCTACCATTGGGGACATAACCAACCTCGTACAGGTGCTGGTCATATGAATTTAGATTTCATCACTTTTAATATTAATCCTACAACACATGCTCAATACAAAGAAGTAGCAGAACAATATCTGCATTGGATGCATGGAGTAAATCCAATGGGTATGGTAATGTTAAGCAACATGTATAACTACGGCGCTGAAAAATGTGCAAATGAAATTTATCACACCTGGTTTACTGAGGGTTCTATTTGGGATAATTCACTAACATCTCCTAACGGACCTGCACCGGGCTATGTTCCGGGAGGGCCAAATAAAAGTTATAGTGGTTCTGTGGCAGGAATCACAAATCAGCCTCCACAAAAAGCATATAAAGATTGGAACGCTGGTTTTCCTGAGAATTCATGGGAAATAACTGAACCTTCTATCTATTGCCAGGCATCTTATGTTATGTTATTAGCAAGATTAATGACAGCTTCTTCAACCCCTGGAGATACAGAAGCGCCAACTGCTCCAACAAATCTTACGGCTTCGAACATTACTCAAAACAGCTTAACCTTAACATGGACGGCATCTACAGATAATGTAGCAGTTGTATCTTATGAGGTTTACCAGGGTTCTACTCTTTTAAACGCAAATGTAGCCGCGACAAATTATAATGTGACTGGTTTAACATGTAATACAACTTACAATTTCATGGTTAAAGCAAGAGATGGAGCAGGTAATGTATCTGCAAGCAGCAACACAGCAACCGCTACTACGGTTAGTTGTCCTGTTATTACTACCACTGTAATTTATGATGATCTCATTGGCTCAGACTGGAGTGATATATCAACTGGCTCTGTAAGAAATTTCAACAATACATCACCTGTACAAGTTGGAACAAGATCCAGTCGTGTTGATTATAGCGGGAATGGAACTCTTGCCTTCAACAAAGGCACCGCTGTTACTACTACTTCAACAAGTCAGCTTAGATTCTGGGTTTATAATACAAATAAAAACGGTATTAAAATATATACTCATAATGGCGCCGGAGTAAAAAGTACTGAGGTGATCTTAAAACCTCAAAGAAACAGATGGATAGAAGTAATTGTAACGCTAAGTCAATTAGGTAATCCTTCCTCGATTCAAAAAGTAACTATACAAAACAATGCAACCTCGGCTACAATAATGTATTTTGATGAAATACGACTTGTAAATGTTATTGAATCTGATCCCGGTTCCAGAAGTTCAAATTCGATAATACAAAGTGAAGTTGATGCAGCCTGGAAAAACTGGAGAGTGTTCCCCAACCCTGCAAAAGATCATGTAAATATCGAATTCAACGCCAAACAATCTGGAATTATAATAGCAGAATTAGTAGATTATACGGGCAGAACTGTTTACAAAAAAACTTTCTCTGTATCCGCCGGTTATAATCAGAAGCAAATAAAAATGACCTCGCTTTCTTCCGGTATTTATTATTTAAGGATCAATAGTGATAAACATATAAAAACAGAACCGATCGTAATTCAATAAAACAGAAAGCCCCGTTCAAAACGGGGCTTTTTACTTTACTACTTGGTATTAATTATTTATTCAGTAACTTCCCTATAATCAAAATCTTTAATAATGGAAGAGAATAAAAATGCGTCAACTGATCCCTCTCAAAAAGAAAGTCTGCTTGATAAAGCTGAAAAGGTTTGGAATAAAGTAGAGCATGAAGCGGAAGAGGTATGGAACAAAGCAAAGAATAGTGAAATGGCTGATAAGGCTAAAGTAAAACTTGAGGAGTTGAAAGAAGATGCTAAGCATCTTTATGAACAAGCAAAGAGTGGTGAGCTTGCAGACAAAGCCAAAGTAAAATTTGAAGACTTGAAAGGGGATGCAAAAGACCTTTATGAACAAGCAAAAAGTGGTGAACTTGGAGATAAAGCCAAAGTAAAACTTGAAGAGCTAAAGGAAGATGCAAAACACCTTTATGACCAGGCAAAAAGTGGTGAGCTTGCAGACAAAGCCAAAGTAAAACTTGAAGGATTGAAAGAAGGTGCAAAAGAATTATGGAATAAAGTTGTTGATAAACTCGACAAGGAGGAAAACAAAAAGACTACACCGCCTCAGGAAGATCCAAAATAATTATACTTCAGTAATTCTATTCCGTCTTATAAAGATTCGCGGACTGCTTATTTGTTTTTTGAGGAGAGCTATCAATCACTAAAAAATCTGCAGGTGAACCATGCTCAATTATTAGTTCCTTATATTTTATCTTTAGATTTCTTTTGAAAGTTCCAAGATAACCGGGTTTGGAAATCCTTTCCGGATCTAGTTTAATAGATTCGATGTGGTCGTTCCCTATGTACATCATCAGTTGCATAGTGGTAAAGTGGTATACAAAACAAATCGATTTTCATTTCTATTGCAATACCAACTTGTACTCTATTTTGAAAAGTAAGTTTACGAATAAAGCTGCGGCTTCCCGCTTACGTGAAATACTGTGGCTCGCCCAATCTTCGTAATTTGCTAATAATAAATCTCTTATTATGCCCGTCAACAGGAGGAGTTTTTTAAAGGCCTCAGGACTTTCATTATTGCCTGCAATTTTACCTGCTACGCCTATAATAGCAAACGCTGTAAACGAGAAAACGATCCCCGCAAACGAGCCTATTATAAAACTGTTCGGGGATGGAGAATTTTATGATGGCCTTGCTTACGTGGAGCAATTACAAGCCGCTAATAGTAAACAACAAATTAAGGTTGATCGCTATGGTTCAGGTGGTGCAGTTGAAGAATTGGAAAAAAAATTTGAAGCCATTACTGGCAAGGAAAAAGCGATCTATATGCCAAGCGGTACTATGGCGAATCAATTTGCCATAGCAATGCTTAGTGGAGACAATACAAAAGTCTTTGTACAAGATACCAGTCATGTTTACCGCGATGAAGCCGATGCTGCACAATCAATTTTTAATAAGCGGTTAATGCCATTGGCGAAAAATCAAACATTCTTTACTGCTGATGAACTAAAAAAAGCGATTGAAAATCTTGATAGCGAAGAAGTATTTAAAAGTGGTCTTGGTTGTGTTTCTATAGAAAACCCAGTTCGTCGTACAGATGGCCGGATGATCCCAACTGATGAAATAAAAAAGATCAGTGAATATTGTCGTAGTAAAAATATCAGGCTTCATCTTGATGGCGCAAGACTTTATATGGCTTCTGCATGGTCGGGTGTCTCAATAAAAGAGTATTCATCTTATTTTGATACAGTTTATATTTCTTTGTATAAATATCTTGGCGCAAGTGGTGGAGCTATTCTTTGCGGCGATAAAACATTGATTGAAAAAATGCCCCACATGATAAAGGTACATGGCGGTAATATGTTTGGCAATTGGTTGAATGCTGCCATGGCTTCTTACAAATTGGATGGCATTGAAGAAAAATTACAAGAAGCCATAAAAAGATCAAAAGAAATTTTTGCTTCTCTTAATCAAATACCGGGATTAAAGATCTCTCCTTTAGATGGAGGTACAAATATTTACAATATTAAATTCCCGGCGGGGCTGCAAGGACAAAAATTTGGCGAGAGTCTTAATAGATATTTTATTAGAATGCCAAGACCAAACGAAAGTGGTGAGGCAAAAATCTCAGTAAACGAAACTCTACTCTATCGGGAACCTAAATATATTATTGATGCTATTAAAGATTCGATTAATAAAGCAAAATAAATTCAAACTTCTTTGTATGAGAAAAATATTTATTGCAGCACTCCTTCTTTCATCAACAACATTATTTGCACAAAAAGATGCTTCTGTTTCTTTTGAAAAATGGATAAGTCTAAAAAGTTATGGCAGCCCGATCATCTCACCTGACGGAAAAATAATCGTCTATGGCGTATCAGGCACCGATTGGGCTAACAACTCTTATGACAACGAACTTTGGATGGTGAAGGACGGTGATGTTCCTGTACAATTAACAAGAACAAATAAAAACAGTAGCGGCAATGCAACTTTCACCCCCGATGGGAAATACGTAAGTTTTGTTGCTGATAGAGGAGATAAAAGACAGATCTATATTATTTCTGTTGCAGGTGGCGAGGCGATACAGGTAACAAAAGATGAAGATGGTATTAACGGTTATTCATGGAATCCAGATGGAACTAAAATAGTTTACAGCAAAACACAACCTGAAAGTAAAAAGGATAAAACCAAGCAAGAAAGATTTGGTGCATTTGGAATAGAAGGCGAAGAATATCAACTGACGCATTTATGGATCCTGAATTTCAACTACGATTCTATTTTTCTTGCCGGACAACTCCCCTGCTACACGTCGAAAGATACCAGCAAAACAAATAAAAGTTCAGATTGCATTTCATTGCCTGTAGCAAAACCATTGACAGAAGGGAATTTTAATGTTGGAGGCTTTTCCTGGAGTCCTGATGGAAAACAAATAGCTTTTAATCGTCAACCTGATCCACTGATCAATTCCGGCATTACTTCCGATATTATATTGATCGATATAGTAACAAAAAAAATGACAACAGTGATCAGTAATCCTGTTGGAGATTTCTTTAATGCCTGGAGTCCGGATGGAAAAGCGTTTGTTTATTCCACCTTAATAGATGATTCAGTTTCGAACTTTTATAAAAACAACCGGCTATTCATTTATGATCTTGGAACTAAAACAAATTTGGAGATCGCAAAAGACATTGACGAGAATAAATCAGTTTCAGACTGGAACAAATCAGGTCTGTTTGTAGGTGCTTTTGAAAAAATGAAATTTAAATTCTATAGTGTTAATACAAAAACAGGGACTGTTGAAAATATCCCGATGGCTTTGGATCTTCCTGGTGGTATTTCGTTTAGTAGAAACTCAGATGCCATCGCAGTATCTGGAAGAAACTATACCGGCCTGAATGAAATTTATTTAGGACGTTTGAAGCAGCCATTAAAACAGATCACTAATAGCTCGGCGCAGATCAAAGACTGGAATACTCCGATAAATGAAGTGATCCAATGGAAAAGTAAAGATGGAGCAGATATAGAAGGCGTTTTATTAAAACCTAAAAACTATGATCCAAAAAAGAAATATCCATTGCTGGTAGTAATTCATGGCGGGCCAACAGGTATCGATCTTCCGGATCCTACGCCAACTTATGTTTATCCTATTATGCAGTGGGTGGAAAAAGGTGCTCTTGTTCTGCGAGTTAATTATCGTGGCAGTGCTGGCTATGGTGCAAAGTTCCGAGCACTAAATGTTGGTAACCTCGGCGTTGGTGATATGTGGGATGTCGTTAGCGGCGTTGAATATCTCAACAGTAAAAACATGATCGATACTGCACGTATGGGATGTATGGGTTGGAGCCAGGGCGGATATATTTCTGCTTTTCTAACGACCAATACAAATATATTTAAAGCGATTTCAGTTGGCGCCGGCATTTCTAATTGGGTAACTTATTATGTGAACACAGATATCACACCATTTACCCGTCAATATTTGCAAGCGACTCCATGGAGTGATATGGATATTTACTTAAAGACTTCACCAATGACAAATATTAATAAAGCAAGTACGCCAACATTAATTCAACACGGTGAATTCGACAAAAGAGTTCCTATTCCAAACGCATATGAGCTTTATCGGGGTTTACAAGACAGAAAAATTCCATCAAGGCTTATCGTATACAAAGGTTTTGGTCATGGTATCAATAAACCAAAAGAAAGATTAGCTGCGATATGGCACAACTGGCAATGGTTTAATCAATATGTGTTTGGGGAAAAAGAAGAAACAATGGCTTTGGATGATAAATTCTAAAATTGAAATCTGAAAATTTAAATAATGTTTTTTTTGTCTACTGTTACAGGAGTAGTTCTTATTATTAAAGTTTTTTTGCATGATTATATTGACTCTCGAAATAACCGATATATTCCCTCAGGTGGTGAACTACTTCCTTCACCAGGTGTATTGTGGTTTTATAGAAAACCCGTCTCTGATGACACGTTGCGACTAAAAAGAATTTGCAATTTGCTATATGGCTTTTTTCTACTGTTATGCCTAATTATGATTATTGTCAATAAAATAAACGTTTAATTGGAATGAACTACAAATTATGAAACTTAAAATGCAGAGTTTGCAAAGCTATCTTTTCAAAAAATCTGAATATACTTTTTGCATTAATGCTTTTGCAATTCTTTCATGTTCTTTAGCTGATTTGCCTTCTTCGAAAACAATTCTTTTTCCTGCATTGTCAAATAAAGTGCGGCTACTATCAGTTACAAAACCAATTCCATCATTGTAAGTAAAAAAAGCCCAGTGTTTTGAAGTTGAATCAAAAACATTTTTACCAAATGAAAAAGGTTCTGTTTTGAAATGAAGTTGTTGAGCTAAGCTGCCGGCCATATCAAGTTGATCAACGGTTTTATCAATTACAACATTTTGTTTTTTCAATGCGCCACCAAGCCATAAAATGGGTATTCGATAATCATCAGCACGTTTTCCTGTTACAGGCAAGTAATGCCCGTGATCTGCAGAAATAATCACAATTGTGTTTTCCCATGATGGCATTTTCTTTAGCTCATTTATAAAACTGTAAACAACAGAATCGGTATAATGAAGTGAGTTAAGAAATTTTGTTTCCTTATCATTTCCATTAAATACAGTTGGAACAGGCGTTTCAAAAGGTTCATGACTGCTCAACGTAAGCCAGCCTGTAAAAAAAGGTTGCCTCATTTGTGGTATATCATTCACCAGTTTTTTCATCACCGCATCATCATGTGCTCCCCATTTGGAGTTCATCTCTGCATCTTTAAAACTTTCTTTTGTAATTAACTGTTGAAATTTCTGTCCATTAAGATAACTTTTGATATTCATGAATTCTGGCTCGCCTCCATAATAAAACTGAGTTGCATATCCATTGTCTGAAAATATTTTTCCCAGTCCCTGTAGTTTTGCCGTTTTCTCAGGGTAGTTTACAATCGAACCTTTGGGTAATGCAGGATAACTGCTTATAATAGCACCAATGCCTTTATCTGTTCTGTCGCCCGAAGAATAACAATTACTGAAATAAATTCCTTCTTTGATCAGCTCAGGAAAAAATTTGATCACTGGTTCCCCGTCAATGCTTTTGTTCAAAACCTTTTCTGTAAAACTCTCCCATATAATCAGGATAACATTTGGTCTTGCTGAATTGCTATCGATAATAACTTGTTCAAATTTTCCTTCGGCTTCAAATAGAGGATTTACAATTGTATCGACCTCTTCATTCTTCATGTATTGATACAAGTTTTTATTTAGCTGGTTCATTTGTATGGCCGAGAACATTAAATTCCATGAAGCATTAACTGCCGCATTATTTGCATATTGATTATTGCAGAAAAAAACACTGCTCTGGTTCAAAGGTGATAATTGAAACCCTCCACGGATAGGAATGATAAGTGCGCCAATAAATAGTAGTACCAACAATGCCTGTACAAACCGGTATTTATTATTTTCTAAAAGAACGATCGATCTTGAAATAGTTTTTCTGAAGATCCAGAATACGAAAAGATAGATAACGATAAGGCCTATAAAGATCAAAACAAGCGGAAGATGACTGATAGATGCCCATGCTTCTTTTGGACTAGATAAAAACTTTAATGGGGTGGAATCAATCCTTGTTCCCCAGGTTTTAAAACTTTCAACATCAGTAATTATCAATAGCATCTGTATAAAAAGAATAATGCCAGTATAAATCAGGTATGCCCATGTTTTTCTGAAAAAAGGAATAAATAATGCAGCGATCACAAAAACACAAACCAAGGTCGTTAAATAAGCTGCCATGGAAAGATCCATCTTTAGTCCATACCATAAACTTTGTAACACAAGAGAAGAGGGAGTCTCTTTTGCATACTCCATTGTTGATAAGAGAAAAAACACCCGGGCAACTTCAAAAAAGCTTACCCAGACAAAAATATAAATGAGGAGAAAAAATATTTTTTTCAGCATGATATAAAGATCAAATAACACCTCTTATAGACAGATAGAAGAATTTATACAAGATCTGCATTTTCAATTATAGTTCAGAAGATCTCTCCAAGTGCCAGGTCAATACCAAAAAAATCTTTACTGAAACCAAAATCCAGACTTATGTTGGTCTTTGATATTTTATTAAACTTCAACCTTACTCCGAACCCTGCAGCCGGATGCCAATATACAAAACGATCAGTTAAATACTCTGACGTCGTATGCAGGTTAGAGAAGATGACAAAACCCCAAAGACCATTTCTTGAAATATCTCTTCTGTACTCGGATTCAAAATAAAGCAAATGTTTTCCCCTGTACCTGCTTTGCTGAAATCCCCGTCCTGAATGATTTAAATAATCCCAACCAATGCTTGGCAGATCAAGGTATGGCACATTACCATTGACAACTCCCCAATAATAAGTCCAAAAGGCCAGAAGATTTTTTTGATTCTTACTAAATGAAAAATATTTCCTCATATCTACATACACAGATTGCCAATCATCAGTACTGCCCAATTCGTCCAAATTGAAACGGTAATCGGTAGAAAAATAAAATCCACCTTCTGGATTAATTGCATTTCGGCGTGTATCTATGAGAAAATTTAAAACAGGTCCGCTAGAGATGGTACTATTTAATAATTGATCCTTGTAATCGTAGAAAGGAATTTTAGCAAGATGCGTAGAGTCTTCGGAAATACTCACCCCGTAATGATAATCCAATGTATAACCGGCACCCAAAAAAACATTTTTTCCCAATTCTTTTAATAAAGATTGGTAAACTCTTACATAGTTATAGTCTAATATTATATTCTTTTCTTTTTCATTTTTACCACCAAGACCCCAGGTCTCCTGTGGATAGATCATAAAACGTGTATCACCTTTGGATAAAAATTTATTATTAGGGAACCAGATCAGTTGACGAATAGGGAATACAAGTTTTCCATCAAAGCTAAACCATGGTGAAAACGTTACTGTCGAAAGTGATGTAGAAGATACCGGACCTGTATAAAAAGCCGCATTTAATGCAGTGACAATAGCGGCGCCTCCTCCCGGAGAAGCTCCTCCAGTTGGTACAAGTGAAAATTGAACTTTTTTGTTTTGTCTTGTACTATCAGATTTTGTGGGATTGATCTTAAAGACTTTTAGGATAACATCGATAACATCCTTTTGGTTTGTAACTGTAGTATCAATCTGGACTTGTTGTGAGCTGGCTTTTGCAAATATGGCCAAACTAATAACTCCAATAGATAATTTTTTCCAGTCGAATTCAAACTTCAAAAGTTTTGGGTACAAAATCACAAAGAGAGAATTCGACTG
>Ga0193740_1000413_pt1 | contig 11848 bp, 9 predicted proteins | sample L2s1metaG_FD_145072 | JGI IMG/M metagenome (GOLD analysis project Ga0193740, IMG submission 145072) | Soil microbial communities from a riparian zone of the East river system, Colorado, United States - L2s1 | ecosystem: Environmental > Terrestrial > Soil > Riparian zone | place: USA: East River... | reverse complement strand
CCGTCACCACGAATAAATTCTTTTACCCTTCCCAAATTGATGAGATGTGAATTGTGCGGACGAAAAAAATCAAACTGCAGTAGCATTTCTTCAAAATCTTTTAGCGTTTTTGAGATAACTCTTTTTCTGCCTTCTACGAGGTAAATATTTGTATAATTACTGTTTGCTTCGCAAACAATAATATCATTTGGATCAACAAATTCAATACTTTCTTTTGATGCCAATGCGATCCTTCCTCTTTTGCCTTTTCGCTCTGCCTGCACGTTGTTCAATAAAAGGTCGATCTGTTCTGAAGGGATCTTTTGCTGCGATTTCTTTAAATGTTTATCGATCGCTTCTTTTAGTTCTTTGTTTTGAACGGGCTTCAATAAATAATCGAGTGCACTGAATTTTACTGCTTGTATACCGAAGTTGTCATACGCTGTTATGAAGATAATATCAAATGAAATATCACGGCCCAGTTCTTCAAGCACATCAAAACCTGTTAACATCGGCATCTCGATGTCCAGGAATAAAAGATCGACCGGGTTTTTTTTCAGGTAGCTAACCCCATCAGCTGGCTTTTCAAATGATGAAATAACGCTTACATCCGGACAATAATTTTCCAGCTTCCATTTCAGCGTGTCGATACTGTCTTTTTCATCATCAATGATCACAGCTTTTATCATAAAATTTTTATTTCTTGGTCAAACAGGAATTATCAACTCAACTTTTGTTCCTTTTCCATTTCCCAACTCATCTTCCATGTCATAAATATTGATCGATGCATTCATGTTATATAATTTATTAATGATCTCGATTCGGTCCTGTGTTATTTGCATCCCCATGCTTCGCTTATGATTTTTTTGTTTTTGTTCCTTTATCTCCGCTGCTTTTTTTCTACCGATGCCATTATCTTCAATTACACATAACAGGTCATCCTCATTTTTTGAAATATTGATCTTTACCAATCCTTCTGTGCCATTTGTTTTATGCATCAGTCCATGCCAGATCGCATTTTCCACATAGGGCTGTATTAACATAGGGGGTATCACTATCGAGCTTGTTTCTATATTTTCATCAACCGCTATTGAGTAACTGAATTTATTTTTAAAACGAAGACTTTCCATTTGCATATAAAGGTCCAGCGCCTCCAGTTCATCTTTAAGATTGATATAGTTCGAACGGGAGTTTTGCAATATCAATCGCATCAATCTCGCAAAATTATTCAGGTATTCAGATGCTTTCTTTGATTCATTGCGGATGATATAACTATCAATAGAATTAAGACTGTTAAAAAGAAAATGTGGATTCATTTGCGCCAGCAAGGCACTCATTTCTACATTCGCTAATTTTTTTTCATACTCTGATTTTAACCGTTGCTTTTTCTTTACCTGGTCCACCCTGTAACGATACAACCAATAAGCCGCTAATGCAATGACCACCACAAATGCTATCCGAAACCACCAGGTGAGCCAAAATGGAGTTCCAATGTGAATTGGCATTTCAATTATTTTTTCATTCCAAATTCCTTCATTATTCGCAGCCTGTAGTTGAAAAATATAATCCCCGCCCGGAACATTTGTATAGCTCGCAAACCGCCGGCCCATTACCTCTGTCCAGTCATCAAAGTCATAGAGACGGTAACGAAATTTTACATCTTTTGCCATTGTATATGCCTGCGCCGAAAAACCAATGGAGAAAAAGTTTTGTTTATGTTTCAGGCTAACCGGTGATCCATTCACAAAACGAAATGGTTTATTCAACACCTGCATCTCAGTAATATAAGGTACCGGGATCTCTGGATTTCTTTTTAATTCAGCCGGGTTGGCGATAATGATGTCGTGACGACCACCAAAAATTATTTCTCCTGAAGGAAGAAAAGAAAAATGGAAAAAATCGGGCTCGTCAACGCCATACTGAAAGCTGTATTTTGTAAAAGAAAGATCGTTTGCATTTATTTTTATCAGTTCTTTTGAATTGTATCCCCAGACTTCGCCGTTTTTATCAGTCGCTAGTTTGTGAATATAGTTCTGCACGTCTCTATCTCTCATATTAAATTTATAAACAACGCCTTTCGCCGGGTCACTGGCCAATGAATAACCTATCCACCCGTCTGCACTGAGTATCCAAACCCTGCCTGTCTTATCTTCTGCAAATGAGTGTGCCGTCGGAAAACTATTTTTTTCATTCTTTGCATAAATAAAGTTGAGGATAGAATCTTTTTCGGCAACATAAACTCCAAGTCCATTGCTTCTTTGAAACCATACATTGCCACGGCTGTCTTCGAAAAAATTATTGAGCCTGCCATAAAAACCTCCTTTGATCCTTCCGTGGACCTCGCTTGTATCGTTTGACAATAACCCATCTTTATAAATTCGGTGTTTACCCGTCTCCGGGTTCCATTTTATCAACCCTTGTGCATCATCAGATATCCAAATGTTACCAAAACGGTCAAGAATTATCTCGCCCCTTGTTGAGGCCGAAAAAGGAAGTGTTCCCTGGAGTGAGGAAACCGTTGCTCTTTTTTCCGAGTAACGAAATAATCCGCGATTAGAAGAAATAATATATTCTCCATTTCTCAGTTGTACAAATCCCCGCACGGCATTTTCCTCTTTCAAAAAGGAATTTTTTGCAGGGAATATAGATTTCGTCCATTCCTTTTTTAATTTATCAAAATGATATATTCCTCCTGCAAATCTTGGACAGATTGTTACATTATTTCCTGACTTATCTGATAAAATATAAAAAGCAAATGTCATTTCGGGACCCTCAAGATGTTTGAATGAATAGCGGGCAAATTGCTGCATAGACGGGTCGAAATAACTTAAGCCATTGATATCTGCATGCCAGGCACGATTGTTTTCATCAAGGAAATCAATAGCGTAAAATTCATTTTTAATAAGGTTATTTGATTTGTACCAGGTTACATCTTTCAGCTTAGAATCATAAACGACCAAACCTGCACTTGTTGAGATCCAAATTTCATGGTCGCTTTTACGGATAAATCTGCCGATAGGGCTGTTTAATATTTTTTGTCCCTCTTTATTCTTTACACGAAGAGGTGTAAATGTTTCTTCGACTGGATCAAAAATATTTACACTGGCGGCCCAGCTTCCTACATATAAAAGTCCATCATCATGATGATATAACCGGCGAAAAACATTTAATGCAACCTGATAGTCTGTGTTTTTTTGAGGGAAAGTAAAAAATCTGACCTGGCCTGTGTATCTATTTATTTCCTGCAAGCCGCTGGTAGTGCCAGCCCAAATAATTGAATCATTGGTTCTCGAATCCTCAAAGCCCAATACAGAACTATTGGGTCCGAGTGAGGGTATAAGCGGTGGATACTTATCGCCTGGAACAGGAAAGAAACGAAAATTATCTTTTCTTTCATCATATGTACACGCCCCTCTCGACCTGGTGCCAACCCAAATATTACCATTCCTATCTTTATACATTGTATTAACAGGTTGATCAAATCTTCTTTTCAATGAATCTGTTTTTCCATTATTGGTTAACTGGTAATGCCTGAAAGTATAGTCATTTGTATTCAATACCGAAATTCCCTGGTCAGTACCGATCCATATATGATCCTTTACCGGCTGAACTGTATTTATCCAATTATCAAAAAGAGAATAACGCAGATCACTCCCTGCCTGGAATACTTTCACCTGCAGTCCGTCGAAACGACATAGTCCTTCACTGCTACCAATCCAGATAAAGCCATCGTCTCCCTTTTTAAAGGAAGGAAACTCATTTACCGGTAACCCATTTTCTTTAGTTATTAAAACCGGTTTATCAAACTTGAGTTGTGAGTATGCAGAAAATGCAAATACAAAACTAAAGCACATTAAAGCAGCAATATTTCTGGGGCGGTTCATTAGATTGAAATGAGTGAAAGAAATTACACCATTTTTTGCAATCATTTAAAATCAACTACCAACTAACTCATTTCTTTTCATTTATACAATAGTTAATGATTGAAAGACCTGCTGAATTGAGCCGAAGGCCAATGATCTTGAGTGGCCGTTCTTAGCATTCAAAAGATCTTCCTGCTCAAAACAACCATATGATTGAGAACGAAACAAGATAGTTGACTAATCAGCTGTTTTCTCCAGGTATTTGATAATGTAACCTTGTGGCTTGAATATATAATTATTCAAAAACCAATTAACCCGTCTGCCTGCTATGCGGGCAGACGCTAAACCTTAACAACAATGAAAAAAAAGATCTTCTTATTTATTCTTTTGGCAATTATGGTCACATCGGTCTTCTCCCAGGAAAATTCTTCAGAAACATTTGTGAAAAAAACTGCTGTTGAAAATTTTAACCGGCTTGTCATAAAAAGCAATATAACCGTTATGCTGATCGAAGTTCCATCAGAAGATTCAGTACGAATTGAAGGCAGCAAAAAATTTATTGAAAAGGTAATGATCATCCAGGCGGGAAAGGAGCTAACTGTAAGATCAAAAAGTTTTACAGATCAAAAAAAGAAAGGGATCATTTATATACCGGTTCGTTTACTTCAAAACATGGAAATAAGTGCGGCAGCAAAAGTTATCTCGTACAATATTCTGCAATCACCGGTTTTAAACATTCTAATAAATGGTGATTGTATAATTGATCTTATGCTTAAGGGTCGGTTGAATATTCGGGAAGCTGAGGGATACGATTTTACATACCATCGAGTATATGAAAAAAAACAAACCTCTTTAGTTCAAAACAAAAACCTTAACCATTAATTTTTTAATCATGAAAAAAATTCTTGTTCTTCTTTATGGGGTGACCTCTTATCTCTTGTTCTTTGGCACTTTCCTTTATGCATTTGGATTTGTCGGAAATCTTTTTGTTCCGAAATCAATTGACGGTGAGCCCCAGGCGCCTTTGGCACAGGCAATATTGATAAATGCCTCACTGCTTTTACTTTTTGCTTTGCAGCATAGCATTATGGCAAGACCAGCATTTAAGAACTGGTGGATCAAAATAGTTCCTGAGCAGGCTGAGCGGAGCACTTATGTACTACTTTCAAGTCTTTGCCTCATTTTGCTGGTATGGCAGTGGCAACCTATGGGCGGATTTATCTGGAGAATAGAAGAGCCTCTAGCTAAAACCATCATGACCGTTCTTTTTATTATTGGTTGGTGGATCGTGCTGATAAGCACTTTTATGATCAATCATTTTGACCTTTTCGGTCTGCGCCAGGTATGGCTTTATTTTTTAGGAAAAAAATATGAGCCTCTTCAATTTCGAATTCCTTTCTTTTATAAATATGTTCGTCACCCGCTTTATTTGGGTTGGCTGATCGCTTTCTGGGCAACTCCTGTAATGTCTGCAGCGCATTTATTGTTTGCTGTGCTTACAACGGGTTATATTCTAACAGCGATAAAATTTGAAGAGAAAGACCTGATCACTCATTTTGGAGAAAAATATTTGAGTTATAAAAGGTGGGTGCCGAAGATCATTCCATTTACAAAAAGGAAATCCGACAAAATAGCTTAGTATGAAACCACTTTTTTTAAAAAGATATTTTCAGAAATATGGAAAGAAAGCATTGGTCATCTACCTGTGCTGGTCGGTAATAAAAGGAATTGCATTTCTCATTTTGGGAGTGAAACTGTTTAGTTGAAGCATTCATATTTTCTGGTATAAAGCAAACCCCCGTAAGGTTTGCTTTTTTATTTATGTTTACAGGAAAAATAAGTGACCATACAGCAGATCTGGGAACAATTTATTGAGGGAATGAAAAATACAACATGGCTTGAATATATAGCTGTGTTTACCGGTATTGCCAGTGTATGGTTTAGCCGCATTGAGAACATTTTAGTTTACCCGGTTGGACTTATTAATACTATTATTTATATATACCTAAGTATTAAAGGTGATCTCTACGGTGAAGCATCGGTAAATTTTTATTACACCGTTATGAGCATTATTGGCTGGTACATGTGGTTACGTAAGGACGAAAAAAAACAAGTTGTATTACATGTTACCAGTTCTGATAGAAAGATGTGGGCCAACCAGGTACTCTTCTTTTTATTTTTCTATATCGCATTATATGCTGCGCTTACTTTTTTAAAACAAATTTTTGCCAAAGAGACTATTCCCTGGGCCGATGCATTTGCCAGTGCTACTGCATTCACGGGTATGTGGCTGATGACAAAGAAAAAAGTAGAAAGCTGGTATTGGTGGATAGCAACCAATATTGCTTCCATGCCTCTTTATTTTGTAAAGGGGTATGTTTTTACCAGTGTTTACTATTTTGTATTGCTTATTATGGCTGTATTTGGGTTAATTGAGTGGAGAAAAAGAGCTGCTTTAAAATAATATTATGAGCTATTGTAAATACATCAACTCGCTGAAAGCTGATGAACAAAACGTTCATCGTGAATACCATGATAAATATTATGGTTTTCCAATTCATGATGATCATGAACTTTTCTGTCGTTTGATCTTAGAGATCAATCAGGCTGGTTTAAGTTGGACAACGATCCTGAATAAACAACAAAGCTTCCGGAAAGCTTATCACAATTTTGAAATAAAAAAAGTTGCCGGGTATAAAGAAAAAGATTTCAAACGCCTGATGAATGATGCGGGCATTATCCGAAACCGCTTAAAGATCAATGCAGCGATCGAAAATGCAAAAACAATTCTTCGTCTACAAAAAGAATTCAAGTCATTTAAAAACTGGTTGGATCATCATCATCCAAAAACAAAAGATGAATGGACAAAATTGTTCAAACAAATCTTTCGTTTTACCGGTGGTGAAATTGTAAACGAATTTTTAACGAGCACCGGCTATTTGCCCAATGCACATGAAGAAAGCTGTCCCATTTATAAAAAAATAATAAAAGCAAAACCTGCATGGAACAAAAGCCGCTGATAAAAGTAGCGGTCATTGGCCCGGAATCAACCGGCAAAAGCACTTTGTGTGAGTTGCTGGCACAGCATTACAATACACAATGGTGCCCGGAGTTTGCCAGGGAATTTTTGCTTACCCATGGAATGGACTATACTTATGATGACCTATTGTATATCGCCAAAGGGCAGCTGGCAATGGAAGACGAGTATACACAGTCATTAGTCGGGAGTTCGGAGTCGGGAGTCAATAGTTCTGTTCAAGACTCTGAACCCGCAACTCTAAACTCCAAACTTCTCTTCATCGACACTGAAATGTATGTTATGAAAGTATGGTGTGAATTTGTTTTTGGCAAATGTCATAGGTGGGTGCTTGATCAAATTATAAAAAGAAAATATGACCTCTATTTATTATGTAATACTGATCTCCCATGGGTTAAGGATGAATTAAGAGAATATCCTGATCTGAAAACAAGGGACCAGCTTTATCTTATCTACAAAGACATCATGATAAATCAATCGACGCCTTGGGTAGATATAAGCGGCGATCATGATGCAAGATTACAAAAAGCTATAAAAGCAGTTCACCAACTCATGGCAGGGTAAAATATCCATTGTACTTTCGGGTATTAATGAATTTATTTTTTCAGAAACGTCATCGTTTACTTTTTTACAGCAGTTGGCTATTACTTGCATTGGCGCAGTCTGCTTCCACAGAATTAATAGCTGATGAAGCTTATTATTGGGTGTATTCACGTTTTCCGGCCTGGGGTTATTTTGATCATCCGCCGATGATTGCTTTTATAATTAAAAGTGGGTATGCAATTTTTAATAATGAATTGGGGGTAAGATTAGTTTGTGCGTTGCTTAGCACGTTCACTGCTCTTATTACGGAATCACTTACCGAAAGAAAAAATCCCTTTCTTTTTTATACAATTGTTTTAAGTATTGGTGTGTTACAAATTGCCGGGTTCCTGGCTGTGCCCGATACGCCACTATTATTTTTTACCGCTTTATTTTTTTATACATACCGGTCTTTCATAAAAAATACAAACTGGAAAAACACATTGCTGCTTGCCATAGCCATCAGTTTGCTTTTTTATACTAAGTACCATGGGTTATTGATAGTGCTGTTCACATTTTTATCAAACATTAAATTATTTACCCGCTGGCAAACATGGGTGGCAGGAGCTTTTGTATTGATTCTTTACACTCCACATCTTTTATGGCAATGGGATCATGATTGGATAAGTTTCCGCTATCACCTCTTTGAAAGTAATGTGAATGCTTATAAATTTTCTTATACAACAGATTACTTGTTAGGCCAGATCTTACTTGCGGGGCCTTTGGCCGGATTCATCCTTTTGCCTGCGGCGTTTATGTATAAAGTAAAAAGTCAAACTGAAAAAGCATTGAAGTTTACATTGATCGGTATTTATTTGATCTTCCTGCTAAGTTCATTTCGTGGAAAAGTAGAAGTGAACTGGGCAATGCCTGCAATAATACCATTGATCGTTTTAAGTCATCAATTTATACTTGTTAAAATTTCATGGATAAAGCCCTTAAGAATAATTTCATTCGTTTCTTTTTTATTGATCATTGCCGTTCGGATTTATCTTGTTGTTGATATAGGACCGGACAATTCATTGAAAGGAAGATTTCGTAATAAAGCCTGGGCAAAAACGATCGCAGAAAAAACAGGCAATAGTCCTGTAGTCTTTTATAATTCTTACCAACGGGCATCCTTATTTTGGTTTTACAGTGGCATACAATCACATTCACATAATTCATATACGGACCGAAAAAGCAATTATAATTTCTGGCCAACCGAAAGCAACCTACTCGGCAAAAAAGTTTTTATAGCCGATATCTATGGCATCAATACTTTTTCAGATTCTGTAAAAACAAAAAAAGGGTGGGTGGGGCTTAGTTTCGATAGTATGTATGCGGCATTGGGTAATATTAAAATAATTCCCGGTGAAAAAAATGTTACACTTTACAACAATTCTCTGACAACAAAAATTACTCCTGAAATGCCAGATAATTACCGAAACTTTTTACAAACAAATTCTGAAATACAAACTGAGCTAGTAGCTGGGGTTTTTAATGGAAAAGATCTTCTAAGAGAATATAAAACAGGAATTACGGCACAACAGATCGCTAAACAAAATAATTCTTTTCAAATTCAACTTACAAATTTGCCAAAAGGAGGTAATGAAGTAAGATTTGGAATTAGGTCAAAAAATTATTTTCCAACTCATAATAGTGAAACAATTCATGTAATCGGTCTTTAGCTATTTCTTGCTTTTGGAAACTTGTTCATTAATTATATTTTGTATGTCCGGATCGTCTTCAAGATTATTCATTTGTTGCATTACCCGTTGTCTTCTGGCTGCCACATAATTTGATAATGGTTTAACAGTAAAATTCTTTGGATTGGGCAAACAGGAAGCGATCGTTGCCGCTTCCGCTCTTGTTAAGGATGCCGCCGGTTTTTTGAAATAAGATTGTGATGCTGCTTCAATGCCATAAATTCCTTTGCCCATTTCAATCACATTCAGGTAAACTTCTAAAATCCTTTTCTTTCCCCAGATCAATTCGATCATAAAAGTGAAATAGGCTTCAAGTCCTTTTCTTATCTTGGTACGTCCCTGCCATAAAAAAACATTTTTTGCTACTTGTTGACTGATCGTACTCCCACCACGGATCCTGTTTGGTTTTCTCTTGTTGTATTCCGTTGCTTTTTTAATGCTCCTCCAGTCAAACCCGCTATGATCCGGAAAAAGCTGGTCTTCTGATGCGATCACAGAAAGTTTTGCGTTGTATGAAATTTTTTTCCATCCGATATAGTCCCTTTTTAATCCGTCTCCGCTTACCCAACTTACCAATTGTGTTATCGTGATAGGAGGATCAACCCATTTAAAAAGAAGGATACAAAATAGCTGGAAGAAAAAAAGGAAAATGAAAATTCGTTTGGTCCATTTCCAAACCTTTTTCAAAAAAATCTTTGCCTTCATTGGGCTGCAAAATAACTCTTAGATCTTATCTGCGTAAAAAATCAATCCCCAAAGTAAGATCACGCCAAATCCGAGCAATACAAGACCATTAATGCGGCTGAGTATTTGAATATTGTGGGGTGTAAGCTTTTTCCGGATCTTTTGGGCCATCACTACTTTTAAAAGATCTGTTGCCAGCACAAATACCAGGCAGGTAACAAATGCAATGATGCGGTTTTCTATTGTAAGAGTGATAAGTGTTGTAGATGTTGTAAGCCAGAAAATAAAAACCGCCGGGTTAAGCGTATTCATAAAAAACCCCGAAAGAAATGTTTTTACATAATCCTTTTTACTGAGGCTTATAACCTGCACTCCACTATCATCTACTTTCACTTTTTTGAAAAATATAAAATAGACTCCCATTGATATTAAAAATGTGCTTCCAATGATGCCAATAAAATTCTTATGTTCCACCATATAACCAAATACTTGTGTAAACACATTACTAATCAGTACAAGTACAATGTCCGAAGCGGAAACTCCCAATATAAATGAAATGCCGCCGCGATGCCCGTTATTAAGACTTTGTTTAATAATTGAAAAAACAACAGGGCCCACTGATATGGTCAGCAACAAACCAAGAGTAATTCCTTTTAGAACGGCTTCAAACATTATTAGGATCTTGCTGCTAAATTTAGTCTTTATTAATTTTTGCCCCTCACTCAGTGTCGAACTCTTTTACAATATTGAAAATATAAGCCTGGTTGAGAGCAATTGATCCAGGTATTCAAAACGAACGATAAATGTGTGGGACTAAAAACCGGCGAGTAAAACTTATTTTGTTCCATTTTCTAAAAATCTGTTCCAGTCTTCGAGCATCTTGCCTTTCATTACCCGCGGAAATTTATGTTGGCTGCCAAGTTTTCCTTTTAGCTCCATAAACTTCATAAATCTTTCTTCGGGTAATTGTTCAAGAAAAACCTCTTTTAATGCACTGTCTCTTTCTGTAGCGTAATCATCATTCAGCTTACGCAGATGCTGATCGATTTTATTCTTTAATACTTCGGTGTTGCAGTTATCATTACTTGCTATATACCATTTGTGTGCAAAAAAACTTTGATAAGGAAATCCAACTACGGTATATTCGGGAATACTGATATTTAATTCTTCGCTTACCAATTCAATAGCCTTATTCATATTCTCAACACTCAGGTGTTCGCCGGTAAGACTAAGAAAATGTTTAGTTCGACCAGTGATAGCTACTTCACTGTGCTCAACATCAACAAATTTTATTGTATCGCCGATCAGGTAACGCCAAGCGCCGGCATTTGTACTTATCAGCAATGCATATTCTTTTCCCTCCTCCACCTCGTGTATCATTTTTACTTCAGGGTTCGGGATGACGTTTCCTTCCTGATCAAAATTCTTATCGTCGAATGGAACAAACTCAAAGAAAATATTATTATCAAGAACAAGCTTCATTCCTTTTGCATGCTCTCTTGTTTTATAACCAATAAATCCTTCGCTTGATAAATAATTCTCGATATAAACGATCGGTTTATCTAGTAACTTTTCAAATCCCTTTTTATACGGTTCAAATGCAACACCACCATGAACAAAGAATCCGAGGTTGGGCCATATCTCGTGAATGTTTTTCACTTTGTAATGCTCGATCACCATTTCCATACACATCTGGCACCATGCGGGCACTCCAACAATATAACCGATATCCCATTCACGTGCATGCTCAACTATCTCATTTAATTTTTCTTTCCAATCTTTCATTGCTGCAATTCTTCCCCCCGGTTTATAAAAAGTTTGGAACCAGAATGGTCTTTTTTTAGCAAGTATTCCACTAAGATCGCCGGCATACCAACCTGCTTTTCCTTTTTGCAGATCCGTTGCTCCACCAATCATCAGGAAACCCTTTGTTATTGCATTATATGGAAGGTTCTCATAGCTAAAGAGTGTGATCAATTGCTTAAGATAGTTGACCGTATTGCTGCGGAGCATTT
>Ga0193740_1000412_pt1 | contig 11852 bp, 10 predicted proteins | sample L2s1metaG_FD_145072 | JGI IMG/M metagenome (GOLD analysis project Ga0193740, IMG submission 145072) | Soil microbial communities from a riparian zone of the East river system, Colorado, United States - L2s1 | ecosystem: Environmental > Terrestrial > Soil > Riparian zone | place: USA: East River... | reverse complement strand
CTTCTTGGATATGAAAAAATACAAGAGCTCTACAAAAACCGTAGGTGGGAAATCCATTAAAATTACATGGACAGCCAAAATCGCAATTGCAAGTTTCTACATAGTCTGACTTGATATTCCATTTCGGAATAGACAGCTCTTCTTGTGGAGTATTTCCAGAAGAGGTCATGGATTAATTAGACTCTTGGCATACATATAACAATTTAGGATTTAAAAAATATTCAGAATTGTTCTTCTTTCCATCACATGACCATATTATGTACCGGTTGCATGTCCATACCCATCATATTGTCGTATAGTACAATTAGTCCAAGACTGCTCAATATCCCCAATGCTATGAGAACAATTCCAACGGACCTTGCAACCCATATACCTCTAGACCAAATCTTTTCTCCAAATATTATTACTGCAAAAAGGGCCATCCACGTTATATTCATCCATCCAAGAGCTACCATGATTAGAAAATATGGCCAACAACATCCAAGACAATAGAGTCCGTGGAACGTGCCCATTTTGAGTGCACCTGCTACTCCGTTACTCCACCTTCTCATAAAGAAGCTAAGTGGAGATTCGCAATAGCCAATACATTTGTTCTTTAACGTCGTAAATTGGTATATCCCTGAGAATATCAATATGCTGCCAAATATTATTCCGACAATTTTTGCATCGCTGGACATGACGACACTATTCATAGGTACTGACCATGCTAATAGTAATCCCACTCCTGTTAGTGCCCATACTACAAGGTACATGCCAACAAAGAGTATCACCTTAAGTCTGGAGAATTTTGATTCAAGTGCTTCTACTGACGAAATCGACTGTTCGTTGGTAAGGAGCCTATTGTAAAGCATAACCATTGGTACTATTGCTGGAAACATCATTGCAGCCATTCCAGCCGTCCAACTAGCAGTAAATAATCCGATTAATACTGGATTATAGGAAATCATAATGTCCATCATATCGGGCTGATTTACAGACATGATCCACGAAAATGCAGAAATTGATACAAGTGAAACCAGGATGATTTTTTGCAATTTTCTCATGTGCAATCATTTTTACAATAATAGAAAATACAGCATGGATGCAAATTCTACCAATTTATTTTGCAATATGAAGAATTTAAAATTTGTATATTACCAGGTAAATTCCAATCTACATTTGAAATTCATGGATTCTCACGATTTCATTAACTATACTTATGGACGATGACCATTAGACTAAAAGATTACGGGCTTATATGGCTTTAAATACCAATTAATACCAACACATATATAGTATCTTGTCCAAATATACTACATGTCTTCAAATAAGGACAAAAATAGAGAAATTATTAACATCACGTTAGATGAAACAAAATCGACAGTAAAAAAGACAACTGATGAAGCGATTAAGGAAATTCCACGGTACACCAAAGCAGTCAATAATTTTCTAGAGTCTCAAAAAGAGGTTATCAATTCAATGGAATCCTTATGGGTTCCGTATATTGAAAATGTACAAAATTCATACTTGTCATATTGGGGTTCTCCACAAAGAGTCACTGAGAACTATGCTAGAGCAGTAAGCAATATTACCGACAGTACTATCGCGTCAACCAGAGTGGCGAATAATGTACTATTTGCTTCTATGGAAGCCTGGAAAGCATCTTTACAGCATGCAAGAGACAACGCCAAGGAATTTTCACGACTCCATACAAATTTCGCCAGGACATTTGAAAATGTTGCAAAAGATAGCTTGCGAGATTTTTCAAATAGAGATATACAATCACAACCACATACGCGACAATAAGCTTTTGCGATAGATCAATAGAACTAATCTATCCTTTTTTATTTTGTATTTTGTTACTTTTTCTAAAGATGTTTGAATGGTATTAGTAAGCTAGCCTCAATAGAAGTAAGCTCTATTCCTTACTACGAACTATAGCCTCGGATGTCTAAGTATCATGCATGGAGATAAGTGACGGCCTATACAGTAGTAAGATGCATGTCACTAGGATGTCTCCACTACGTCACTGCAGTATCGGAAGACGAGAAGATGAATATAAGGATCCTGGAGATGATATCAAGAAAAACGAAGTTATTTTTTCAAACAAGTCAGAATGCTACTGCATCTCAATGATAGACATAGTTGGTTCTACACAAATCACATCAAAGCTATACAACTCGGGGAAGATCAAGAAATTTTATACAGTCTTTATCAACGAAATTGCCGATATTGTAAAGCTCCATGGCGGAAAAATATTAAAAACAGTCGGCGATGGTGTGATATTCTTCTTTCCTAAAACCTCAGCTGTAGACAATATAGACGGATTCAGACAGGTATTGGAATGTTTGCTTAACATGGTATCATCTCGTCATATTGTAAATGCTAAACTTCATAAAGAATTCCTTCCAGATATCTCATATAGAATTAGTGCGGATTATGGTAAATTGGAAGTTGCGATGTCAGGTGAAATATCCAGTTCTTACGACCTCTTTGGACCTACCATAAACTTTTGTGCCAAAATTAATAAAAAAGCACCACCAAATGGGATAGCCATAGGTGCCGATTTGTGGAGAATCGTAAATTCATTTCCAAAACTTGCCAAACGATATCACTTTCAGGAAATAAAAGAACTGTCTTGGAAAGAGAACAAGTATTCATACCCTGTATATATGCTAAAATCCGCTACAGAACGATATATCGCCAGAAAGTCGATATTGTCATCCAGAAATGATTCAATGTATGAACCTGGCTCTACACCCAAAGTCCTAACAATATTGCTGATAGATGATGATCCATCTATCTCGTTGCTATTTACTCAATATCTAAGATCAGCAGGAATGGTTGTAGATTCATATACTGATCCTGAGAAGGCCCTTACTCATTTCATAGAATCAGATTATAAACATTATGATCTGGTAATTACAGATATTAGAATGACTCATCTGAATGGGTTTGAATTATACCAGCAATTAAAAAGTCTCGATCCAAATCTCCAGATAATATTTGTTACTGCACTTGATATTGCTCAAGAAATCACTACGTTATTACCAGAGGTAAAGCTAAGCCAATTCCTCATCAAACCAGTAAACCCAAATGTTCTAATTAGTAGCGTCAAACAACATGCAAAGAGGCATATCGAGGGAGAATTATCATAACCATTGAACAAGGAAGGTGGATACAAAAGTTGGCACCCGCAACACAGGTTATCTTTGGAAAGAGAAACGCAATTAATACCGAATTGGGAATTTTCAAAAGAGCAAACAAGCGGATTGACACTTGCATGACCTATACTAGACCTTCCCTTGCAGTCTCCATAAAACAAATAAGAAATGCATTTTTGTCGGCCAAGAGAAGAGGTGTGAGGCTTAGATATATCACTGAAATCAATCATCAGAACTTTGAAGACTGTAAGGTGTTACTAGGTATAGTAGATGAGCTAAGACATCTAGATGGTGTAAAGACTAACTTTATGATAAGTGAGGTGGAATATTTAGCACCGTTAATTCAAGAAAAAAGTGAAGCCATCGCGTTGGAGCATATTTACAGTGACACGGCTCAAATTGTAGAACATGGACGTTGTATATTTGATACTCTATGGAGTAAATCAATCTCAGCTGAAGAAAGAATAAGACAATTACAGGAGGATGCAATACCTCAAGAGACAAGGATATTGGACAATCAAGATGAAATAGTTAAGCAGATGATTCATTTGTCTGAAATCTCTTCAGGCTTGTCAGTTGTATCAAATCATGGAGGACTGCAATTAACTTACAACAGCTTTTTGCAACAATGCAAAAATGTCCTTGAAAAACAGGAAAGGGGAGAAGGAGAAGGAATTAGATGGATTATGGGGATTGAAAAAGATAGTGTCAAACTGGTCAAGAAGTTTCTTAAACTAGGAGTAAAAATAAGACATGTAAAGAATCTAGCTCCTATCAATTTTGCAGTTAGTAAAAGTGGACTTGTCGCCACTGTAGAAGAGATGAAAAGAGGCGGAATGATCCAAAATCTTCTTACCAGTAACGAAAGATCTTATATAAAACATTTTACTTCCATGTTTGAACAGTTATGGAAAGAAGGAGTCGATGCACGTTATCGAATTAAAGATATAGAAGAAAAGGTTGGCATTGCAGAAATAGAAATTATTCGGAACCCCGTTGATTCAATTGCTCGCGGCTGGGACATGGTAAGATCAGCTCGAAAAGAGATTGATGTTTTATTTTCCTCTTCTAATGCCTTAAAGCGGCAAATTACTATGGGAGCATTGGCACTCTTGAAAAATGCATCAGAAAAGCAGAAGGTAAAGATTAGAATGTTACTTCCGTCTTCTGATAAGTCAGAAGAGCTAATCGAACAAACAAAATCTAATGTTCCTAAAATTAATATTAGAACCATAAGTGCAAGTCTTGAAACAAAGATCTCTATACTTGTAATAGATTCTAGACAATGTCTTATTTTAGAGTTAAAGGATGATAAACAAAATTCATCGTATGAAGCGGTAGGATTATCCACATACTCAATCAGCCCTACTATAATCTCATCTTATCTAGCTGTATTCGAAAGTTTTTGGAGACAGGCAGAGCTTTTTGAAAAGATGAAAGAAGTCGAATTGTTGGAAAAGGATTTTGTCAATATTGCTGCACATGAATTGCGAAATCCCATTCAGCCAATTATTGGCTTTTCAGAATTGCTTTATTCTAAGATTGACAATCAAGAACATAGACGGTTACTTGATGAGGTCATATTGAATGCAAAGAGACTTGAGAGACTTGCACGATTAATGTTAGATGTAACCCGGATCGAGAACAATTCGTTGGTTCTAACAAGAGAAGTAGTTGATGCAAGTAGGATCTTGAAAGATATAGTCGATAGCTATAATCACAAATTAGAAGAAAAAAACGCAGAGATTAACAATGAAAATACCAAATTGATAATAATTCAGAAGGGAATAAAAAATATCAATGCTTCAATAGACAGGGTTAGGATAACACAAGTGTTCTGTAACATTCTTGATAATGCTGTCAGTTTTAGTCATGAAGGAAAAATTCATGTAATATTAAAAGTGGAAAAACAAGATGGGCAGCACTTTCTTATCATAAGCGTGAAAGACACGGGGCCTGGAATAGATCCAGAGATTTTGTCTAAACTATTCACAAAATTTGCATCCAATTCAGATATGGGTACAGGACTTGGACTCTTCATTTCAAAGGGAATAGTTGAGGCGCATGGTGGCAAAATATGGGCAGAAAACAATCCAGACAGAGGAGCGACATTTAGCTTTAGTCTACCAATCAATAATTAATTCCACATAAGATTATCTTGCAAACCCTGAGATTTGGTCACGATGTTAAGGTGCGGACCAATTATGAATTCAATTAGGTCCGGACAGAGACAAGACAGACGCTGATTTGGAAATAGAATAACCGAAAGCTCTAAATTAATTAATGCAGATTATTGAGGCAAGTTTATTGATGGGAGTATTCAAACAGTCAAAATTGAGTATCACCAACAAAAGAGTTAACAATGACGAAGGTAACAAAATTACAATGGATGACTCTAAAAATCTCAAGGTAAATGAAAGGATATTTCTTTTATGTGACCAATGTTTCTGGACTGTAACCTGCCTTAACAAGAATTATCTTCAAGAGACAGTGTCGAAAAATAACACTTGTCCTAGTTGCAATCAAGACCAATTGTCTAGCTTTCCGGTAATGCCCAATGATTCATTTACTTATAGCTATTCTAAAAAGAGAGGTATTGAGTTAAATTTTGGTATTAGAAGGACATGAAATTAGAGATTTAGAATCTATGACAAAAGACATTCTTCCGATCTAATTAACGGTAGAGATCAATTGTGTTATAAATTGCTTATTCTCAGAAAAGTAAATATAGAAATGATTCTATTGATAGAAACTCAGAAGGTTTTATGGTGATTATTTGTACATTTATGCATCAGTTATCCAGTTATCCTGGATTAATGATGCTCAGAATTCTTGAAAAAATTAAACAATTTGATTAGTAGGATCAAAAGTAAACATTCAATTAATGAAGCCAATCACAAAATATCTATTGTTCGTATTGATAGTTTCCACAATATTTTTAATACTTTTATCATTGAATATTGCTCCAACTACTACAAATGGTCTTAATTTTGCAAACCAACCTTTCGATTTGCGTAACATTGAAACAAAAAAAATTCGTGTAAACGACATTGAAATGGCATACAAAATATTCGGAAACGGATCTCCTATCTTACTGATAAATGGATATTCAGCTCCACTTGATTTTTGGGATCCGCTTTTGATAAGCAAACTTGCATCAAATCATACGGTAATAACATTTGATAACAGAGGGATAGGGAACACCTCTTTGGGTAACAAACAATTTTCCATACCTCAATTTGCTCGGGATACTACTGGGTTGATGGAGGCGTTAGAAATCAACAGAGCAGATAAAGTAAACAAGCTCATAATTTATGCATCAATATGTGGAGGTAATGAGAGCGTTCCTCCGAAAAATGAGGTGATAAATGAATTTTCAAACCAGACTGAAAATACTACTCAAAGACTTGAAAAATTTCTGCCACTATTGTTTCCAGAGCAATGGCGAATTGATAATCCAAATCTAATTCAAGAGTTACCAAGGAGTACTGAAATATCTCCAATTAAGACACTGGACCTTCAAATGAAAGCAATCACTATCTGGGAGGGCACGTGCAATCGCCTAAAAAGCATAACTAACCCAACGATGGTCTTAGTTGGAACTGATGATGTCATTACGGTACCTGAGAATTCTATGCTTATGGCTAGCAAGATAACTGGGTCCTGGTTGATACAAATGGAAGGTGGCGGACATGCAGTTATGATGCAATATCCAGAGAAATTTAGTAGTGTCATTGATGTATTCCTCTCTCCATAACGGACTTTCAAATAGAATTTGATGATAATCCGTTGTTGATAGTCCTTGCAAATGCCGAAGGTAGAATTTTGAGAGATTACCTTATTGATAATATCAAAATTATTTCGTGAGCAAAAATTGTATTTCGTGAGGCAATAAGGTAATGAAAAGATTGTGAGCTGATCCCGGGATACATGTTCCTCTAATCAAAATCGAAATAAGGATTATGCAGTTCATTTTGTAACTTTTCAATTGTCTATATGAATACAATAATAATCATATCAGGAGATAAAATTAGAGCGCCGAAATAGACCTAATGTGCATTTGCATCGTGTGGTAACGTCTGATGTTTAATGGGGAGGACAACATTGTTATATTGTTGATCACTAGGAATGGCATGTTGAAAGATATCAGGAAGTTGTTGATTCAACCTGGAAAACATATGGACCTTTCTAAGTTTGATCCTGATGACACATTTGGTAAAAAAAGGGATGAGCTTGATAGCAAACTTCCAAAGCTTAAATCATTAATGTCGGAATTACAGTACAAACTTTACATTGAAAATGAAAAAGCGTTATTAATTGTTTTTCAAGGCATGGACGCTTCTGGCAAAGATGGGGTAATAAGGCATGTGATAAGTGCGTTTAATCCAGTTTCCTGCAGAGTTGAGTCATTCAAGGTACCGACATCTGAAGAATTGGCACATGATTTTTTGTGGCGGATTCACAAAACTGTACCACGCAAAGGTTTTGTAGTAGTGTTTAATCGTTCTCATTATGAGGATGTTGTTGAAGTTCGTGTTCAAAAACTGGTACCGGAATCCACGTGTTTCAAAAGATTTGATCAGATAAGGCAGTTCGAAAAAATGCTCTCAGAAAATAATGTGAAAATATTAAAGTTCTATTTACATATTAGCAAGGAAGAGCAAAAGAAGAGACTTCTTGACAGATTGTCGAATCCAGATAAGCGATGGAAGGTCAATGAGGACGATTATGAGAAGCGAAAAAAATGGGATGAGTATATGTCTGCTTATACAGATGCGATTAACAATTGTAGCATAAAACAGTCCCCTTGGTACGTAATTCCAGCAAATAAGAAATGGTTTAGAAATTGGGCGATATCAGAAATAATCACAAATGCAATGACAGAAATGAAAATAAAATATCCGCAACTTTCTTCTCAATTTAATAACATAAAAATTTGAGTATTTTTTCGAGTTAAATATGATATTCGAATTGCGATTAAAAGATGAAAAAAGAAAATCATTTACACTATGCCAACATCTCGTTAGATATTCGAGCGATTGTTTAAATGTACTTAAATGTACTAGACTTTTTTTCACAGTGCAGTTTTCCTTTATGTAATATTTGTACGAATCAATTAGATATATTAAAAAGATGTATCCAACATATAAAGAGGATTTGAATTGAAATGACGCAACCGCATGATAGTAACAATAATCGTAATCCAACATCACCGTCGTTGAATCAAAAAGTACCGAGAAAAGCCTGGATGTCATTGGCCATATTAGGTTCTGCACTTTTAATTGCTATGTATGGTGAAACCATGTTACTACCTGCAATACCAGATATAATTGAGGAATTTGATATCTCTTACAATACAGCCTCATGGATTCTGTCTGCATATCTTATTGCCGGTGCTGTTGCAACTCCACTAGTTGGTAAGCTCTCCGATATCTACGGCAGGAAAAAAATGGTTATGATCATATTGATTATTTACATTATCGGAATAACTCTAGGAGGAATTTCATCTAATATTACATTTCTAATAGTTGCCAGAGTAATCCAAGGAATTGGTATCTCAATGTTCCCTATTGCATTTGGAATCATACGAGATCAGTTTCCAATTGATAAACTAGCAATAGGTGTGGGTGTGTTCAGTTCGATGTTCGCAGCTGGATCTGTAGTTGGTTTAGCATTGGGGGCAACTATAATAGAGAACTTTGGTTGGAGAACTACCTTTTTCTCAATTGTATTTGTGGCCATTGGCTTATGGTTTATCATTAGGCGATATATAGATGATAGGCAAGAATCTGTGAACCTGATTGATTCGCCAGAGCAACTTTATACTCCTACTTCTGTTGAGAACAAGATTAATGTTCCTAATGAAGAAACTACAAATGACAAGACTAAGAAAAATATAGATATGAAGGGGACCATAACCCTTGCAGTTACTGTAATTTCGCTACTGATGGTTCTTTCTTATTCACAGACGAATAATATTGGAAGTTATGAAATTGCCATATTCCTATGCGTAGGCATTGCTTCACTAGTACTATTTGTGATTGTGGAAAAGAAATCAAAATCACCTTTGATTAATTTCCAATTAATGGCTAATAAGACGATTCTTTCTGCAAATATCATCCTGGTTATTGCGTTTCTATCAATGTTTACAATTTTTCAAACTATACCTGTGCTAGTAAGAAGTCCTCAACCATTTGGATTTGGGGAAAGCGTCTTATCAACTGCAAATATTCAACTTCCGTTCATGATTGTGTTCCTGCTATTTGCTCCGTCTTCTGGTTTCATTGTGTCGAAACTGGGTAACATAAAGCCAACAATAATTGGAAGTATAGTTAGTGCTCTAGGATTTTCTAGTCTTTTCTTGTTTCACTCAAACGGGATTCTAGTTTCAACAAATTTGGCGATAATTGCTGGAGGCTTGTCATTGATGCAAGTTGGTGGTTTTGATATTGTTCTACAATCCACACCGAGAAAATTTAGTGGAATATCTCTCGGAATGACTGTTCTATTTAATTTGGTTGGAGGATCAGTTGGACCTGCCGTTGCAGGAATTTACATGCAGGCAAATCAAGTATTAATAAAAGGTGTTGGCTCATATCCTTCTCCTGATTCATATAACTTGATTTTTCTAACTATAGCTCTGGCTTCACTTATTCCAATAGCACTATCGATTTACATAGGAAAGAGATGTCCTCATAAGGTTCTCGTTGAATAATCCTCCACGGCTTTACTATTCTATAAGATCTAGCATCAATTTTAAATCTAATATTTCTTTCCTTAGAACGTTTCTATCAAGACTATCAATAGCATATTTGTAAAGGAGATCACATGCGCGGATTTGTCCCAAAATTATATCCTTCTTGTTTATGTAAAGAGAATGAAAGTCCATCACAGAATACGCAATCCTTCTACTCTGTAAGGACCCACATAGCTTGGCATCAATTTGTATCGTGGAATCAAGGTCCGTAAGGTTCATTTGTTTATTATCATCTCAAATCCAATTGGATCTTCCAATCCCAATCCTAACCTTCTACTCATCCAAATTGTACAATAATATTCCGAATGCTTTACTTCTTCTGTGCTATTACATTTATCACAAGTCCATTTAACGGATTCTTTACAAATCTTGCAGAGTGCAGACGGTATCAAATTAGAGCCACATATTCTACAAGAATTCTTGTTAAACATATCAAGAGGTAGGAAACCTGCTCCTATTAGGATTATGAGTATTGATCTTATGGAGTCATTTTGAACTATATTGAATATATGGTCATATTAGTTGTTATTTGTCACTTAAATGGTTGTACCACAAGGCTTTACTATCCAAAACCCAGGGTTGATATAGATGGTGTCTAAGATTATATGTTCGTGCAGCAAGGCTTTACTATCCAAAACCCAGGGTTGATATAGATTATGATCAAAATTCAGTATGTATTATTCCCATTATTAATAATGATACTTGTTACTCCTTTTGTTACTCTTTCATTTTCGCAAAACGTTACTAATCAAAATACTACTAATCAAAATACTACTAATCAAAATACTACTAATCAAAATACTACTAATCAAAATACTACTAATCAAAATACTACTAATCAAAATACTACTAATCAAAATACTACTAGTTCCACTATGTTTAATGGCAGTAAGAAAAATGATTCGAGTGTGACGGTAATTAATGCTGTTGGCGACATTGAGTGTTTTAATCATCTTGATGATCAGAGCAAATCAGACAATCCGGATCTCTTTATTGCCCTTGGAGATCTATGTTATAAACCTGATTTGATTGATTTTACAACTATTTATGGTGATTTGATAAAGGAAAACAAACTGGCTTGTCTAGTTGGTAATCATGACTCTGATGAGGATGGGAATTCAGAACTTCAAAATCAAACTCTGGAATTATGTGGAGATCATTGGTATCGAAAAATTGCAAATGATACGAGCCTTTTGATTGGCTTAAATACAAACGGAGATACTGAATCACAAACAAAATGGGGACAGTCACTGGTAACAAATGGAACGTTGATGAAAGGAATCAAAAATGTATTTTTACTGGCCCATAAACCTGCACATACCCCGGAATCACATCACCCGGCAAGAAACTCAACGATTGTAATGTTATCAGGTATTGAAAGTAACATCTCAAAAAGCGTTCAAGTTTATGAAATATCAGCCCATAATCACATAATGGCGGAGTCGAGTAATGGTCGCTGGTTTATTTCTGGAGCAGGTGGTAGAAGTCATTATGATGGAGAGACTAGTCAGGAGTGGCCGTACGTGAACACTAAAAATTATGGATATCTACAAATTAGAATAAATAATACAGATGGCAATGTGCTTGGTACTAATTTCTATGGACTGTATGGAAGACCACTTCACTGAGAAATCATATCTAGCAAATCTTTTAAATAACACACCTAAATGAATTTTCGTCATGACTGTTCAATGCCTATTTACCCATTATTTGTAAAATTACAGTTCGGTTTCTAGATCTCGTATCCATTTCTAATAAAACCACTTGCTGCCACGTTCCAAGCGTCAATTTACCGTGTATGATGGGGATAGTTATGCTGGGCCCTATCAGAGACGATCGTACGTGAGAATGACCATTTCCGTCGTGCCAGGTGTTGTCATGCTCATATTCTATGTCCTTTGGGACTATTCTAGATAACATTACTGGAAAATCGTGAATAAGTCCTGATTCAT